>FZPS01000004.1_pt234 | contig 10396 bp, 9 predicted proteins | sample 1817821 | NCBI WGS metagenome assembly FZPS01 (sample SAMEA104158645, study PRJEB21678) | metagenome | place: Germany | collected 2015-04-21 | reverse complement strand
GTAATAGACTCACCTATAAAGATTTTATAGCGCTATTTTTATGCTAAAAGTTTCTCCTTTTCTATCTCAAGTGCAGCAATCTGCATGCGCAAGTTTTGCTCAGCTTCGGCCTTACATTTTGGGCATTCAAAATGTTCGCCTTCTAGGTAGCCATGACAACTGCAAATAGAGTAGGTTGGAGAAATGGTAATGTAGGGCACCTTGTAGTTTCCGGTAACCGCACGTACGAGGTCTCTACAAGCCTTCCAGTCTTTAATTGCCTCACCCATAAAGGTGTGAAAAACGGTGCCCCCGGTATACTTGGTTTGTAAGGCTTCTTGATGATCAAGGGCATCAAAAACATCTTCGGTATAATCAACTGGCAGTTGCGAAGAGTTTGTGTAAAAGGGTTCGTCATCACCTGAAGTAATAATCCCAGGGAAGTTTTTTACATCGTGCTTTGCCAAGCGATAGGAGGTACTTTCTGCAGGAGTTGCTTCAAGGTTAAATAATTCTCCCGTAGTTTCTTGATAATCAGCGAGTCTCTTTCTCATATGGAGCAGCACTTTTTCAGCAAAATCTTTTCCAAGTGGATGAACTATATCGCGACCCAAAAAGTTTAGGCAGGCTTCGTTCATACCGCAAAGTCCGATTGTATTAAAGTGATTGTCCAAGGTTGAAAGATAGCGTCTTGTGTAGGGGAAAAGCCCTCCGTCTAGAAGTCTTTGTATAACCTTTCGCTTTGCGCTGAGACTTTCTTTTGCAAGGTCCATGAGATAGTTTAAGCGACTAAAAAACTCATTTTCATTTTTTGAAAGAAAGGCAATTTGTGGCAGGTTGATTGTTACAACACCTAAGGAGCCAGTAAACTCATCGGAGCCAAAAAGTCCACCACCGCGTTTTCGCAATTCTCTTTTATCGAGTTGTAAACGACAGCACATAGAACGTACATCACTGGGGTTTAAGTCCGAGTTTACAAAGTTTTGAAAATAGGGTGTGCCGTACTGGGCGGTCATTTCAAATAAAAGCCGTGCATTGTCGCTATCCCAGTCAAAGTCTTTAGTAATATTGTAGGTTGGAATGGGGTAGGCAAAGCCACGACCGGCAGCATCTCCCTCAATCATGAGCTCAATAAAAACCTTGTTTATTACGTCCATCTCTGCTTGACAATCGCCGTAGGTGAAGTCTTGGTCTTTCCCACCGACAACCGCAGGAGTGTTTCGTAAATCTTCTGGCACATTCCAGTCAAGGGTAATATTTGTAAAAGGCGCTTGTGAACCCCAACGACTTGGTGTATTTACTCCGTAGATAAAACTTTGGATACATTGGCGTACTTCTCGCTCACTAAGATTGTCAACTCGCACAAAGGGTGCAAGATAGGTGTCGAAGGAACTAAAAGCCTGTGCCCCTGCCCATTCATTTTGCATGATACCGAGAAAATTCACAATTTGATTTACCAAGGTTGAAAGGTGGGTTGCAGGCTTTGAGGTGATTTTATCAGGTACTCCGCCTAAGCCTTCTGCAATGAGTTGACGAATAGACCAACCAGCGCAATAACCTGAAAACATTGATAAATCATGGATATGGAAGGCCGCAGTTTGATGCGCCTCAGCCACTTCTGGTGAATAAATATTTTTAAGCCAATAATTAGCTGTAATTGTCCCAGAGTTGTGAAGGATGAGACCGCCGAGAGAAAAATTGACGTTTGCATTTTCGTTTACTCGCCAGTCCGATTGGCTTAGGTAGCCGTCCATGGTTGTATTGATATCGACCATGAGTTTTTTTGTATCACGAATTGCTTCGCGCTTTGCACGGTAGAGAATATAAGCCTTGGCAATCCCCACCTCGGAATGCTCAATGAGTACTTCTTCTACAATATCCTGAATTTCTTCAATCGCAGGAATTGACTGTGCATGTCTACCAGCCATCATAAGGCGAATTTTTTCTTCTACCGCTTCGGTAAGCAATTCTGCCTTATCTGGGTTTGGTCTTTTTTCCACCGCTTCAATCGCCTTCCCGATGGCTGTTTTGATTTTCAAACGATCATAATCCCCTATTTCACCCGATCGTTTCACTACTTGTTTGATGAACATGGCCGTTTCAGCATCATTCGCTTTTCCCAAAAAACTTTTCCATTCTGGGAATACCGTTTCATTGCCCATTCTTGCCCTCCAGTTTATTTACTTCCTCTATGAATTCTTCTAAGCTTTCAAAATGCTTATATACCGATGCAAAGCGAATATAAGCAACCTTGTCTACTTCATAGAGCTTTTCTAAAACAAGCTCCCCGAGTTCATTTGTAGAAATTTCTCTTGTTGTCCTTCCGTGCATTACCGCATGATCTTCTATTTCATTTATAATGCTTTCTTTTGTTGCCGTAGATATAGGTCGTTTTTCCAATGCCCGTTCAATGCCTTTTTCAAGTTTATGCCTGTCAAAGGGCTGTCGCCGATTATCGCGTTTTATAACCATAAAGGGTTTTTCTTCTATGTGTTCATAGCTCGTAAATCGATAACTGCAAGAAAGACATTCACGTCTTCGGCGAATACTCTCGCCACTTGCCATAGTTCTCGATTCAAGCACCTTATCGTCAAAACTGCCACAATAGGGACATCGCATAATTCATCCTGTATCTAGTGTTTTTTTACTTCTAAATAGATGATATAACACTATATACATAAATGCAAGTGAAAAAGATAAAAAAGAGAGATAAAACTTTGTTTTTTTTTAAGAATTTTCTGGAAAAAAAGAAGAAAATTTTGGACGTAAGAAAAAGGCTAAAAAAACAGTGATAATTACTTTTATAATATCGAAAATAATATAGGGTTGGATTAAAACGAGGTAAACTGTTTGTATTGCAGATAGACTGAATTGAAAGCCTTTTATATGAAGGTATTGTAAGAGTCCTAAAAGCCAAATAAGAGCGTACCCAAGGACTGTTGCTTTTATAATTTTTTTTATATCTTGTTTTTCGTTTTTAGGATTTTTGAGAATAAGCCCAGAAACAAGGCTTGCAATAAAATATGCAACTAAAAACCCGCCGCTTTCTCCCGAAAGTCGCTCGAAACCTTGTGTTTGTATTAAAGCTGACTTTGAAAAAAGAGGGAGTCCGAGTGCTCCGAGAACGAGGTAGAGTCCGACAGCTCCAGCTCCTTGCGTTCCACCGAGAAGGACGCCTGCTAAAACAGCAAACATATTTTGTAAAACGATGGGGTATTGTGCAAAATTATAAAAGCCAAAGATCTCGGGGGAAATATGAAAAAATGAAGAGAGGTAGATCAAAACAGTGAAAGAGAGAACTAAAAGCGATTTTTTAGTATTGTTTTGCTTGTTAGCTATTTTCATTGCTATCTTCCTTGGTTAGTGTTCTTTCTATATCTTTTTTTCCCTTCAAATTTTCCTTCGATTTTACCTTGGCATGGATTTTATTTTTGAGAAAAAGGAGGCAGTGAAAGAGAACAAAGAGGGCCGAACAAAGAGGGACCCAATTTCCAAACCGTGCATAGGTTGTTAGTTGGTTTTTGTAGAGCGGTACTGAAACACTGAGGGCATCGGAGACAAAAAGGGGTAAATCAGCTATCCGATTTCCGTAGGCATCGACGACTACCGTGTAGCCCGAGTTTGTACTTCGTATAAGCGGTTTTCGAAACTCAAGTGCACGGAAGGATGCAACAACAAAGTGTTGTATTTCAGCAGAGTTTGTCTTTGACCAAGAATCGTTTGTGAGGTTTACAAAAACATCTGCCCCCAAATTGTTCATTTTTCGGCAAAGGTCGGTAAAGGCATCTTCAAAGCAAACGAGATTTGCGATACGTACCGTATTGCCAGATTTTAAGGCGAGAGGAAAGAGACGTATTTCACTACCGGCTGTCCAGCCACTCGAAAACCCTGCTACTTTTTGCATTAGTTTTTGCATCCATAGGCTGTCAGCATAAGGAATAGCTTCTGCAAAGGGGACGAGCTGTGATTTTGCAGAGTATCCGTCAAGTTTTGCATCGCTATCGAATATGAGAATAGCATTTCCAAAGTTAATCTCTTCTACAGAAAAGCCTTCTTGTTCTCGTTTTATTTGATTTTTTGTTTGTGGTAAGCGTACGACGCCACCTATCGCAAAGGGAACCTGCTTTTCGCGAATAAAGGGGAGCAGGGGACGTTCTGGTGGATAGTGCTCAAGCCGTTCATAATAATCGGGTAGATAAAGGGAATTTATATTGGTTTCGCTCCATACGATGAGATCGGCTTTGGTATTCATTTGGCCAAGATTTTTTTCGCTCAGTGCTTGCGAAATAAGAATACCTTTTTTATCGCCTTGAAAATCATTTTCCCAGCTGTCGGTGTTTTGTTGGACAAGAATGACATCAAAATAGTCAATAACTTCTTTTTTTCCTGTAAAGATAATCGTTCCGTAGACCATGCTTAGCATAAAGAGGAGAAATAAACTTGCAGCGAGGGCGTAAAAAGAGCTATGCATCGTCTTGACGAGGGGTACTTTGTTGAGAAGGATGAGTCCTTCGGCAAAGACGGATGAAAAAAAGGCAAAGAGCCATGAAATACCGAGAGTCCCCGTGATGGCCGCAATTTGGCTAAAGATTTGCCATTTATATGAAGCCATATAGAGCGTTCCCCAAGGATAGGCTAAAAAACCAGTTGATTTTTGCCACTCAAAGAGGATATATAAGGAGACAAATAAAAAGACTCTCCGTGGTATATGCCAGGGATTTTTTCCGGAGTCAATAATGAGTTTTTTTGAAGGGGGAATAAAAAAAACACCGTAAAAAAGCTGACCGAGAAAAAAACAGGAGATAGTATACCAGATTGTGGTAGCACCGATAGTAAAAAGTGCAAAATCCTTGAAATTACTGAGCCAAAAACTCGATAAAAGATGCGTTACTGAAACGGTGAGAGAAAAAAGAAAGCCACTCTCCCTTGCTGTTTTTGCACGAGAAAAAGCAATATAGAGCGGTACGAGGGCGAAAAGTCCCAAAAAAGGTGAGCCCCAGGGAAGAAATTCGTTTTGAATCGCTAAGGAAAGTAGAATTGCAGAAAAAAGTGCATAAAAAACTTGTAATATTTTGCTCATTATATTATCATTCTATATGATAACGTTAGAGAAAACAATATCTTGGAATTTAAAAGTGAATAGTAGAATAGGTTAAATGAATGGAAAAAGTAGTTTCTGCGCACAATGAAGAATTTAGTTCTCCCCCGGACATCGTCTTGTCAGCACCAGGACGCTTTCACCTCGTAGGAGAGCATTCATGGTATTTTAAAGATAAAACCTTGTCCATGGCTGTTAACTTGCCTGTCTATCTCGCTATTTCAAAACGCCCCGACAGTTCCTTGCGTTTTTACTTTCCACAAACAAAGGAACGAAAACGAGCAAATATAACGAGTTTAAAATATAGACGAGAAGATCGTTGGGCAAATAACGTAAAGGCGCTTATGTTTGCCTTTGTTTCTATGGGTCATGAGCTACCAGGTATGAATGTTACGGTGTACTCCGATATTCTCCCATCAGCTGGCTTTGGCATTACAACAGCGATTAAGGTTGCAACAGCCCTTGCCCTGCGTACATTATTTTCTTTACCCTACGATGATAAGGCGATAATGGATATTTTAGAAAAAGCAAATCGCGTTTTTTTAAGTACCGAACATTATGTTTCAGACTTGAATGCAGCCTTATTTGCTAAGAAAAACACCTGTATTTTGACAAACCACAAAACAAAAACCTATAAAACAATTCCCTTTCCTTTTAAAGATCATACAATTGTATTGACCGATGCTCGGGTTCCACGGATTTCATTGTGGGACGAAGAAACGATTCGCAGAGAAGAATATCGAAACGTACTAAAGGACTTAGAAATAAGAAAAAATGGCGACTGGGGGTATGAAGATTCAGAGGCAGAAATAGCCGATGTTTTGAGCGATGTTCCTGAAGATGTTCGTCGTCGCCTTATTTGTGTGATGAAAGAGCATCAATATGTCGTCGACGCTGTAGATGGCTTAGAAACAAAAGATTTTTCAAAATTTGCTCGTGCGGTAAATAAGTCCCATGAAATAATGCGAGACCTATATCAAATATCATGTCCAGAGATAGACTGGCTTGTGAAGCGCGTCTTAGAATTTGACTCTATGGCAATTCGTAAGGCTGATTCTTGTGCCCGCATAACAGGTAAGGGCTTTGGACGTTGCACCTATACAATAATAAAAAACGAGGATGTTGAAACCTATATGCAAAAACTTTCTGATTATGAGAGAATTTTTGGCTTTCATCCAGTAACCTATATTGTAAAGCCAGTTGACGGCGCGGCGATACAATACCCGTATAAAAAATCTTGAGCTTCGTATGAAAATTTTGCTTACAAATGATGACGGTATAATGAGTGAAGGCTTGCAGGTTTTAGTTTCAGTTTTGGAAAAAGAGCACGAGGTTTGGGTTGTTGCGCCCGATCGAAATAGATCCGCTGTTTCACATAGCATATTGATGGATATTCCGCTAAAAATTAAGAAAAAAGCGAAACGACAGTATGCCTGCTCTGGTGTGCCTGTTGACTGTGTTGTCCATGGTCTTCGAGCTATTTTAAAGGGAAATCCTGATTGCATCATTTCAGGGATAAACCACGGTGCAAATCTTGGCACTGACATTCTTTTTTCTGGCACTGCAGCAGCTGCACGACAAGGTGCCTTGTATGGCATACCGAGCATTGCATTAAGCTTACAAAGTGAGACAGGGACCTATGATTTTCGGCATTTAGCAGACTTTGTTTTAAAGCATCTTGAAAATATTCTAAAGTTGTCTGAAAGGGACGTTTTTGTAAATATCAATGCTATGTCTCCGGGACCCTATGAGCGCTGTGTTTTAACCAAGCCTTCAAGGCGAACTTATAATGACGGGACGGAACATTTTATTGCACCTGATGGGCAACACTATGCTTTTTTTAAAGGTGGCTCTATCGACACCGAAGATTGTGAAATGGGAGACTATCAAGCGCTTGTTCGCGGTGATATCTCGCTTTCTCGTATTCATGCACAGCCATTGGGTTTGCATTTTGACGAAGAGCTCTGGGAGGCCCTATGTATCAAGCCCTAAAGGACGGAATTTCTCTATACAAGCAAAAAAAATACACTGAGGCGCTTGCCTTTTTTTTAACCGTCCCTGATGGTGATGAAGAAGCTTCACTCGAAATAGCCTATTATCTCGCCCTTTGTTATATGCAGTTGAAAAAAAACGAAGAAGCTATTTTATATTTTGAACAAGTTGTAACAACGGCAAGTGATCTGGGGCGTGTGAGACAAGCTCGATTTTTACTTGCAGTTTTGTACTCAAAAACAGGACGGAATCGGCTTGCAGATTTTGAACTAAAAAAACTTATAGAAAGTGGTAGACAAGATGAGAAAGTGTTTTCTTCTCTTGCCTATGTCTCTTGGATTCAAGGAGATTCCGAATCTTCTATACGCTATTATGAACGCGCTTTGGAGCTAAATCCCGAGTATCCTTCGGCATTGAATGGTCTCGGCTATGTGCTTGCATCTTTGGATAAAGATTTGGCACGGGCACTTTCGCTTTGTAAACGAGCCCACGATTATAATAGCTCATCGGCAGCCTTTTTGGATTCTGTTGCTTGGGCTTATTATAAGCTTGGTTTTTTAAAAGAAGCAAAAAGCTTTATAAAAAAAGCAAAACGCATTGACTCCTTGCATCCTGAAATTATAGCTCATTATGAAATTATTTTTGAAACAAAGGAGGCCGCTAAGTAATGAAAAAAAATACATTAAAAAAATATGCTGTCCTTCTCCTTCTTTTTTTTATAGCGAGTGGCTTTCTGTTTTCTCAAGATAGCTTTAGCCAATTAAGAGAACCAAGCCTTGCAGATCGCGGCATTGCTGAAAAAGAATTTCGCCTCGGTGTTTTATCATATTATCGAGGGGCATACAATGAAGCGATTATTCAGTTTGAAAAAGCGCTCGCCTTTCTGCCGCAAGAGTATCTTATCTTGGATTGGCTTGCGAAGTCTTATTATAAAAGTGGTATAGAAAACGCCGCCTTACAAACGTGGACGCTTGCTCGTGACGCGGGCTATGGCGGCATGCTTTTGGAAAATACAATTGAAATAGTGAAAGAGCGACGCTCCTATGATAAATCTAAATCGCTATTGCAAACTTATAGCGAATCTGGGGTCTATCCTGGGAATGATGAGCGTACCCTTTTTTTTAGCAATCCTGTCTCAATAAAGCCCTTGAACGATGGCACAAGCTGGCTTGTTGCCTATGGCTCAAATGAAATTGTTCGCCTCGATATTAACGGGCAAATCCTGCAGCGTTTTCGGGGCCCGCTTAACGGCTTTGATCGCCCCATGGATATCTTAGTTTTGGACAATGGAAACTTGGTTGTCAGCGAATATAGCGGTGACCGTTTAAGCTTGCTTGATGCGAAGGGTTCATATATAAAAAGTTTTGGCTCAAAGGGAAGAGGCGAGGGGCAACTCTTAGGACCACAATACCTTGCGCAAGATAGCCAAAAAAATATTTATGTCAGCGATTTTGGAAATGCGCGTATTTCTGTTTTTACCCAAGATGGTGATTTTTTATTTTACTTTGGCTTAAAGTCAAAACATTTTTCTGGTTTAGAAGCACCGACAGGGATAGCTGTTCATGAAGATAGGGTCTATGTTTGCGATGCTGTTTACGGTAGCATTATCATCTTTGACACGTCGGGGAATTATATTTCTCATTTAACAGAAAAACACGTTTTTGAAAATCCTGAGGCGCTGTGGTATTGGAATGAACATTTTATTCTTGCAGATACACGCAGCATAAAAGCAGTATCTTTGAAAAATGGTGCTGTAGAAACCTTGGGAAATACTGGTAAGACGCCAGGTCGGCTTACCAGCGCGGCGATGGATGTAAATGGAAATCTTATTGCAAGCGACTATATTTTAAATGAGATAAATATTTTATCGACTATGGAAGATTTAATCGGTGGTTTATTTGTTCAAGTTGAAAGAGTGCATGCTGAATCTTTCCCTAAGGTAAGGGTTGAAGTAAAGGTTGAGAACAGGAAGGGTGACCCAATTGTTGGCTTAAAGGAAGTGAACTTTTTATTTACCGAAAATAAACGACCGGTTTCAGATTTGACCCTTGTAGGTGCTACAGACAATAATACCGTGGCAGATATAAGCTTGCTCATAGACCGCTCTCTTTCTATGAAGGCATACGAAAAAGATATAGAAAGGGCTGTTCGCGAAATTGCTTCTTCGATGGACGGTGGTAGAATACGCATTGTATCGCTCGGAAGTTCTCCCGTAACTGAAATACAAACGAGCCCAGAAAATTTAAGAAACTTTTCAATAAATCTTTTAAAGACACCCTATGTAAATACTATTGCCCTTGATACCGGCATTCGGCTTGCTGCAAATGACCTCATAAATGCTGAAAGAAAAAGAGCTATTGTACTTTTATCCGATACAGAAAGAAAGACAGGAGCCTTTAGAAATTATGGTTTAACTGAGTTAAGTTCTTACTTAAATACAAATGCTATTCCTTTTTGTGCTGTCTCTTTGAATCAAGGGTCTCTTTCTCCAGAAATAGATTACCTTGTTTCAAATACGAAGGGTCTTGCTTCCTACTTGTATCGACCTGAGGGCATTTCTTCATTGTATAAAGAAATACTTTCGATTCCCAAAGGTACATACCAGTTCACCTTTTTTTCTAGCCTTCCTACTCATTTCGGGCAAAGTTTTTTACCGCTAGAAGTTGAAACCTATTTGTTCAATAAATCCAGTAGGGCGGAAACGGGTTATTTTGCTCCTCTTGAATAAATCGTTTTTGGACATAGATAATTTTCTGAACTATTTTTCAGGGAAGAGATATAAAAAATTAAAATTTAAGTTTTGCAGATAGGCTTAGATCGAGCTCAAGGCTCTTCATTTTTTTCTCAGTAAAAATAATATTCCCATTCAGCTTTGTTATGAAGCTGAGGTTTTTATTTGGCTGTATCTCTAATTCGTGATCTCCACGAAGAGTATTTAAAATCTCTGTGTTTTTTTCAAATAGATAACTGAGGCTGTTTTTTCTCAGAAGGAAAATCTCATCTTCAGACTTCATGAGGCTTTCTATCAAAGGCTTTAAAAAAGAATTTTTTCCCTTTCTATGCCAAGAGACTGAAAAATAAAGTGAGAGTTTTTTTTCGCTGTCAAAAGACATATCAAGGTTTTCAAAAAGAGTATTGTCTTCTGAAATATATATATTTACTTGTTCAAAAAAACGTATCGCATAAGCTACATTATTACTGTCTAGGTTATGTTTTATTTTGCATTGTAGAGAGCTAAATAATTCATCTTGTTCAAACCATGAAAAAAGTTTCTTTGATCCGAAAAGTCCAAAGTTATTAAAAGAGGTATATGATAATTTTGTAAGA
>FZPS01000082.1_pt141 | contig 10397 bp, 8 predicted proteins | sample 1817821 | NCBI WGS metagenome assembly FZPS01 (sample SAMEA104158645, study PRJEB21678) | metagenome | place: Germany | collected 2015-04-21 | reverse complement strand
GCCTTCTTTGACGCCCAGGAGAGATTCAATTTCTTCAATCAGCTCCGGCGCACCTTTGAGGTAACAGGCCGTGCCCATGCAAACACTGATTCTATGTTTGCCCGGGGGGGTCAGTTTGAAGTAGTTATAGAAGGTGACCACTTCGTAAATACGCGCCAGCGGCACATCGAGTTCGTGTGCCAGTTTGCGCGCCACATCGCGCGGTACATAACCGTAGTGGTCCTGTACATCATGCAAAGCCATAATCAGGCTGCCTTTTTTATCACGCCACTTGTCTGCCAGGTCAGCTATCATTTGATCCTGGGTTTCAGCCGGATTATCGGCTTTTGTCAACGTTTTTTTTCCCATACTATTTCTCTGTCAGAGAGGTTATTATATGTTTTTTTTAACAAATAAAGCCTTGTTATACAGCAACACACCATACCTATGCAGTATGCGCTAAACATACAGTTTTTCTTCTGGATTTGTCTGGCTTTTATCCTTGTACAAATCCATGTATGAACTACCTGTGGGATACTTTACAGAAGAGATTCCTTTGAGACAAGATATTTTTTAGAAAAAAGAAGGGAACAAAAAATAACACCTTTCCCGTTGATAGAAAAGGTGTTGCGATGAAATAGAGATTAAGGTGCGCTCTCCGGCCTTGCCATAATTATGAGAAAATCTGACTCCTTACTTTTCTTTTCCGGCAATTACGGAGGAGATATTCCCTTTCTGAAAGTCTTCCCACATCGGGGACATCTGGCGCAGGCGCTCTACGATTTTAGTGAAAGAGGCGACAACATATTCGATCTGTTCAAACGTGTTGTCTTTGCCCAGGCTGAAGATGATATTCCCCTGAGCCAGAGTGATATGCAGGCCAATAGCGGTTAGAGTTGGTGAAGACTTCAGGTTTTTACTCACGCAACTGGAGCCGCTGGCAACAGCGATTCCGGCGGCATTGCAGAGCAGGAGCTGGCCTTCGCCTTCGATAAATTCGGTGCTGACATTGAGATTGGCCGGGTGGCGGTTTTCGCCTGGCCGGGGACCGTTGAGCTGGATATAACTGATTGACTCAGAGAGTCCTTTCCAGAGTTTTTCTTGAAGAACCTTTACGCGGGAAACTCTCTTTTCCCGTTTCTTTTCAGCCAGTTCCATGGCCAGACCGCCACCGACAATGGCAGGGATATTCTCAGTGCCACTGCGGCGGTTATTCTCCTGTATTCCGCCGTGGATAATGCTGTTGATGCGTGCTTTACGGTTTTTGTGGAGCACGCCGACGCCTTTGGGACCATAGAAACGGTGGGGAGAGATACTGACCAGGCTGGCATTCATCTCCTCAACGTTAATCGGGAGCCAGCCGGCGCTGAAGGTGGCATCGATAAAGTACTGGATATTGTGTTCCTGGGCGATGGCTCCAATTTGGGTCACAGGCTGAATCGTCCCGATATCATGGTTGGCGTAATGGGTGGCAATCAGGATTGTCTCGGGCGTGATGGCTGCCTGAATATCTGCCGGGTCGATGAAACCCTCTGAATTGACAGGCACACGGGTAGCGCTGAAGCCGTGGCGCTCCAGGAATGCAACTGAGTTTTCCACAGAGGGGTGCTCGGCTGTAGAGATAATGATATGCCGGCCCTTGTGCTGAAGGGCATAGGCGCTGCCTTTGACAGCCAGGTTATTGGCTTCAGTGCCGCATGAAGTGAAAATAACTCCTTCTGGGTCAGAGGATTGAATCGCCTCGGAGAATTGTTTGCGTGCCTGGTCCAGTGCAGCCCTGGCGCGCAGTCCCTGCTCGTGCATTGCAGAAGCATTCCCATAGTACTGGCTGAACCAGGGTAGCATCGCCTCGTAAACTTCGGGCAGGACCGGGGTGGAGGATTGACTGTCCAGGTAAACCTTTGTCATGCGCTGTGGCTGTTTGTGGCTACCATGGCAGCCTTTTCCGGGTGGCGTTTGAGGTAATCTTCCAGTGCGGCTTTGATCGCCTCCTCAGCCAGGACAGAGCAATGGATTTTGACCGGCGGCAGGCCTCCCAGTGCATCTACCACGTTTTTATTGGTGACCTTCAGAGCTTCTTCGATTGTTTTGCCTTTAACCAGTTCGGTGGCCATGCTGGAGCTGGCGATTGCCGAGCCGCAACCGAAAGTCTTAAAGCGAGCGTCAGAGATTCTGCCGTCATCGCTTATTTTCAGGCTAATTTTCATGATATCACCGCAAGCGGCAGCGCCGACCTCTCCGATTCCGTCTGCGTCTTCCAAGTCGCCCATATTGCGAGGATTCAAGAAGTGATCCATCACGATTGGATTATAAGGATTATATTCTTCAGCCATAATATTCTCTGTTTGAAAAAGCGTATCTTGATGCGGACATCAAAATCAATCGAGGGGCAGATGAACCCCCTCGGTTGCAAATTAGCACGAATGAAGTAAAAATTCAATGCCGGCTCTTTCAACGGAGAAATAATAGCGGTTTGGCTGCGCTCAGGGCTTGAAGAGAGCTGGCTTCAAGGTAGAATAAGGGCTCGAGAATAGGGCGTTAGCAGCCCTGCGAGTTAGTAGAAGAAAGATTTATAACAGGGATGAGTACACGGGTTCGGTTTGCGCCCAGTCCCACCGGCTACCTCCATATTGGGGGAGCCAGGACGGCGCTCTTTAACTGGCTTTATGCACGGCATACGGGCGGTAAGTTTATTTTGCGGATTGAAGATACGGATGCTCAGCGCAATACGCAAGAGGCGGTGGATGTGATTCTGGAGGGGCTGCGCTGGCTCGGGATCGACTGGGATGAGGGGCCCCTTTGTGGCTGCGACCCAAGTGCCAGCAAAGGCGAACATGGGCCATACTTTCAGAGCCAGAGAGCCGATATTTATCGTGCAAAGGTCGAAGAGCTCAAATCCAAAGGCTTTGCCTATGACCGCGACGGGGCCGTCTATTTTAAGATGGGCCGTGAGGCTACCCTGATTGAAGACCTGGTGGTGGGAGAGGTACGCCGAGAGCTAACCGACAGAGAAGCGCTGGACCCGGACTTTGTAATCGTCCGCTCTGATGGCCAGCCGGTATTCCATCTGGTCAACGTGATTGACGATATGTTGATGGAGATCACCCATGTGATTCGTGGGGAAGACCACTTGACCAATACGGCCAAGCATATCGCTCTCTTCAAGGCTTTCGGTGCTGAGCCGCCCAAGTATGCACATATTCCGCTGATCTTGAACTCTGATGGCAGCAAGATGAGCAAGCGCGATGAAGGGGCATCGCTGATGGCTTATCCGGAGATGGGGTACTTGCCCGAAGCGCTGATTAACCAACTGGTGCTTCTGGGCTGGACGCCCGGGGATAACAAGGAGATCGTAAGCGTGGAGGAGATTATCCGGAGCTTTGACCTGCCGCAGGTTCACCGCAGCAATGCGCGCTTTGACATGAACAAACTCAAATCGATCAATTACGAATATATGCGGCAATTGAGCATGGAGGAGTTTGTGGAGCAGGGGAGAAAGGCCTTTGAGAAGGCGGGGATGCTCTCCGGTGACTGGGATGAGGGATACGTGACCCGTGCCTTGGAGACCTGTAAGGATAAGGTGAAGACCTTTGCGGAGCTGCCTGAGTATGCCGGGTTCTACTTCGTGGAAGAGCTCCGGTATGACCCTGAACTGCTTGAAGAGGTGTTTACCGAGGAGGGACGGGAGCGGCTGGCGGCTTTGGGGCAGAGATATACCAATTTGGAAGATTTTAGTGCGGCTTCTCTGGAAGCTGAACTGAAGGCTTTGGCAAAAGAATTGGGGTTGAAAGCCGGCCCTCTGGTGCATCCGCTGCGTCTGGCCCTGACCGGTGCGAAGTCTGGCCCCAGTTTGTATCACCTGATGGAAGTATTGGGTAAAGAACGTGTGCTTAAGAGAATTAACGGATTATTAAAGTAATGAAAAAATATCGTGTTGCAGTTTTAGCCGGCGACGGAATCGGGCCGGAAGTGATGCGCGAAGCGCTCAAAGTATTGCGGGCGCTTGAATCCCGCTTTGGGATGGAGTTTGAGTTTCGGCAGGCCGCTGTCGGCTGGGCGGGGATTGACGCTGCTGGCAAAGCGTTGCCGGAAGAGACGCTTGCTGAGTGCGATGCAGCCGATGCGGTTCTCTTTGGCTCGGTCGGTTTGCCTGGCCGCGATGCGACTTTGCCCAAGGATGAAAGGCCGGAGCGCGCTGCATTGCTCTATTTACGCAAACACTTTGAACTCTTTGCAAACCTGCGACCGGTGCGGCTTTACCCGGGGCTTAACCATGCCTGCCCTTTGAAGGATTCACGAATTGGATCGGGGATCGATATCATGGTGGTGCGTGAGCTGACCGGTGGGCTCTACTTTGGCCGGCCCAAGAAGACCGAGGAGTATGTGGTTGTGGACGAAGAGGGACCCGGAGGAAAGAGAGTACTCCTGCGCGCCATCGATACGATGGTAATCACGACCGAGGAGATTGAACGCATTGCCCATGTCAGCTTTGAGGCTGCGCGGTTGCGCCGCAAGAAGCTCACAAGCGTCGATAAGGCCAACGTCCTGGAGAACGGTGTTCTCTGGCGCGACGTTGTCACCGAGGTGGGCAAAAGCTATCCTGATGTAGAGCTTGAGCATGTGTTCGTGGATAACGCCTCCATGCAGTTGATTTTGAACCCCTCGCAATACGATGTTCTTCTTTGCGAGAACATGTTTGGCGATATTTTGAGTGATGAGGCCGCAGCCCTGGCCGGTTCTCTGGGGATGCTCCCCAGTGCGAGTCTGGGCGAGACCTCTGAAGAGAGTGGAATTCGCTTTGGTCTTTACGAACCGGCGGGCGGCTCGGCCCCGGATATTGCCGGCAAGAATCTGGCCAATCCAATTGCGCAGATACTCTCGGCGGCTCTGATGCTTCGTTACTCTTTCGGTGAGGAGGCAGCAGCCCGTGCAGTTGAGCTGGCTGTGGAAAAGGTGCTTACTCAAGGGTGGCGTACCGGCGATATTGCCAGCGCTTCTGATGAGCCGGCCAAGCGCGTGGGGACTTCCCAGATTGGCGACGCCATTATCGCGTCGCTTGATTGAACGACCAGGAAAGAAGGGGAGGGCGGCTCTAAAACAGTGGAGCGGCTCTCCGCTTGAGAGCCTGATCTAAAAAGAGACTGTAAACGATAAATGAAAAAAGAGATATCTTCTTCTGTAAAAATAGCTTTGTTGCAAACGCGCTCAGGGGAGTGCACGCAGAGTAACCTGCAAAATACGCTTGCCCATGCGGAGAAAGCGGCCCAGGGTGGAGCGCAGATTATCTGTACGACAGAGCTCTTTAAATCCCAATATTTTTGCCAAAGCGAGGACCATGACAACTTTGCCCTGGCAGAGAATATTCCCGGACCTTCGACGGAGGCTTTTGCCGCGATTGCCAAGCAGTATGAGGTGGTGATCATCGCTTCTCTTTTTGAAAAAAGGGCGTCAGGTCTGTACCACAACACGGCGGCGATACTTGATGCGGATGGTTCACTCATGGGGATTTACCGTAAGATGCACATTCCCGATGACCCGCTCTTTTACGAAAAGTTTTACTTTGCGCCGGGGGATACCGGCTTCAAGGTCTGGGAGACCCGCTATGGGAAGATCGGCGTTTTGATCTGTTGGGACCAGTGGTACCCGGAAGCGGCAAGGCTGGCGGCATTACAGGGAGCTGAAATTCTTTTTTACCCGACGGCAATCGGCTGGCACCCCTCTGAGAAGGCGAAATATGGGGAGAATCAATACAGCTCCTGGGAGCTGATTCAGCGCTCGCACGCTATCGCCAACGGCTGCTATGTAGCGGCCATCAACCGGGTTGGCCACGAAACACCGGTGGGTGGAGACGGGATTGAATTCTGGGGGCAAAGCTTTGTGGCAGGTACTTCGGGCCAGCTCCTGGCAAAGGCTTCCATTGACTCAGAGGAGATTCTCTATGCGGACCTGGACCTGGAGAATGTGGATGTGACCCGTACGCACTGGCCTTTCTTCCGCGACCGCAGAATAGACGCCTATAGCGAAATTAGCCGCAGATTTATAGACTAGCTGTACTCCCCATAGAGCATTGGGGAAAATAAAAAATCGGAGATGTGCTTTTATCACGTCTCCGATTTTTTGTGTTATTTAGCCTTATCAGGGTTTGTACTCTGAGTGGAGGAGGTAATCGCCCGAGGGGACTTTGAGCTGAATGGCGTTTTCCTTTACGGTTCGAGAGACTATCTGAATTTGCGGATGATCTCTGAGTGGGTTATCTCCTTCTTTCAGAGTTTCCCAGCCAGAGGAGGTGGCCGGCAGATAGACCAGTGCCTCGGTATTGGGCGGGATGCTGATTTCATAAGTTAACCGGCCGGCTTCCAGTTTCCAGTGGCTTTTGATTTCGCCGCGTATGGATTGGTAGGTGACGTTTGCTTCGGAGAGATCGCCAACCAACTGCGGTTTAAGGATGAACTTTGCGTAGCCCGGGCCTTCAGCGGAGGGGTTGATGCCGCCGATACCGCGATAGAACCATTCCTCGGCATGGCCCAGCATGAAGTGGTTGAAGGAGCTGGAGCGCTCTGCCTTCCAGCTTTCATGCAGAGAAGTGCATCCCTGTTCGAGGATGTGCCAGTAGCCTGGGCCATTGGTCTGGGTCACCATGTCGAAGAGGACTTGCCCCTGGTTATGCTCCAGAAGCGCCTTGACCAGATAGGAGAAGCCGACATCGCCGGCAGTGATCCGGTTAGTGGCTCCGCGGATACCGATGGAGACCAGGTTATCCAGGATGAGCCCGGTGCGCGACTCATCCGCCAGGCCGACGACCATTGGCATGGCGTTGGCGGTCTGGCTGTTTCGGTCATAGTAGTTTTCTTCCGCATTATAGAGCCGTTTATTGAAGAGTTCTTTCACTGCCGCCGCTTCGGCGCTCAGCTCTTTGAATTCCTCTTCCCAGCCAAAGAGCCGGGCAAAGTGAATCAGAGACTGCAACCCCTGATAATAAGTCGCCGTGGCGGTGAGTTCTTTGGAGGTGAGCTGCGCATAGCCAGAAGGCCCGGGGCCGACATCATACCAGTCGCCCAACCCATGGGAGACCATGCCGTTCTCATCCTTTTTGTTTTTCAGGTAGGTGAGGTAGTTCTTCATAGCACCATAGTAGCGCTCTGCCAGGCGGCTCTCTCCATAGTGGAGCCAGGTATACCAGGGGATCAGCACAAAGGCGCTGCCCCACTCGGGTGAATCGCGGAAATCGGGACTGAAGACGGTATACTCTGGCGCAATATCGGGGACCAGCCCCTCCGGAAGCTGCGCCTCGGAGCAATCGCGCATCACCTTGGTGTAGTGGCGCATGAGGCTCAGGTTTGCGATGAGCCCGTTGGCCATGAGGTGGGTTTGCTCGAGCCAGCCGAGCTTTTCGCGGTGGGGACAATCCGTGAAGACGCTCTGGAAGTTGCTGTAGATCGCCATTCGGATGAGGTGGTCAATCCGGTTAATGAGCGGATTGGAGCAGCTAAAGGAGCCGGCCTTATCGGCTGAGGCATAGGTGAAGTTGCCGGTCAGGCCCGTAATGGTGACCGCGTCCTCTTCCAGCGTCAGGTTCTTTCTCTCAAGGTCTACGTCATCAGCGCCCTCAATCTGAACATAGCGAAAGCCGTAATAGGTGAAGCGGGGGGCCCAGGTGATTTCTTTACCGGTCTGGCCAAATGTATATTCAAAATAAACAGGCGTGCCTGAATGGTTTTGCCGCACGGTCCCATCGTCATTGAGTATCTCTCCGGGCCAGAGGCGGATGGTTTTGCCTGTGCTGCCGATGGCCGATACCTGGGGGACGCCGGAGAAGTTCTGGCCCAGGTCCAGAACAAAGAGGCCCTGCCTGGGTTCGGTGACGCTAATGGGCTGATATTGTTTCATGACGCGGATAGGAGGAGCGTATTGGGCTCGCAGGACTCCGCCGGGGCCATCGGTGGGGGTAGCGGGCTGCCACTTGAGGTCATTTTCCAGACGGGCATCGTAATCCTCGCCACCGAAGGTGCAGGAGAAAGTAAGGGGTCCCGGGGCGACTTGCCAGCTTGCATCGCTGCCGATAGTCTGGCTGGTGCCATCGGTATAATCAATTTGGAGCCTGCAGATAAGCTTAGGCTCGCCAAAGGAGCCTCTGAACTTAATGTAGCGCCCGCCGCGGACGTTATACATACCATTGCCCAGGAGGACCGAGAGCGTGTTGTTGCCTGCAAGGAGCTCATCAGTCACTTCGTATGTGGAGTAAAGGCAGGTTTTGCGGTAGTTGGTCCAGCCGGGATCAATGACTGCATCGCCCACTTTTTTGCTGTTGAGGCTCAGTTCGTATTGCCCCAGGCCGCAGATGTGAATCAACGCTCTCTGGGGAGTTTTTTCCAGTTCAAAAGTTTTTTGGAAGATTGGCAGTTGGTTTTCCGCCGGCAGGAGCTTGCCCCAGGGCGCCATCCCATAGAGACCGCGGGAGATGGGGCTGACCCAGCCGGGTCCCTCTTCAAATTCGACCAGTGCCCATCCTTCAAACTCTTTGTTGCAGCTCTTCCAATCGGTATTTATGGGGATTTCCAGGAGTGAACCGTTCTTTGTTTTAATTTTGAAAAGACCGATGAGTCCGGCCTCATTATCCCAGGTTCCGTCATTGGTGGCCCGTATAGCCAATTGGTTGAGCCCTTTTTTGAGGTGCGAGAGAATATCGAACCTGAAAAACTTGGCATAGGAGTCCCCGCTACCTGCCTCCTGATTGTTCACAAAAAGGGTAAAGCGGTTATCAGCGCTGAGCTCCACCTCGGCAGAAACGGCTTCTTCGGGAAGTTCAAAGGCTTTGCGGAAGTAGCAGTTGCCTGGCGGAGCGAAAAGTGGGCTTGGATACCAAATCCACTCCAGTTTTTCATCAATTATTTTTTGACGAGGCAACTCAATGAAGGAGGCTTTCCAATCCTCAGCGTTGAGGATGCCCATGGTCCAGCTGGAGGGTTCGCTCCAGCCGCTGAAATTTTCATCGCGGTCCCAGACCCCGACGGCCCAGAAGCAGGCTTGTAGCGACTGTAGCTTTTTGCCGGCATAGGGGATATGGTTTTGCTCTGAGGAGAGGACCTTGCCGCTATCCCAGAGATCGGCTTTGCCGGGGGCCAGTTGCTCGGGCGTTGAGGCGACCAGAACACGGTAGGCGCTCTGTGTTTCGGCACGGCGATCGGCTTTGAGCTGCCAGCTCAGGAGCGGTGCCGGCTCATCAATGGCCAGTGGTTCTGTTTGATATTCGCATTGCAGCTTGACGGGCAGCACCCCTGCTGATAACAGGGTCGTCAAAATAAAGAAAGCGAGTAGAGTAGCGATGTTTTTTAAACTCTGACTGTTAAAAAGCCTATTCATTGCGAGCCAAGGTTAAGGGAAACAGCTTTTTTGTCAATCTTTAGAGGTTACTGCCACAATAAAAAAACCGCCCATGATGAGGGCGGCTTGCAAGAAAGTGCGCTTAAGCGGCTTTTTTAATGTTCAGGGCGCTGGATTTTCTCCACGGTGCCATGCTTGAAGTAGGCGGCACGGAGGGCCTCCAGGGTTTGGTCGCGTTTTTCGTAAAGGCGTTTGCTGGGACGGCTGGCGGCTCGGCTCAGGCAGTAAGCGCTCAGGAGCGGCAGGCCGATGGTCGCATCCAGGTAGGCGACGACGCAATCGGGCAGGTTATCGGGATTCACCTTGCCCCAACTGACGGCTTCGCTTGGGGTGGCGCCGCTCAGTCCCCCCGTATCCGGACGCGCATCGGTCATCTGGAAGAAATAATCGTGGCCTGTCTCGGGGATACCCATCACTTCCTGAATCTGCGGCTCGGTCTGGAGCATGAAATTTTTGGGCGAGCCGCCGCCGACCAGAATGACCGAAGAGTTGAGCTTTTCGATCTTGGCCCAATGCACGATGGAGGCGGTCTGGTTGACGTCGCGGTTGACATCAAAAGCAAACTTGGAATCCCGCAGCGCCATGGCGGCGGTGTTCATCCCGATGGAGCTATCGCCCGGGCTGCTGGTGAAGACCGGAACTGCGGCCAGATAGGCTGCACTCAGGACCGATTGAGTGGGGAGACCCATTTTCTTTTCCCGCTCATGGACATAGCGCCCCAGCTTGTAATGGAATTCATCTGTCCCCATGGCGGCTTGGAATTCGGGGGCCTGGATGGCCTGCCGGACGAAGGCATCGGTATCCAGAAGAACATCGTAATCAAAGAGAACGTCATAGATACGGATGAGCCCCTCATCGCGGAGCTTGATATCATCGACAAAAGGGGAGCCCGAGTGCAGGTGCAGGTCCAGACCAAAGTGAAGATCATGGTAGAGGTTTGCGCCTGTAGAGATGATCCAATCAATGTAGCCGCCCTCGATGAGCGGGATGATAGCGCTTCTGCCCAGGCCGGCCGGGGTCAGGGCACCGGTCAGGCT
>FZPS01000073.1_pt62 | contig 10397 bp, 9 predicted proteins | sample 1817821 | NCBI WGS metagenome assembly FZPS01 (sample SAMEA104158645, study PRJEB21678) | metagenome | place: Germany | collected 2015-04-21 | reverse complement strand
AAGCTTAGGGTAACTCATTAGCATAGGTATTCTCAGCACATCATCATACATGATATAGTGCTTGTCTATCATCCCGTGAGATCCGCACATATCGCCATGGTCGGATGTATATATCACCAAAGTGTCGTCATACATACCGCATTCCTTTAGTTTATCCGATATTATTCCGAAGGAATGATCTATCTGGGTAATCATGGCATAATAGCATCTGACAGTTTCCGACCAGTCTTCCCATGACATGTTTTCCAGTCTCCAGTTGAGTATCTGCTGCTTTTGGATGTACGGTTTGTTTTTGAAAGTATCACCGAATCCTCCGAAGGGCGGTATGTCTTCCGGAGCATACATGTCATAAAACTCTTTACAAGGTCTGCAGGGCAGGTGAGGGTCCACTCCGTCCACCCATATGAACCAGGGTTTATCACCGTCTTTTAATCTGTCCAGCTGCTCACATACCCTGTCGGCATAATATTTGGGTCTGCTGTCGGAATAAGGGACGGGATTTACCTCGCCGAACCAGCTGTTGGTGTATTGCACATTGGGATATTTTTCCGAAATATACTTATTGTATTGCTTTGACAGATGTGTCACATTGAAACCGTATTGCTCGGGAGGTATTCTTGAAACATCCCATGCGCCTATGAAAATATTCTCATATCCCGCATCTTTAAGACTTTTGGGTATGTTCCAGTCGGTCGGTTGTACGGTATTTGTGGGTACAAACCCGAAATTCCACAATGCCCCTATGGATTCGGCTCGCATTCCGTTCATGAACGATTGTCTGGCGGGAGCGCACACCGGTGTGGGACAATATGCATTGTCAAATACAATTCCTTCTTTTGCTAATCTGTCTATATTGGGAGTGCGGACTGCCCGGATATTCGAGCAGCCTACACAATCATAACGATGCTGATCTGCCAAAAAAAGCAGAATATTGGGTTTTTTCATCAAACTACAAATCCCGGTGTTCCGTGTAAAGGAGGAAGCGCACGGGGACGCACAAGTGCTCCGCCTTCTTCAAAGGATTTTATTGCGGCAACGGTATATTCCAATGTCGCAAGAGCATCTCTTCCCGACCCCCTTATATGCTCCGGAGGAACTTTGTTGGTCATATCCTCTAAGAATGCATGCAGTCTGTTATTGAATGTTATACCGAAATCGGTGGTGCCGAAATCGAATACTTCGGCTTGCATTGTACCCATGGATGCGGGTTTGGAACCGTCCCAGTAATACAATTTCTCCACACAGTTTTCTATGCAGAAAGTTCCTTTTGTACCGGCCATTTCAAAACTCCACCATCCGCCTAAACCGAATATGGCGTCTCCTCTTTGCGATAATATATATCCTATCGAACCGTTCTGATATTTGACATTTATTCCGTTTATCGACCACATAAGGTCGTTTGCACTCTTGCGTCCGCCCGGCTTATCGAAAAAAGCCTGAACATGGGTTATATCTCCGCCGAAACTTCTCATCAAAGAGAAAGGATGAGAGAGAAATGCATATGCATGGGAATATGGGCCTGCGAATCTTCTCATGGGACCGTCTTTGGGAAGAGGTTTGTATGAGTACTCGCTTCCGTTAAATCCCACTTTGTGAAGTATGTATACCGGAGCACCTATTTTTCCCTGCGAGATAAGCTCTTTTGCCTTATCCGCGGGACCGGTAAACCCGTGATTTAAGTTGCAGCCTAAATAAAGGTTTTTCTTCTGTGCAGTAACTACCATTTCACGTGCTTCGTCATTGTCGTTGGATATGGGTTTTTCCACCATTACGTTGAAGCCCGCATCCAGAGCCTTCATAACCGGCTCATAGTGCCAGGAACCGTTGTCAAAGCCCGATGTGGTAACATCAATGAGATCCAGCTCGGGGTGAGCTTTCATCATGTCTTCAATGCAATAGAAAGCCTGCACATTATGCTCATTAGCCGCTTTATCGGCTTTTTCCTTAATTACATCGCACACTGCGACCAGTTGTGCCAGCGGGTCGGCTTTATAGCATCTTGCATGCGTATTTCCTATTCCGCCCATTCCTACTATCCCTATCTTAATTGCCATTTTTTCTCTCCTTATTCCTTAATATTTGCTACAATAACCGGTTTATTTGTCTTTAAAGACTGTATAGCCGCATGTATTATACGGCTGGCTTCCAGGCCGTCTTTGCCCGATCCGTCTATATCTTCAGGTTTGACACCTTCCGCAACTTCCCGGACGAATGTATGTATCCTGTCTTCAAATGTGTCGTAGAAGTCTCGGAATCCGCCGAATACGGGATTGGTATATACTCTTTTCTCATAATTTCCCGCAGGGTAGAGTGTGGCCTCTCTCCACATGTCTTCAAATATCAGTCTGCCTTTTGTTCCCGCGACCTCGCATCTTTCCATGGGATGACCTCTTTCTATGTCATAGGAACTGGTGAGGTGACCTACCGCACCGTTTACGAACTTCATATTTATAGATGCCGTAGACCATATTTCTCTTCCGGGGGCTTTCATGGCATAGCAGTGAACCTGTTCCACATCGCCTCCGAAATATCTCAATATATCGCAGGAATGCGGATTAAGAGCCTTAAGATGATAGTATTCCGTGTCAAAATGCGGTTGGAATCTGCCTATCCACAATGCCATGTTCAAAAAGAGCAGGTTACCTATTAAACCTTCATTCTGCCATTTCTTTGCGATACGGGCAGCAGGTGTAAATCTGTGATTTAAGTCTATACCGAAGCATCTGTCTAATTTTTTAGCCAAATCCACCATTTCCTGACCGTGTTGCAAATTGTTGGATATGGGTTTTTCCGTCAGTACATGGCAGCCCGCGTTGAGTGCCTGCATGGTGGGGATGTAGTGATCGGAACTGTATTCAAATCCGCCTGTAGCCACGCTTACAATGTCCGGTTTCTCCGCTTTTAACATCTCTTTTGCATCATAATATGCCGGAACCACATATCTTTCCTTTGCCGCATCGGCTCTGTCTTTCCGAATATCGCATACCGCTACAAGTTCCGCCTGCTTGCAGCTTTTATAGGCTTTTGCATGATTGTTGCCGATAGGTCCCATGCCTATGACGGCTGTTCTTAACATGATATGCCTCCTTATTTCTGCTGCAATTTGGCTGCCGTTTTGGCTGAGGCTATGTGCATGGAGTTGTAAGCTTCTTCCGAGGATATGAAGCCTCTGTTAAGATCCAGTCCGTGCCATGTAAGGTTGGTATATATGGGATTGGTTCTTCCGACTTCTTTTTCGCGCTTCCTTATAAATTCACTCATTTTTTTATCCAGCATCATAACTATATCCGGCCGGTCCTTTGCAATATTCCACAGTTCCATGGGATCATTTTCCAGATCATACAGTTCCACTTCCGGTTTGAAATGGAAATCCGGCTCCAATGCCTGAATATATTTCCACTTGGGAGTTCTCCAACCGTGTTTTCTCATCCATGTACATTCGGTGATGTAAAATTCGTCAAGCTTCGGTATCGGTTGTCCGAATGCCAAAGGAAATACACTGCGTCCGTCAAAGTTTATACGCGTTTCTATTCCGAGAATATCCAGAACCGTAGGCGTAACATCATACAGTCTGCAGGTATCGTCCACTCTCACACCTTCGGGTACTCTGCCCGGGAAACGGAAAGCAAGAGGCACCACTAAAGTGGGATCATATAAACTGTGATGATCAAAATAGCAGTCGTGATCATAAAGTGTTTCTCCGTGGTCGGATGTGAATACTACAAGTGTTTCATTCTCCAGTCCCAGGTCGTAAAGTTTCTGCAGTATCGACTGAATGCAGGTATCCATGTATGCAATAGCCGCATCATACTGGGCAATAACATAATCTTTATCGGTACATCCTTCGGGAATCCATTCCGCGAAATAGTCACAAAACGGTTTGAATGCCATAACAGGTTCCATCGAGCGGTTGTTGGGGTCAAATTCATTACCCTGATAAAACATTCTTTCCCAGGGTCCGGGGGGAAGATAAGGTGAATGGGGGTCCATGTGCCGTAAGAACAGGAAGAAAGGCTTATCCTGTGCTGCCAGTCTTTCCAGTTCCGGTATAGCCACTGCGTTCATACTCTCGGCTTTATGGGCCCTTTTATCATGTTCCTCAATACTCCAGCCGCTGTATTGTATGTAATTGTCAAATCCTCTTCCGGAAACATTCTTAAATCCTATGTTTGTGGTGGTATACCCGTGTGACGAAAGAATCTCTGCCAGTGTTTTAACACCGGGAGCGATATCTCCTTTATGTCTCAAAGCTACTATGTCGGTACCGAAACAGTCGAAACCGGTAAGCATATTGGCATATCCCGGAGTTGTCGGGATATGCGGTGAGAAACAGTTATTGTACACCGTTCCTTTTTTCAGGTACTTGTCGATATTGGGAGTTGTCAGCCTGTTGTAGCCGTAGAGGCTCATATGGTCTCTTCTTAAGCTGTCAATTCCGAAGAATAATAGATTGGGTTTCTTTGCCATGTTATCTCTCTCCTTTTAACTTATATAACTGATATACTTTAATTTTCCGTTCATTTTATTGATAAATTACCGTTAATAACTTACCTTGCATTAAGTATCTTAAGGCAGGCATTTATGTATCCGTAACTTTCCGCCGCTATACGCGTGGCTTCCACCATATCCTGTTCCGGCCCTATAACTTCCAGATTGACCGGACCGCTGTAACCGGCCTCCACCATCTTGGATATGTAACCGAACAGGTAGATATCGCCTTTACCGCAAGCCTGCAAAGACGGGTGTCCGGGACCCGGTCCTCTTCCTTTGCAGTCACGTATATGTATATGTTTCATTGCCGGTAATACCGCCGCTATTGCTTCTTCTGGCAATTCCGATGCCCTGTATATATGGGAAGGGTCCATATCCACTCCGAAATTGGGGCTGTCCACCATTTGCATAACCCTTAATGTGGTTTCGGTGTTGTGCATAGATGCTCCCACATGAGCTTTACAGCATATTGTCACCCCGTATTTCTCCGCCATTTTTGCAAGTTCCGAAAGACTTCTTGCGGTCTCGATAAGATCTTCTTCATTGCCGGCTTTTCCTCCCGGACCGACATTCAGTACGGGGATGCCGAAGTATTCCGCAGCCGCAAGCGCTTTTTTCATTCTCTTTTTGTCTCTGGATGCCACTTCAGAGGCTAAAATTGTAAGGCCGGTGGCCTCCAGTATTGCCTTAATTTCTCTTTTCTGTGCTCTCCAGTTTTCCACCTGAAGATGCTCGCACATTCCCGGTATGGCGGAAATTTCCACGCCGTCATAACCGCATTTTGCTATGGCTTCGGCAGCCTGACCGAATGTGTAATGCTTGAAAAGTACTGAGTTTACTCCTAATTTGATCATACGGTTTTTCCTTTCGATTAATAAATACTCACACCTATGAATTATATATCAGCAAAGGGGAAAATCAACATCAAAAACCCTTATTTAACCCTTATTATACATTTTACACTAAGAATTTAATGTTTATTATTAAGTGTTTAAAAATATATTACGTATATCGGTTAACTTTATTGAGTGTAAATAAGGTATAATGGAGTGCGTGCTGACAGGAGGCGGAATATCATGAAAAAACCTGAATTGTTTTTACTGGGAGTGGACGGAGGAATGACTTCGTATATAACGGAGCAGATAGAGAAAGGTAAACTGCCCAATCTTAAAAAAGCTTTTTCCGAAGGCTGCGTTCTGACCGACTGCAGACCGGCGTATCCTTCGATATCCGCTACCTGCTGGGCTACCATACAGACCGGAGCAAGCCCTCATATGCACGGTATAACCGACGAAAATATCGTACCGGAAGGTGCATATCCCAATGAATTTGTTTCCGCTTATCACGGTGATTACCTTATGGCAGAGCGATTCTGGGAAGCCGCCGCAAGAATAGGCAAAAAATCCCTGATAGCGGATTTCTGCGTATCGGGGCCGGCAAGAACCCATCTGGCCCGTACTATCGGGGGTATAGGCAGCGTAGCCGATTCCAGAGTGCTTGCAACGGAACAGACCTTACGTACGGTAAAGGAGATATCCGAACAGTTGTATGTATTCGATGCCGATGTCTCATCAATATTTCCCTCTTTGCCCGCCTTTGCAATGACCGCTTCGGGGAAATGGCAACCTCAGATAAAACTTCAACAGAGTAAGTATGATAAAACCGATAAAGGATACTTCAGACTGCATGTGGAAAAGAAGAATGATTTGGAGAATCCGTTTAATATAGAGGAGTTTTACTGGTACATGGATGTAACGAAAAAAGGAATCAATATTGCCGTCAGTGAAAAAGATATGCAGGCAGGTAAATATTATGAAGTACCTATGAACGGCTGGTCGGAAGTTATAAAAAGGACATTGAAAGACGATAACGGACCGGGCAATTACCGATTCAGGATAAAACTTATCCCGGCAGGGGAGAACGGCGGTTTTATGGTATTTATCACTTCCGCAGTCAATATGTATAATGCATTATCTCCTGAAAGCTTTGCAAAAAGAGCGGACAATATTGAGGAGATATGCTCTTCCAACAGTTATGCCCATTTTCTTACCCGGGAGGGGAATATAGATACGGCGTTTGAACTTATCGAGTTCAAGAACGAGTGGTGGAAGAAAATAATATTGGATGCAATGGAAAATGATCCTGTGGATATAATGGCGTTTGTAATGGGACATACCGACAGCGTAAACCATATGTACAGAAGTATCTTTGAAGGATTGCAAAATCCCACCGAAGAGCAATCGGCTGTTGCAAAGTATGCATACAAAAGAGCATATGAAATTTTAGACGATTTTATAGGATGGCTGTATGAGCATGTTTTAGGTGAAGATACCGTATTTATGATAATAGGCGATCACGGCTCCATAGGATTTAACAGAACCGTACTTGTACATGACTATCTGGAAAAAGAAGGTCTTTTGAATTATCTGCCCGAACCGGACGGAAAGCGTCTTTACTGGCGCAACAGGCGTATAGACTGGAAGAATACGAAAGCTTTTCCCGTGGGTTGTGTCAATGTGTATGTTAATTTAAAAGGTCGCCAGCCGGAAGGTATAGTGGAGCCGGAAGATTACGATAAGACGGTAAATGAGATTATAAGAGCGCTGTATAAGCACCACTGGAATGAAAAAGACCAATGCTATATTGCTTTTGCTGTAGAAAAACAGCAGGCGGGATTTGTAGGCTTGGGAACCGAAAGAGTGGGAGATGTGTTATACGGTCTTTCGGGAAACACTACCGGCGGATACATCGGAGGAGTGCATGCCTGTCAGATACCCTCGGCAAAAACCGCTACGGGAGATATCCGTTGCTTATTCGCACTATCAGGAAAGAATGTGAAAAAAAGGCAGATTATAGACAGACCTGCCAATATTGAGGACGTTGCGCCCACTTTATGCTATTTACTGAAATACCCTCAGCCCGCTCAGGCAACGGGCGGTGTGTTATTCCACCTTTTTGAAGACGACATGTATCAGAAGTCGTAACCGCATTCTTCCATGTCTTTTTTAAAAAAGTCAAACATATGAACTTCCTCATCGGTTTTGTATCGCCCTACGGAATCGGTCCGCATGGGGATTTTTGCCATGGGAATATGCAAAAACTGCTCCAGTCTTTTCAGAGTTTCATCCTGCTTAAAAATCATATCTTCAAATCGGATATGTATCTCTCTTTGTGCAACGGGGGTGCTCCTTACCAGTTCTCTTTGATAATACCAGCTTATTGCACGGTTTCTTCTTACATCCTCTGTTTTGTCATATTCTATTCCGAAATCGTTAAGGTCATCGGTCATGTGTTTTTTCAATATGCAGTCTCTGGGATCGCGTACCCAGTGTATGTAATAAGCTTTTGGAAACATCTTCCGTATCCAGGGATAAACCAATGTTGTTTCGGGTATTTTCCAGCCTTTTTTATCGCGGTCCGAGGTAAGAACCGACTTAAGATAACTTTCTATAAGCTTTACGAAAGCCGGGTCGGGGTCCATTGCCATAACGCGTGAAAAGTCCCATTTCATGTTACCTGTGTATCTGACATATTTGCCGAAAACCCTGCATGCTTCATACATATCCTGCGGGGGAAGAAGATCCCATGAAGTGTTTAGCGGTTCTCCCATATATACACCGCTTTCGCTTAAAGTCTGCGACATTGCTCTTGTGCCCGAATGGCCTCTTCCGATAACTGTTACTAACATAAAAAATACCTCGCCTTAAAGTGTACTTTACAACAAAGATAAGTTATATGCAACATCAAGAGAGCATGTTTAAGCTAAATTAGATTGCATAACTAAGTTTTGTTTTACAGGGCATGCAAAAATCAGTTTTGCAATTTAACAGTTTCGAGTATAATCGAATAAACATATTGTTGCAGCAATAAATTCGACTATAATCGAATATTGCGCAAAATCGATTATTACGATTAGAAATGTTATAGATACTATAGATGTGTTTTTACAGGTTTCTTTTGTTTGACAAACATAATAGGTGCATATACAATCACAATTGGCAAATGTGGAGGACGCATTGATGACTAATGTCGTATGGCATCGCAACTTAGACAGCAAATACAGACAGGAAAAGACAGGCAACAAAGGGATGGTTATCTGGTTTACCGGTCTTTCGGCAAGCGGAAAATCCACAATCGCTTCGTTGGTGGAAAAGAACCTTATAGATTCGGGTAAAACGGCATATTTGCTTGACGGAGATAATGTCCGTCACGGTTTGTGTTCCGATTTGGCTTTTTCCGAGCGTGACAGGGTGGAAAATATCCGAAGATTGGCAGAGGTGGCTGCTTTGTTTGAAGACAGCGGAGTTATAGCCATAGTCAGCGCCATTACTCCCATGGAAAAGATGAGAAAGCTTGCAAGAAGCAAGGCAAAACACTTTGTTTTGGTATATGTCAAAGCCGATCTGGATACCTGTATAGAACGCGATCCCAAAGGACTTTACGAAAAAGCTTTGAAAGGCGAGATAAAAGGATATACCGGCATCGATTCACCGTTTGAGCAGCCGGAGCAATATGAGATTTTATTGGATACAGATAAATATGATGTTTTGACATGTGCAAATAAAGTAACGGAATATATACAAGGAGTACTGTAATGGATCATCTGGACAGGCTGGAAGCGAAGAGTATACATATAATGCGGGAGGCATACAGTTGCTTTAAAAACTTATGTATGCTGTGGTCGATAGGTAAAGACAGCACCGTGCTTTTATGCCTTGCAAGAAAGGCTTTTTACGGCCATGTGCCCTTTCCGCTGGTTCATATAGATACCCGTTATAAAATACCGTCCATGGTGGAATACCGCGATAAATTGGCGCTGGAATGGAACTTAGACATGATATACGGTGAGAATACGTTAGCTTTGCAGGAAAAAAGAACTTTTCCCGACGGAAACTGCACCAGACTGGAATGTTGTAAAAACTTAAAAACCGAAGCGTTGATACATACTTTATCCGGAGAGTGGACACGTTACAGATTGGATCATAAACTGAAAAAATATGTACCCGACCCCAATACCGAACCGTTTACGGGGGTAATAGTGGGAGTGCGGGCGGACGAAGAGGGCAGCCGTTCCAAAGAACGATATTTTTCTCCCAGAGATACTCACAGTGACTGGGATATATCCGATCAGCCTCCGGAGTTCTGGGGGCAGTTCAAGACGGATTTCGCTCCCGGTACCCATCTGAGAATACATCCTTTGCTGGACTGGACGGAACTGGATATATGGGAGTATATAAAACGGGAGAGGGTGCCTATTGTGCCTTTGTACTTTGATCAGGGAAATAATACCAGATACCGTTCTTTGGGCTGTTATCCCTGTACAAAACCGGTAGCATCATCTGCTAAAAACATCGATGATATCATTGAGGAGCTTAAAACCGGTAAGTTTGCCAATATAGCCGAACGTTCGGGAAGAGACCAGGATAAAGAAGACGGCGGCGGTCTGGAAGAGTTGAGAAAAGGCGGGTACATGTAAATGACTGAAAACAACAATGAACATATGAATATAGTCATTGTAGGGCATGTAGACCACGGCAAAAGCACCGTTATAGGGCGATTATTGGCCGATACAGGCTCTCTGCCCGAAGGAAAACTGGAGCAGATTAAAGAACTGTGCAGAAGAACAAGCAAACCTTTTGAATATGCATTTTTACTGGACGCATTAAAAGATGAGCGGTCACAGGGCATTACCATAGATACCGCCAGAAGTTTTTTTAAAACGGATAAGAGAAAGTACATAATTATTGATGCACCCGGACATATAGAGTTTCTTAAAAACATGATTACCGGAGCTTCCAGAGCCGATGCTGCACTTTTAGTTATAGATGCTGCCGAGGGTGTCAAGGAAAACTCCAGAAGACACGGATATATGCTTTCCATGTTGGGTATAAAGCAGGTGTGCGTAC
>FZPS01000014.1_pt380 | contig 10400 bp, 9 predicted proteins | sample 1817821 | NCBI WGS metagenome assembly FZPS01 (sample SAMEA104158645, study PRJEB21678) | metagenome | place: Germany | collected 2015-04-21 | reverse complement strand
ATCTTACACATAGTCGTTTCCATTTGTAGGTTTTTTTCCTTTTTTAAACCTACCAGAGGCCTTTCAGATCTCATTTCTTTCATACTAAGTTAACAGAGCCTTTTTATTAAAAAAAGCCCTTCATCCCGTAATTGGGACGAAGGGCCATCTTCGCTATGCCACCCAATGAGTCTAATGTATTTAGTAAACAAAAAAGACATTTATCCTTTGGGACAAATGTCTTGTTTAGCCACCCAATACATTAAAGTATCATTAATCTGATACGGAGTTTACACTCGATATCTTACCTCTGTAACGGGAGGACCCGGCATCGGATACTCAAAAACTTCACCTAGCATCTCCTGGGACCATTCCTTAAATTCATTTGCATCGGACCTTTCACCAACCGCCGACTCGCTGTAACAAAATCCTAAAAGTACTATTCCCATTCATTGATTTATAACTTTGTTTTTTATATTATATTCAAACTTTTATATTTTGTAAAGAATATTTTTATATTTCTTTAAAATATTCTACAATAGCTACATAAATTGCCCAAGCTACTTTTTCTTGATAGATTTCATTATTAAGATTTGCCTCTTCTTCGGGATTTGTTAAAAAACCACATTCTACTATAACTGCAGGAATATTAGTTGTTTTTAAAACATAATAATCAGTATTTGCCTTAGCTTCTCTTTTATTGTTAGGGTCTACAAATTCTCTTAACTGCTTTTGTATTTCTTTTGCCAGCCGTTCGCCTTCTGTTGAATGCCCATGATAAAAAACCTGTGCCCCTTTATACTTAGACTCCGGAAAGCTATTTTGATGAATGCTAATTAAAATGTCTCCCTCACTACTATTAATCAATTCTTTTCTTTTTCGCATATCAGAACGTTTTTTATTAGTATCGCCTTCTTCATTTAATCCTTCATCAGTATTTCTTGTAATAACTACGTAAGCTCCGCTTTGTTCAAGATATGCTTGAAGTTTAAGGGCGATAGCAAGATTAATATCTTTTTCATGGGCACCATTAATACCCATTTTCCCGGGATCAAAACCGCCATGACCGGGATCTATTATAATTACCCGTTTAGCTGTAGGTAAGCCAAAAGTAGTTACTGCTCTGCCAGAATATATATTATAGCCTAATAGTATTACTAAAAGGATGCCAATTCCTACATAAATCTTGGGATTCTTTGACCAAAAATCCATAGTTCACCTCGATATATATCTTTACTAAGATTTTTAAAATTAAATCTTTCTTTAATATAATTATTCATAGTAAAAATATATATTCCTAGTTTACTCCTTTAAATACTTATAAAGTACATCCCATACTTCTTTCTTTTCTAAACCTCTTTTCCAGCCAGCAACTCCTGCTAAATCATATTTTTTAACCAGTTTAACTTTTTCTTCAATAGACTTTTCTTCTTCAAGCCAAATTTTATATACAATATTGCCCCTACTGTATTCACCATAATATTGCCCTACATCTTCAAGCCACTTAGCTTCAACTCCTGCATCCTTTAAAAACTTTTCTCCCCTGCTCATACCATAAGCCTTAGAGGAAACTTTAATTTCTCCATCAACTTCTTCTTCAGCCCACAATCTCGTATAATAAGGAATTCCTAGAATGACTTTTTCGTTAGGTACTTCTTTTAAAGTATTTTTAATTCCTTCTTCAACCCAACCTATAGATGCAACAGAGCCACTTTTTGGTGAAGTGCTCCAGTGTTCGTCATATCCCATTATCATTATATAATCTACAACTTTCCCAACCTCACTACGGTTATAATGTCTTGTCCAACCAGAAGGAACGTACATATCAACAGAAACAACTAAGCCTTGTTCTTTTAATAAGGGTGTTAATTCTCTTATAAATTGTACATAGTATTCTCCTGTTTCCTTTTTTAAACTCTCAAAGTCTATATTAATTCCATCTAAATTGTAAATAGAAGAAAAAGCTAAAAGCTGCTTGATAATATTTTCTCTACTATCAGTATTGCTTAATACTTTATGAGTTAAATCAGGATCTGAAAAAGGATTAGTAATCATTGCCCATACTTGATAACCTTGACTATGAGCCCAATCTACATATCTTCTACTTGCAATATTTCTCAAATTACCTTCTTCATCTTCTATTTCAAACCAACTAGGGGATAATACATCAAGGCCATAAATAGGCTCAAATTTAGAAGGTACTTCACTGCTTTCAACTTTAAACACCTGATCCCAAACTAAATTAATCTTTCCTTGTACTGGCTCCCATGTTGGAAAGCTTTCTTCTTCTACAACAGCCTTACCTTCAACTTCTTTAATATTTCCTATATGTTTTTTACTAATGTAACCAACTATTCCCCTTTCAGTTCTTACATAAAACCAATCACCGCTTTCATCAAAAAGCACGAGCTTTTCATCTAAAGATAATTTTTCTAAGATTGGACTTTTAATATTATCTTCATAACGGATAGAAGCATTCTTTTTAATTACTTCAGCTATTTTTTTAGCTTCAATAGTATAATCCATAACTACAATATTACTTTCCTTATGGTAAACTGCTTCAATATCAAACCATTCCTCTAAAAATGAAAAAGGAATATAGGGGACCTCTTCAAATTTCCTTAAAGGCACTTGAAGTTTTAAAGGTTCTTGGTTTATATAATAGGTTAAGTCATCAGTCTTCATACGAATAACCTTATTTTGAGTAGTAATAGTTAATTTTTGTGTTCCTTCGTCCCAAAATAAATAAGGATCTATATAGTCTTTTACGAAGTCAAAGGGAAGAAATATTTCTCCTTCCACTATTTGAGGACTATACTCCATTGCAATAATATCTTTTCCTAAAACCATACCTACCTTTTCCTCTGAAAGCTCTGAAAATGCTTCATAAGCAGGAATAAGATTAAAATTGGGCATATATTTCTTTACTAATGCAAAAGATGTTGCAATTATTATAATAAAAAATATGATTCCAAACTTTTTTTTCTTTCTTTTCAATGCAATCCCCCCATACTTTTGTCTATTTATATAAACGTAATAATTTTATAATTGTATGTTGTCAATTATACCACATAAAACAACAACTTTAATAAAATTATTCCAGTTAAAATAAGGATAAAAAAACAACAACCCCACACTTTAAAAAGTGTGGGCTTTATTACAAGTAAAATAGTTCTTATTTTTGTGGATTTTCAAGTAGATATTTTTCTACGGAAGAAACCGCAATGGCTCCATCTGACGCAGCTGTTATAATTTGTCTTAACTTTTTATCTCTTATATCACCTGCAGCATAAACACCAGGGATGTTAGTTTCACAACTATCATTGGCTATAATATAACCCCATTGATTAGTTGCAACTTTACCATGTACTATATCAGAATTAGGAATCATCCCAACTGCAACAAACACTCCTTCTACATCTAGAACCTTTTCTTCTTCAGAAGCCTTATCCTTTATTTTTATCCCTTCTACTTTATCCTCACCTAATATTTCTAAAACTTGATGATTAGTTAAAACTTCTACATTATCTAAAGAAAATAGCGTATCTTGTAAAATCTTTTGAGCGGTTAGATGAAAAAGATCTTGAATTAAGTAAACTTTGGGAGAAAATTTTGCAAGTAATATAGCATCCTCAACACCCCTATTGCCTCCCCCAACAACAACCGTATTCTTCCCATTAAAAAATGCCCCGTCACAAGTAGCACAATAAGATACTCCTTTTGCTTTTAATTTCTTTTCTCCAGGAACCCCAAGCTCTTTCCAAGTTGCACCCATAGCTAATAAAATAGTTCTTGCTTCATAACTATTATTTTTTGTTATAACTTTTTTAATTTTATCTTCTACTTCAATATCAATAACTTCTTCGACTATAGGTTCTATTCCATATTCTTTGGCATGTTCTTGCATTTTAAGGGCTAATTCAGGACCTATTACATCAGCAATACCTGGATAATTGGCTACTTCATAAGTTTTTGTAACCTGGCCTCCAACAAATTCTTTTTCAAACAATGCTGCATTAAGCTTTGCTCTTCCGGCATAAATTGCTGCTGCCATTCCTGCTGGACCTGCTCCAATAATAATGACATCATACATATTATCGCCCCTTTAATTTATTTGTATCCTATTTACTATTATAAGTAATATAATAATAAAAACAAATATAAATAGCTATCGAATAATAGCTAGTTATAAAAGCATAAAAATACAAATAAAGAATATTATTTGTTAATTACAAATACATACTCCATTATGTGACATTATTCCCCTCTTTACATTTTACCCTGATATCGATTATACTATACCTATATATCTATATTTCTAGATTTAAGATAATATAAGATTGGAAGTGATGCTTGTGAAAATAGAAAAGATAAGTGACACTCAAATTAAAATTATTTTGAATCAAGCAGATCTTAAAAATAGAGACATTAAAATCAGTGAATTGGCTTACGGTTCTAAAAAGGCACAAGAATTATTCCGGGATATGATGGAAACTGCTTTAGAGGAGCATGATTTTGATACACATAATGTTCCTTTAATGATTGAGGCTGTTCCCCTTTCTGTAGATAGCATTATGATTATTGTTACAAAAGTGGAGCATCCCTTTGAAATTGGCGAAAAAATAACTCCTTTTCGCTCTAAATCCAACACCCGTACCTTTAAGAAAAAATCCGTTAATTTAGAAGAGGAAACTTCTTCCTTGATTATTTACTCTTTTGATAAACTTGATGATGTTGTTGAAGTTTCTAACCGCATATATCATTTATACTGCGGAGCTAACTCTCTTTATAAGGATATTTATAATAACAGGTACTTTCTTGTCCTACACAAAAATTACTTTGTAAATTCTAATCCTAGTGAAATAGAATCAATTCTAAGCGAATATGGAAACAAACATGTCTCGTCTCCTTTAAGTGAAGGCTTTTTAGCTGAACATGGAGAAATAATGATTCAAAATAAAGCTATTGAAGTTCTAAAAAAACACTTAGCATAAAAAAAACTGACGATAACGTCAGTTTTTTTATGCTTTATTTGCTAAATATGCATTCATTTTTTCTATAACTTCATCTACATTAATTCCATGAACCATACCTGCTTCTTCTAAAGTTTCTCCTTGAGATGAAGGACATCCGACACAATGCATACCTGCTTCCATTAAAATAGGTACAAGCCCTCTATCTATAGAAATGATATCAGCAATTATCATATCTTTAGTTACTTTAGCTGCCATCTTTATTCCTCCTTTATATATGAAATCTTGTTACTATTTTATTATATCCTAATTATACAATACAATGCAATAACCAAATTCTACTGTACAGCATTCATAAGCTTTGGAACAACCTGCATCTTCCTGGACAATACTCCCGGAAGGAAAATACTATCCTCTTTAATATCAATTCCAAAAGCTTTTAATGCTAATTCTTTTGCCGGACCTATTGCAATAAGTTCCGTTCCTCCAAGTACTATATCTGTTACCATTAAAAGTGCTAAATCATATTTTTCAACTTCACACAATCTGTGCATCATTTCTTTTATATCATTAATCAAATCAAATATACCCTTAAAGTCTGCCGTATTAATTTGAGATATGACAACATTATATTTTCCAAATACAAATTTTTTCATATCAGAATAATATATTTGTTCTGCTGTCTTACCTTCAAGAGAAGTACCGGCAGTTATTAATTTCATTCCATAAGATTCAATGTTGACTCCTGCAATTTTTGCAAGATATTTTGCTTCATTTTTATCTTCTTGTGTACAAGTAGGAGATTTAAATAAAAGAGTATCAGATAAAATAGCACTTAACATAATACCAGCAATGCTTTTGCTAGGCTTAATATTATTTTCTTTATACATTTTAGATATAATTGTTGACGTACTACCGACTGGTTCAGCTCTAAAATATAAGGGTGACATTGTATAAATGTCTGCTACTCTGTGGTGATCTATAATTTCTAATATATTAGCTTTTTCTAAACCTTTTATAGATTGTCCCTTTTCATTATGATCTACTAAAATAACATTCTTTCTATCAATATCTATTAAATGCCTTCTTGAAATAATGCCCTTAACTACTCCTTCTGAATCCACTACAGGAAAATTTCTGTAACTAGAACTTTGCATTATTTCTTTAACCTCATCAATATAGTCATCCATTTGAAAATAAACTAAGTTTTTCTTTTTCATAATTGAGTGTACTGGTATACTTTGATTAATTAATTTTATTGTCTTAAAAAATGTATGAGGGACTGAAACAATTGCACAATTATATTCTTCTTCATCGTTAAAAAGTTTTTTAGTTATTTTCCCTTCTGCTACAATAATACAGCCAGCTCCTGACTTTGCAACTTTCTTGTGAAGCTTTTTAACATGGCCAGTTATGACTATATCACCTTTTGTAAGAGTTTGATCTTCATCTAAAGTAGAATCTGTATAAATATTCCCTTCTACATATTCGTAAGGATAACTACCCTCGATAACTTTTCCGTCTAATGCCTCTATTAATTTAGAAAACTTAGTTCTTTGATTTTTTACTGTCATTTCATCCGATAATTCCATATAAGATGTAGCAATATCAGTAATGGACACAACACCCGCTAATCTTTTCTTTTTATCAACTACAGGAAACATCTTCTTTCTATTATTTTGCATTAATTCCCATACAGTTTTTACAGAATCATCTTTATATACTAGCTCTGAAGCATAAAAATTCAAGTCACTTACTTGAGGCTCTACATTATCTAATAAGATTGGGCATTCCACATCAAAATATCTTAATACAAACTTAGTTTCCCTGTTGATTGCTCCAAGTCTTGCTGCTATGACATTATTATAACCTAATTCTTTTTTTAAATTAGCATAGGCTATTGCTGAACATATAGAATCTGTATCAGGATTTAAATGTCCAAAGACAAAAATTTTCTTATCCATAGTAATCTGTCGTCAATCCTTCCTTTTAATAAGTATTAAACATGGATTCTCTTTGTTTTACTATTTTATCATACTTATTACAAGTTTCAAACTTATTCTCTATTTATATATAATTATTTCTTTTTGCATATACTAAATATCACAAAAAAAATTCTATTTATCTAAGTTTTTTATTGGATAAGCAATCCTATTATAGACTTTAATGATTAAAAGTATTCTTAATTAATAAATAACCTTGTTGTTAATTAATTAACATATTTCGGAGTCGACAAAATTCTTATTGATTCGTCATAATTGAAAACTGTTTTCATCTATTTCTTTTGTTTTTATTGGGTTTTTACGCTTATGTTGGTTTTTCAATAAGCTTATTAAGAATTATTATCATTATTATTTAAAAATCTATTGACGTGTATACAGTATTCATATATAATGGAGTTAAATAATAAATATTTATTAGCTTCTTGTTAATTATATAACAATATATAGATTTTAAGGAGGTTGATTCAATGTTTGAGCAATGGAGAAATTTTAATGAAGGTAATTGGGTAAAGGAAATAGATGTAAGAGATTTTATTCAAAAAAACTATGCTCCTTATGAAGGAGATGACTCTTTTCTAGCTGGACCCACTAAAAGAACTTTAAAGCTTTGGGATGAAGTAATAGAACTTACAAAGCTAGAAAGAGAAAAAGGAATATTAGATGCTGAAACAAAAATACCTTCAAGTATTACTTCCCATGGTCCTGGATACCTTGATAAGGAATTAGAACAAATTGTAGGTTTTCAAACGGATAAACCACTAAAAAGAGGTATTATGCCTTTTGGGGGCATCCGTGTTGTAGAAAAAGCTTTAGATTCTTATGGATATGAGTTAGATCCTGTTACAAAAGAAATCTTTAAATCCTATAGAAAAACCCATAATGATGGTGTTTTTGATGCTTATACAGAAGAAATGAGAAAGGCAAGACGTACTGGTATTATCACTGGTCTTCCTGATGCGTATGGCAGAGGCAGAATTATTGGTGACTATAGAAGAGTTGCCTTATATGGTGTTGACAAACTTATTGAAGAAAAACAAGATGAAAAAAGACAATTAGCCATGGAACATATGGAAAGTCAAATCATCCGTATTAGAGAAGAAATTTCTGAGCAAATCAAGGCTTTAAATGAATTAAAAGAAATGGCACAAAACTATGGCTTTGATATAAGCAAGCCAGCTAATAACACAAAAGAAGCAATCCAATGGACTTATTTTGCGTACTTAGCTGCAATTAAAGAACAAGATGGAGCAGCAATGTCCTTGGGACGAGTTTCTACTTTCTTTGATATTTATATAGAAAGAGATTTAAAAGAAGGAGTAATAACTGAAGAAGAAGCACAAGAATTAATTGACCATTTTGTTATGAAATTAAGAATGGTACGCTTCCTTAGAACTCCTGCCTATAATGATCTATTTTCTGGTGACCCTACATGGGTAACTGAAGCTATTGGCGGTATGGGATTAGATGGAAGAACATTAGTAACCAAATCAAGTTTTAGAATGCTTCATACTTTAAATAATTTAGGCCCGGCACCAGAACCTAACTTAACTGTATTATGGTCTACTAAGCTACCTGAAAACTTTAAGAAGTTCTGTGCAAAAACTTCTATTAATACTAGTTCAATTCAATATGAAAATGATGACTTAATGAGAAGATGGTATGGAGATGATTACGGAATTGCTTGCTGTGTATCTGCTATGAAGATTGGTAAACAAATGCAGTTCTTTGGTGCTCGTGCCAATTTAGCTAAAGCTCTTTTATATGCTATAAATGGAGGTAAAGACGAAATAAGTGGTGAACAAATAGCTCCACAATTTGCTCCAATTACATCAGAGTATCTTGATTATGATGAAGTTATGAGCAAGTTTGATCAAATTATGGACTGGCTCTCTCTTTTATACATTAACACCTTAAACATTATTCACTACATGCACGACAAATATGCTTATGAAAGAGTACAAATGGCTCTTCATGACATGGATATTCTTAGAACATCAGCTTGCGGAGTTGCTGGTTTATCTGTAGTTGCTGACTCTTTATCAGCTATTAAATACAGCAAAGTAAAAGTTATAAGAAACGAAAAAGGATTAGCTGTTGATTATGAAGTAGAAGGCGATTACCCTGCCTTTGGTAATAATGATGACAGAGTTGACTCAATAGCTTATTCAATAGTTAAAAACTTTATGAATAAACTAAGAAAACATAAAACCTATCGTGATTCTATACCAACCTTGTCCATTTTAACTATTACTTCTAATGTTGTATACGGCAAAAAAACTGGCAGCACCCCTGATGGTAGAAAAGCTGGAGAACCTTTTGCACCAGGAGCTAATCCAATGCATGGAAGAGATAAAAATGGAGCAATTGCTTCTATGGCATCTGTTGCTAAACTTCCATATCACCATGCTGAAGATGGTATTTCATATACCTTTTCAATCATTCCAAAAGCTTTAGGAAAAGTTTCTGATGAAAGAGTTACAAACCTTGTTGCCTTGCTTGATGGTTATTTCCACGATGGAGGCCACCACATTAATATAAACGTATTTGATAAAGAAACTTTATTGGATGCTATGGATCATCCTGAAAAGTATCCTCAATTAACTATCCGTGTTTCTGGGTATGCTGTAAACTTTATTAAACTTACAAGAGAACAACAATTAGATGTTATTAATAGAACTTTCCATGAAAAGTTTTAATCATCGCAAAATTATGGTAATATGTTTATTGATACAACTATAAAATTTTCCCATGTTATTCCCAATTGAAAGGAGGCTTATTATGAGTGTAACCGGTAGAATTCATTCTATAGAAACTTGTGGTACGGTAGATGGTCCTGGGATAAGATTTTTGGTTTTTACTCAAGGCTGTCCCCTAAGATGCCAATATTGTCATAATCCCGATACTTGGAAAATATCTGATGGAAAAACAACCACAGTAGAAGAACTTATAAAGGAAATTGAAAAGTATAAGTCCTATATGGAATTTTCAGGTGGCGGAGTAACAGTAACTGGTGGCGAACCCCTCATACAGCCTAAATTCGTAGAAGAATTGTTTCGCCAATGTAAAGAAAAAGGAATTCATACTGCTTTAGATACCTCCGGTTACATTCCCTTGGAACACGCAAAAAATGTATTAAAATACACAGATCTTGTTTTATTAGATATTAAGTCTTTTGATTCTCAAACCTATAAAGACTTAACAGGTGTTTCAAATGAGCCTACCTTGAAATTGGCTAAATATCTTTCAGATATTGGGAAACCTATGTGGATACGCTATGTTCTTGTCCCAAACTTGACGGATAATCCTGAACATATTGAAGCTTTAGCTTCTTTCTTAACAAACTTAAAAACTATTGAAAAAATAGAAATTCTCCCTTTTCATAAAATGGGAGAATACAAATGGGAAGAACTAGGCTATGACTATAAACTTAAGGATACACCTACTC
>FZPS01000024.1_pt314 | contig 10401 bp, 9 predicted proteins | sample 1817821 | NCBI WGS metagenome assembly FZPS01 (sample SAMEA104158645, study PRJEB21678) | metagenome | place: Germany | collected 2015-04-21 | reverse complement strand
TATCTGTGGTTATTATTACCTTCTTAATAGCATGATAGGTATCTTCACTCTGGGATGTGTTGACCCATCTATGCAATAAATCAATAAAAGCTCGATGCTCACCGGTTACAATCACACAGTCCAATAAATCCAGCAAGAAATGTAGTTCTTCATCATCCAGTTTGTTTGTTAATGCCTGCCGGGTAATGAGGCTAGCTGTCTCGTCATAGAGCCTTTTTTTCTCCTTTTCCTGGTTTACCATTAGAGTGAAATCCTTTCTGCATTTTTCATCACCTGACGCTGCAAGTCAAAGACTATGGGTATCTTAACCCCACTGCGTCCGTCACGGTTCTTTTCAATATGCAGATAGTAATTAGGATTGCGATACTTTTTAAGCTCCTCATTTTCCTCTAATTCATCCCGGGAGATGGGAGCCAGTTTCAACATAAGGTCGGACTCGTTTTTCATACGTTTGGCACCCTGCAGGGAGCCGTCCGGATTAAGCTGTACTAAACACATTACCACTATTTTAAGGTTTTGCGCCAGCATTTTTAAGGTTTTTACAATCTGTTCCAGCATCTGCCACTCCTGGAGCCGCGGGTCTATTTTATCCATTCTGCCAATATAGTCAACAATCATCATATCTATTTTCTTCTGAGCTTTGAACTTGCGAGCGATAGAAATGGCCTTTTCAGGTGTCAAATTAGGACATGGGTAAGAATAAAAGCCGCTTTCCCTAAGCCTTGAATACCCTTGGAGTATTATGGACAGTTCATTCTCATTTATATCACCACTACGAATCTTGTCGTGTTCGATACCGCTTAAAATGGAACCCCAGCGTAAAGCGATTTGTTCCCGGCTCATTTCCGTGTTCAGGTACAACACCGTAGAATGGTGGTCTACGGCTACAGCCCGGGCAGTATGTAAGGCAAAAGCAGTTTTTCCGTGTCCAGTTTGCGCACCCAGAATTATCAGGTCACCCGGTTTATAACCTAAAGTAATATGATTCAAATCATCAAAACCAGTAGGCAGTCCATATAAAGGCAAGACCCCTTTATACTTTTCTCTTATTTCCTTGAATTGCAGAAACCGGCGTTCTACCTCTTCATAACCCAGACTGGCCACGTCTGCAGGAGTATCTATGCTATCATCAACATCCAGTGCAGTTAGATTGGTTAACTCCTCTTCGGCTGACATCAGTATATCTTCAGCTTCTAAATCCTTACCTTCAGTTAAAACCTGCATGCTGCGGCGTAGGAAAGATTCAAATTTGCGCAGTTTAGATTTGTCTTTAACCCGCTTGACCCAATAGCGAATGTTTTCGTCATCAATATAGTGTTCGGCGATAAATTTAATCTCTTCTATGTCACGAGGGTTGGTCAGAATACCTAGACTGTGACCTTCTTTGAGCAGTTCTACATAAGTTGGGCGTATTTCCCTTTCAAATAAACTGCAGGTGAGTTCAAAAATAGTAGCATGGCGAGGAGAGTAAAAATCTGCTGCTGTAAGCAGGTGATAAGCTTCTACACATGCTTCTTCAGAATGGAGCATGGACGAGAGAACCCGGCGTTCACTTTCTAAATCATATAAAACTTCTTCGGGAATTGTCTGTGTAACTGATAGATTCACTGGCTAAAGCACCATCCTAATAAAAAATCGGGATGTTTAATCCCGATTTTATTATACCTTAATTATGTATTACTTTTTAGTTCTTCTAAACGAGCTGGTGATATATATATTTCATAATCCGGTGACTCCGGCGTTTTTTTATGAGTCGGCTTATCTTTTTTATGCCGCTTTTTGTATTCTATTATTTCCCGGTCAGCATCCTCCGGCAACCGTATCTCCTTGGTCATCCAGTTGTGCAGAACGCTGTCAACATATTCAAGACCCCCGTTCTTCGTGCGCTGACACATTATCTCACCGGCTTTCATGATCATCCCATGAGAAAATCCCCAATCATAACGCCATTTATAATAAATATTCCTGCGGGCTTCTGCATTCATGTCTATTCCCGTATATTTGCCAAACTCAATAGGCTCAGGATCAAATTGGTTAGTAAGCATTTTACTTCGGTCTTTATCATCTACAAACTTCTTAAAGTAGTTTTCTAAGCCTTCCACACTGTTAACTGAATACTCCCCTAAGTCTCTGGCAATACGGGAAATATGCCGGGGATTATAAATGTTTCTTTCAAAACACATCTCCAGCATGCACAATAAAAACTCTGGAGTCATAGCCATCTCTTCTAGCCAACGCTTTAATTCATTAGCCATTTTAACGCTTAATAAAGTACCGGTCTTTTTTGATATAAAATCTGCGACTTTCTTAAAGTGGTTGTCTGCATTGGCTAGCATATCTGGAATAGTGCGGTTTTTTTCTTCTTCTAGTGCAAGTTCCAACTGTTCAATCTTAAGACGATACCCCTCTATTATATCGTCATCCACAGTGGCAGCAGGCTTACCGGTTAACAAGTGATGGTCACGGATGATGAGCTCTTCTATTTTACTAAAGAGGGGTTCTAGCCCCACCCTCTTGTCCGCAAAGCTGCCACCGTCTCCCTGTAAACTCAAAAGGGACAAACGTTCCAAGCGGTTTAAGCTTCGTGATAATTTTTGTTTGGTGATTAAGGGACACAACTGTAAAATTTGGCCCACACTTACTCCCGTTTGAAACAATGGTTTAGAATTCTCATAAGTGTAGAAAATAGCAGCTAAAACTCCAATATCTTCAATTGTAATGTCCAACTCTCGGCCGTAATTGAAGAGTACAGCAGGTACTTTGGCTTGTCCCCAGCGAAGAATCTCTATTGATGCGGAAAAATCATGCATGAAAACATCCTCCAAGGACTCGAAGTAAAAAAAAGTATAGACTACTTTTCCAGGTCCAACAAGGAGCAATAATATTGGTTATGTTTTCAAATAATATGATAGCTAACCATAAAAGACTGTCAGGGTTGTAGATGATACTAAGAAGTCCTGTTTAGGATTTGACTGGCTGGCATTTCCATCATTAGTTTAGTTGAAGCCGAAATCCCACAACAATTATGGACTCTCTTTCTAAACAAAGGTTGGGTTAGCCTAGAGTTGCACCAATTTTTTTCATCTTGTCAATTATCTCATCATAATTATTAGCTAACCATTTTTCCTTAAATAAATCATTCAGCTTAATGCGCAATTCCAAATACATTTGTTCTGCCAGCAAAGCTTTGCTGATTTGATCTCCCATTAATTCGGTCTTAGGTTGGGCCCGTTCGCTGGGTGTCAATTCAAATTCATCCATCCAATCAGGAATATGCACTGGTAAATGCAATTCCCGGCGAATGTGTTCGGCCAGTGCACGCTGGCCCTCTTCTTCTCCATGTACCAGGAAGATGCCTTTGGGAGGCACGACAAAGTGCTTTAGCCAGTTTACTAAGCCAGCTTGATCTGCATGAGCCGAGTAAGCTTCAATATTACGAATATCAGCTTTGACCGCTACCTGTTCTCCATGAATGCGCACCAGTTTTTCTCCGTCTATAATTCGCCGGCCTAGAGTTCCTTCTGCCTGAAAGCCGATAAACAGTATGGTACTCTCCGGCCGCCATAAATTATGTTTCAGGTGATGCTTTATACGACCGGCATCACACATACCACTGGCCGAAATAATTATACTGTTGCCTTGTACATTATTTAATTGCACCGATTCTTCCTGGGAAAGAGTGAAGTTTAGGTTAGGCAGACGCAAGGGGTGCTCTCCATTAGCCAGCATCTGGGTAGCTTCATGGTCATAATAATGAATATGCTTTTCAAATATTTGCGTAGCGGCTATAGCTAAAGGGCTATCGATATAAATATCAATGTTTGGATCCAACTCGCCTTGTTGATAAAGCAGATTTAGGTCATAGAGCATGTCTTGAGTACGTTCCACCGCAAAAGCAGGTATTATTAAATTACCCCCCTTAGCCATGGACTCTTTTATAATCTGGTTCAATTGGTCTAAGCGATTGTAAGTATCTTGATGGTATCTATTGCCATAGGTTGATTCCATAATTATATAATCGGCATCTTCTATTACGGTAGGGTCTTTAACAATAGGCTGGTTACTGTTGCCTAAATCACCGGTGAATACAAGCTTTATAGCTTCGCCCTCTTCTTCAATCCACATTTCGACTATACAGGAACCAAGAATATGTCCCGCATCTCTAAGTCTTACCTTGACCAACGGGGCCAATTCGATGATTTCATCTAACTGCAAATAACGAAACTGTTTCATAGATTCTAGGGCATCTTCTACAGTATAGATGGGTTCTATCAGCAATTTGCCGGCTCGCCTTAATTTGCGATTTTTACGCTCTACTTCACACTCTTGGATATGACCTGAATCTGGCAGTAGTATACCGGCTAACTCCATAGTAGGCTTGCTGCAATAAATGGGCCCGGTAAAACCATGCTTGCACAGCTTAGGTACCAAGCCAATATGATCAATGTGGGCATGAGTAAGGATAAGAAAGTCGAGGGATTTGGGGTCAACAACAAATTCTTTATAATTCCTTTCTTTGATCTCTTTGGGGCCCTGAAACAGTCCACAGTCTACAGCAAAGCGTGTGTTTCCCGTGTCTATCACAAAGAAGGATCCCGTTACCGTACGCGTTGCACCTAAAAAGCTAATTTTCATATTGCGAACAATCCTCCAAATAGTCTGTGCTTGTTAACTTTAATTATACCGCAACGATTTGCCGAGCGTCCTTCTTTTTACCTAATTTATTGTATTCTTGATGGAAATTCACTATTTCCATGCGAATAACCGCGAGATTACCTTGCTGGAAAGCCCGGTCAAGATTTTCAAAACTGATCCGCCCAAATTCACGGACCACTTCATTACTGTCCAGGTCTTCAATAACTTCCAGGTAGCGGTTGTGAACCTGATTGAATATGGCGTAGTACAGTTCTTTTATTTGCCGGACTCTCTTTTGCAACTGTTTTATATCAATGTCTTCCCGCTCTACCAAATACATCAAACTGTGAAAAAGGTTAACCAATAGCTTGTTGTGAAATATAGCTACCATTACCTCCCGCCGGTACTGTTTGGTTAGGACATACCGGATGTATTCTCTGACCTCCCTTTTTCCTGAAGGACTTAATAGTTCCAACATGTTTAATAATTCAATCTCCGCAGCAGTCATCTCAGCAAACACAAGAAAACCTCCTTTAGCTGTCTAAAAGAGGTTTCCACTTTCAAGTCATAATTCCTTTAGTTAATTATCGTAATAATGGTGTGCAATTCTGATGTTTTCGCTGTATTTCTCCATAATTCATTTGCAAATTTTGCCGCTTAAGCAGGTTGGTGTCGACGCAAAAAGTTCCCCATCTTTTCTATAGCAGTTTCAATATTAGGTATGCTGGCTGCATAACAGCAGCGCACAAACCCTTCCCCATTACTGCCAAAGGCATTGCCGGGTACCACAGCAACCTGTTCTTCGACAAGAAGCTTCTCACAGAATTCCTCGCTGCTCATACCGGAAATCTTAATGGATGGAAAACAGTAAAATGCTCCTTTGGGTTCAAAGCAATCCATTCCTATTTCTTGGAATCCTTTAAGTATGATTTTGCGTCGATTATTGTAATCAGATACCATTTTGAGCATCTCCGTTTTTCCGTTACGTAGCGCTTCGATGGCGGCTTTCTGTCCCATAATAGGTGCGCACATTATGGTATACTGGTGAACTCTGGTCATGGCTGAAATCAGGTCCTGGTTTCCACACGCATAACCAATTCTCCACCCGGTCATGGCATAGGCCTTGGAAAAACCATTCATTACCAGGGTGCGGTCGCGCATACCTGGAAAAGATGCTATGGAAACATGTTCTCCCTGGTAGGTAAGTTCACAGTAAATCTCATCGGATATTACTAGTAAATCATGTTTGATTATAATATCTACTAAAGCTTGTAAGTCTTGGGCTCCCATAACACCGCCCGTGGGATTATTTGGATAAGCTAATACCAATACTTTACTGCGAGGACTAATATATTTTTCTAAAATATCAGGCCGTAAGCGGTACTGGTCCTGATCGTAGGTGGGCACCGGCACTGCTTTACCATAAGCCAGTGTAGCCCCTGGTGCATAGGACACAAAGCTTGGTTCAGGAACCAACACTTCGTCCCCAGGTTCTACTAGGACCCGCAAAGCCAGATCAACTGCCTCACTTACACCTACAGTAACCAGTATTTCATTGGTCGGCGAATACTCCACCCCTATTTTCTTCTTTTGATAAGCAGCGATTTCTTCCCGGAGCTCAGGAAGACCGGCATTGGATGTGTACATGGTGTAGCCTCGCTCCAGGGAATAAAAACATTCCTCCCTAATATGCCAGGGAGTTACATAATCCGGTTCCCCTACTCCTAAGGAGATTACGCCTTCCGTCTGGGATACCAGATCAAAAAACTTGCGTATTCCCGACGGAGGGACGGACTTCACTACCGAAGATATATATTTACTCATGTCAGTCACGGACTAACCACCAGCCTTTTATCCTGTTGCGGTTCCTCAAAAATAAAGTTGTCCTGCTTGTAACGCTTTAATACAAAGTGGGTAACGGTACTCTGTACTTGATCGATGGTGGAAAGTTTATGGGAAACAAACCAGGCAATATCTTTCATGGTTTCTCCTTCAACTATTACTGACAGGTCATAGGTTCCACTCATTAGATAAACACACCGCACTTCTGGAAAACGGCCAATTCTTTCTGCGGTACGATTGAAACCTACTTCTCTTTCAGGAATTAATTTCACATCAATCATAGCGGTTACGCCGTCTTCTCCTGCTTTATCCCAATTAATAATAGTATTGTAGCCCAGTATAACCTTATCCTTTTCTAATTTGGCAATGATGTCGGCTATACGGCTCTCCTCTTCGTCTAATATAGTTGCTATGGTCTTAATGCTCATCTTGGCATCGTTTTCGATAAGTTTTAACACTCTTTTAGCAAGCTCCATGGCCATCCTCCTTCATTATGATTATGGTTACTCATATAAACAAAAAAACTCATCCCCTGAAAAGGGACGAGAGTTCTCCCGCGGTACCACCCTAATTGGCCATTGCCCTCTTAAACCCGGTAACGGTGGGTACCGTCTGACTTGGTATGGAGACCATAGTACATCAGCACTCCCAGGTGGCGTTCATTGTCCTCAGCTACCGGTTTTCAGCTAGCCCGGCTCTCTGCTAGTCTGAGGCACAATTACTCATCTGATCATCGCATTGCTTATTCTAGTTTTAATATATCCTAGCATTGAGATGATAAGGCGTCAAGGCTATTTCCGTATAGAGTTTACTGATTGTCGCCAGTATTCGGCACCTAAGGTAAACTTTTTCTGAACTATTCTTGGCTAGCGTGCATATTATTACTCTAGACTTTCATCCGGAGGTGTTAAAAATAAATACATCATTTTGGCTAACACTTGAAGAGAAGAAAATAGCTGAACAGGTAGATAGGTATTTTATATCCAACCGGATGACCTTCCAAGAAAAGCTTTTCCATGCTTTGCTTATCGCCCAACATGATTTGGAAGCCCAGCACTTTTGCACCGAGGATGAGCGCCAGCGCCTTATACGTTATATAAGGGTTTTAGATAGTATGTTATCCAGAATGCAAGGTTTAGAAAAACAGGCTTAACGGAACAAAAGATATTTTTTGCGTAACCATTTATACTCTACCAGATATCCTATGGCCATCAGCAAAAATAGCAATCCTGCTATCCTGCGCTGCCATTTAATTTTATTTTCAAGACTGATGATGGTATCCTCCCTCTGCCCGGCATACTGAAATATATTCTCTCGTTCTTCCCGTACTGATATCAACTGTTTAATGGTTTGATATAACTCATCCTGGGACTGAAAATACTTATTCCAGATGATAATTCGCTCCTTCTTTAAGGCGTTGATCCAGGTGTTGAGAACAGTTATCTGATTACGAGGTTCAACAGCTAACGCTTCATAAAGAGGGATTCCCCGAACGTTAAACTGGCTTTTTAGACCCATTAAATAGGATAAGGTGGGAAAAACATCGATTAACATAGTGTCTTTCATTTCTACGCCGGTTCTACAGCGGGGGCCATGTATGATTAGAGGTGAAAAGTGACTGGAAGATGAACTGCGAGCTGAAGTTATTACTATGAGGGTTTGGTTTAATTCATCCCGTTTTCGTAAATTATCTAGCAGTTCTCCAATATATTGATCTACCTTAGTGATTGACTGGTAATAGGCCTTCTGGTCAAGTGATAGCAAGGCTTCCAGGCAATCATTTGTATAAATATAAGTAAAATAGGGGTGTTCAGCATTATATTTTTCTATAGCCATCTGGAATGCCTGACGGTCATTCTGGTGAGCATCAATTTTAATATAATCACCTGGGGCCAGTTTTTCTAATTTTCCTCCTGAAGCATCAACCATTAATACTTTCTTATTGGAATTTTGGAGCAGCGCTAACAGAGATTCGACTTCCAAGCTGTCATCAGCACTAATAAACTTGTGTTCCTCCGGAAAGCTGCCGGTAATAAGGGAGGCTTCTGAAGCCTCAGTGGAATTGGCTATAAAGGCCACACTTTTTTCATCTATGGCTCCTTCATTTCCCAAGAAATTCATATTAGGTGTATAAGAACTAATAAAACCTTCGTAATTTAGGCCATCTACACTGATTAAGAAAACTTGTTGAATAGATTGACTTGATGAGGTGCCATTTGATTGTGTCGACAATGTTTCCGCAGCTGCTGGTTTAATCAATATATAAATAAAAAGCGCCACTATTAACCACAAATAAATTGGTCGACATGACATGTATTCTCCCCCCTTTTCTCTTCTTTAAATATATATATTGGGGGATATTGTCACTTATACCTTGGCTAATAGCGGCCGCTGCGGATAATTGAATAGACTAGGAAAAGGCCCAGAATCAAAGCGGTTATAAAGCCAAGCTCCACTAAAGGAATTCTGCCCAGGATATTACTGGAACTGTTTTCCACCACCAATGAAGACCCAATTATGATACTGGCCAATATAATCGCTAAGGAGAGTCGATTAGAGAGAATATCAATTCTAGAAGCCAGTCGGCGCAGATTAGCATGTTCCATCCTTATTTTTAATTCCCCATTGGCTAACATAGCCATAATTTTGTCCAAATGGCGAGGGTAGGAACGGGCTAATTCGGCATAGTCCCAAAACACATTGGTGAGTACCTTTACAATCTGATCAGGAGACATTTTTCGGGCCAGAACTTTGCGACCATAAGGTTCCGCTAAGTCTACCAGGCTGATTTGTGGGTCCAATTGGGTAACAATTGATTCCACGGTCATAAGCATTTTACTCAGCAGAGATAATTCAGCGGGCAAACGCATTTTGTATTTAACAGAGAGATTAATTAACTCGGTCGATGCTTCAACTACATTAATCTGTGACAGGGGCATGCCATAGTATTTCTGCTGCAGTTGGTTTACATCACTGCGCAGATCATCGCGGTTGATAGGTTTTTCAGTAATGCCAATATCTAAAATGGCTTTGGTGACTGCGTCTGTGTCATACCGCATCATACCTATTAATAGTTCTACATATTTCTCCCGTGCCTGATACTCAACCACTCCTACCTGTCCAAAATCGTAGAATACGATTATTTCTCCTTCTGCTACAGCAATGTTACCGGGATGAGGATCAGCATGAAACAACCGGTTCTCATAAACCTGCCGAAAAAGTGCGTCGATCAGGCGCGAGGCTATAAGCTTGGGATCATAGTTGGCCTTTTTTAATTCCTCCAGATCTGATATCTTAATGCCACCTACATATTCCATGACTAAAACCCGCTTAGTCGAATACTGCCAATGAATTCTGGGAATGCGAACGGTAGGATCCTCCCGGTACAGCCGAAAAAAATTATCAGCATTGCGAGCTTCTTTATGAAAATCCAACTCATTAATTATAGCTTTACTGAGTTCAGCTACTATTTCGCTGACCTTGTATAATCGACCCCAACGGGTGCGTTTTTCCAATAACTTAGCCAGCTCCATCATAATTTCTAAGTCAGTTTTCACTTGCTCTTCGATATTAGGTCGCTGAACCTTGACCACTACGTGCTCACCAGTTTTCAAATACGCCTCATGTACTTGTCCCATGGATGCCGCTGCTATAGGCTCTGGTTCAAAACTGGCAAACAATTCATCGATTATAAGACCCTCTTCCCGGCACAGCTCTACCACCTGTTCATATGGAAAGGGCGGCACTGCGTCCTGTAATTTTTCAAACTCTGCAACATAGGGTTCCGTCAACAAATCAGGCCTTACGCTAAGCAACTGCCCTAATTTAACAAAAGCAGGACCCAATTCCTCAAAGGCTTCTCGTAAATGTCGTGCAACATATGGGGACCGTAAATTTACCTGCTGTTGGGTTTTAATTTGGCGA
>FZPS01000186.1_pt39 | contig 10404 bp, 1 predicted proteins | sample 1817821 | NCBI WGS metagenome assembly FZPS01 (sample SAMEA104158645, study PRJEB21678) | metagenome | place: Germany | collected 2015-04-21 | reverse complement strand
ATATAGAAACATTGGGATTGAGTTATTTAGATAATTTATTAAAAGAATATGATTTTATAAACAAAGATGATATTCAAGATGAACAAGATATAACAGATAAAGTTGAAGATGGAACTAGTAATGTTGATATAAACCAAACAGAAGAAGTAGTTGAATCTGTTGTTAAAAGTAAAGATAATATAAGTAATGAAATAAATAATATTTTAGAACAGAAAAAAGATAAAGAAAATGATAGAGATGCTTTTTTAGATGTTTTAAGAAAAATTAAAAATTTAAAATGTTAAGATATGAATTGTTCAGAAAATAAAAAATTCTATATAGATATATTTTTAGAAAGTTTAAAAGTAGATGATAGAGTATTAAGTTTTGATTATATGATTGAAGGGTTGCTTGAAGCAGATTTAAGTGATGATCAATTATTAATGGCTATATCAATCTATAAAGGGTTATATGAGAGTTTATTACATATTGATAGAATGTCTCATAATAAATCTACTATTGATATGGTAAGTAGATCAATAAATTCTGTTAATGAATCTGTTAAGTTATTAAAAAAACAACCAACTCAATCTATATATGCAAAAAATATAGTAAATAAAATAAGAGAATATTTTAATTACAAACCAAAAGATTCTATAAGAACACAAATAGAAACAATAACAGAGAAGTTTAATAATAAAAACTTACTTACAGATAATAATATTATCAAATTAGCAGAATTATATAAAGAGTTAAAATCTACTGTAATAAATAATGAAGAACAATTACAAGCATTAAATCTTGAAGTAGAAAAAATAAGAGAAAAGATAGGTGTAAAAGTAGGTACAAAAAGAGCATCTAAAGCATTAGGATTATTTGATAATGTTTTTAATTACAAAGATGAATCATCTAAATATATTGATTTAGGCACAATAAATGGTATTGAATATTATGGTTTTGAGAATGATGATGTAAGACCTGTAGCATGGATATTAACAAAGGATATGAAGGTTTTATATGCAGTTGTAGAATATGATAAAGACAATAAAAAAAGATATAGAGAATTAAGGTATGAGAATGGAACTCCTGTATTATCACAAAATTATATAAGTGATAATGTAATAAGAAATGCTTATATTAAACATCCACAAAAGACTAATGAAGAAAGATTTAATCCAGATAGAGAAACTGTTGAAACATCAAAAAGAGTTAGAGCTGACCAAAGGACTATCCTTGAATCAGATGTGGTTAGTGATGATTTAGTGGTAAGGTTTATTAATAAAGTTGAAGATGAAAATAATCTAATAAGGAATAATGCTAATGCAAGAGCTCTTTATAGAATAAGAAAAGGTATAGATCCATTAGTAAATGTGCAATTAGTAAAAATTAGTGAATCTAATAGAGAGAGGAATGATTATGTTTCAAGAATTGTTAATGGTAGAACTGTTGAGACATTTGAAACACCAGAACAAAGAGAATATCTTAAAAATAATCCAGATGGTGTGGTATTAACAATAGGTAGATTTGAAGATGATTATGCTGTTATAGGTAGAAGTCAAGAAGGGCATCTTGTAAGTTTATATGCTCCAAATAACTATGTGTTTGTATATGGAGATAATAGAACTGTAAAAGTAGATTTTAATAATGAGAAACATTTAGATTTATTTGAAAAATTAGGAATAAAAAGAGTATATACAGAAGAAGGTACAGAGTTTCAAAAACTAACAAGAAGTGATATTCTAAAATTAAGGAATGCTAATAATGTATATTACTCAATGCTTGATGAGGCATCAAAATTATTTGAAGGTGTTGAAGCTAATAATGTAGATATTACAAGAATTTTTAAAGATTATTACATTTTTAAGAATAAGAAGAAAGTACTAACAACATTAAGACAAAGAGAGCATGAAGCACCAAAAGGTAAACATTATTCATTAGTATTGAATATTGTTGAAGTAGAAGAAAAAAATAATGAATTTGTTAAGAAGAAAGATCTGGGACAAAGAAGTATTCCTTTTGTGTTAGAATGGAATAATCTAACAGAAAGAAGAAGTGTTATTAATTTTCTCAATCCAGAAGAAAGAATAGAAGTAAATGGAGAATTATATACTATGCCTCAATACTTTAATAAATTTATAAAAGCATTGGATAAAGGCAAAGAAATTGATGCTATTAAATATATTAGTGATTTAGCTGAAAAACATGGTAGTTTAAAAACATTCCCTATATTAGTTTTGTTTGAAAATCTCAAAGATCATGAAAATAATATTATTGAAGATTCTTTATATGCTTATGCATATAGAATAGTAGAATATGAAGGTAATGCTAAAATGCCTTTTAATATAGGATATACTATTGCTAACTTATATAATGTATTAACAAAAGAAAATAAAGAAGATAGAAAAACAATATTAGAAGATATTGGCAAAAATAAATTTTCATTTACTCCTATATTTAATTCAGAAAATAAAGGATTGTTCAATTTATATTTAACAACAGATAATCTTGGTAATATAGTGTTGCAATTTGCATCGTATAAAAATGGTAAATATGAGGAATTTTTTAATAAAGTAAAAAATAGATATGAAGCAACACATTTTACATTAAATCAAAATAGTTTAAAATCATTATTTAATAAGATTGTAAATTCTAAAGAATATAAAGCAATATTAGATAGTGGAGCTGTTATTCTTATTGACGGTATGAATGAAGCTGATAAAGCTATTAGTGTTATTAAACATGCTATGAAGAATATTCATTCAATGGAATCTATAGCTTTCAAATCTTTTCTTAATACATTAAACAATGATTTAATACAATTATTTCAAGATTCTGTTATAGATAAAATAAAAAATCCAAAAACATTTAAAAATTCTGAAATAAATGAGTTGCACAAAGAATTTATAGGTATAATAAAAAATGAATTTACTTTAAATAATAAAGTGTTTAAACCAGAATATACAATTATTAGAGAAATACCTAATGTAGAGAATGGTTATGAACTAAAATTAAATTTTAAAGAAAATGAGTTTAATGTACCTAAATTAGATAGACTAAAAATATTAGAAGAACTTAATTTTAGTCAAGTAAAAGATTATGGAAGTATTTTAGCAGTAGGAACTCCTATAACTATGCCTATTGAAGAAAAGATTATTAACAATTCTAAAACACATAAAGAGATAACAGAAAGTTCTAAAAAGAAAGAAATTAAAAATGTTAAACAAGTTGAAACAAAAAAAGAGACTAAGCAAGAAGATGAAAAAATAGAAGTACAAGAGACTAAAGAAGAAACAGGTTCTATATGGGATGAAGTAGATGATAGTAAACATCCATTTTTTGAATTGTTATCAAATCAACAGTTTGCAGATAAAGCTCAACAAGAAATAGAAAATAAATGGATAAGAGAAAATTTAGGTATTGATTTTAATGAATTTGAAGGATTAAATATAAATGGTAATATTGTATTGGGATATGTTAAAGACCGAATGTTATATCTTAATTCTCAAATGAGAGGTATTGGTACAGGTTACCATGAAGGATTTCACTACGTTTTTAATTATATATTTGATCCCATAACAAAAAGGAATGTTTTAGATGAAATAATAAATAATAAAAAGTATAAAGATAAATTTACTAAAGAAAATATAAATAAATTTAGAAAAAAAAGGAATTATAATGTATCATTATCTGATGAGCAAATAATAGATATTATAGCAGAAGAAATATTAGCAGATCAATTTAAAGATTTTGCATTAAGAAAGCAAAAAGAAACTTCTAAAGAAAAAACATTGATACAGAAAGTATTAGATTTTTTAAAGAAGTTATTAGATATGTTTATTAGAAAATCATCAGAAATAGATGTGTTATTTAATGATATATATACAGGCGAATATAAAAATTATACTACAAACAAATATTCTGATAATATTATTAAATATGAATTAATACCTACAGTTCAAACAATATATTTAGACAATGTAACAAATAAGTATAGAGCAACACCATATTATTTATCATCTCAAGAGCAGGCAGCACTTGTTAATATGACAGTAAGCTATATGTTAAGAGATAATATAAATGATAATTTTGATGATAAGTTTAAAAATGCATCAAAATACATGTTAGAAAATATCTGGTCTATAAACTCTTTATATGCATTAAATGATGCTATTGATGATAATACAAGAAAAAAAATACGTGATTCTTATGGTAGTAGAGTAAGTGCTTATAGATTTTTATTAGGAGATAGATTAACAGACAATGTTGAATCTTTTGATAATAATATTACAGGAGATGAAAGATTTAACAATCAAATTAAGCCAGGATATAAATTAGAACTTCCTAATGGAGAAGTAGTAGAGAATTTAAATGGAGAATATTCTACACAACAATTTAAAAATCTTGTTAAAGAAGAATATGATAAATCAGATACATTAAAAGATTTTGTTGAAGTTATTGAAGATTATGAGAATGAATTAATAAAAGAAGAAGAAGATGAAAACTTAGATAATATAGGAGATAGATTTGATGAAGGAATGTCTGAATATAATGTAACAAAACAAAATGTTGGATTAATAAGAAGATTTCTTTCTACAATAATTTATGAGAAAATAGATAAAGCAACAGGATTAAAGATACCTGCAACAGCAGATCCTATGCAAACATTTTATAGTATAGTACAAGCAACTGCTAATTTAAGTAGTGAAAACATATTACCAAGTTTATTAAGATATTCAGAAATTATTAGAGAAGATGGTTATATTAATGAATCTAATGTTATTAAAGCAGTATATGATTCATTGATAGATGAAGATAATAATGTAAAACATAATCAAATATACAATTTATTTCAAAATGTTTTTGAAAACATAGAATTAGGATATTTGATGTTTAATGTTAATAAAAATGTAACATATGATGGACCTTATGAACATGTTGATTATTTTTATAGTTTAAAAAACACATTACTAGAAAGTGATATTACTTTTACAAGAAGACGATTATATGATAATTTTAATAGAATATATAATAAGAATAAAAATAAGGAAGAATATAAAAAATCTATTAATGAATTAAAGAGAATGATAAATACTTATTTTTTATCAAAATTAGACAACAAGTTATTTGATATATTATCAGTTAAATCTATAGATAATATTTCTAAAGAAATGTCTGATTTATTTAAAGCTATAGGTATAAATTTCAATAAGTCATTAATAAAACTGTCTTTATTAGCACATATAAACGAACATTATAATAATGAATATAAAGAACATATTTCTAAAGAAGATAAAGATTTCTTAAATTCATTTAATGATTTTGTTCAAGAAAAACAATATTTAACAGACTTTTCAATAAAATCATTTTACAATACATTTTTAGGTAATGATTATTTATTAAATGAAAAATCAATAAGTGATATAATATTGCCTGATGATGGTAAAGTTCCTAAACCTTTTAAAGCATTTGATGCACAGTTGAGAAGTGCTTTAGTTTTTGTTTTTAGATATGATCCTTATAATAGACCTTCTATGGTTAGAAATGCAGAAGGGCAACCTATATATAGATATATTAAACCTAATCCTTTATCTAAATTGATTTTAGATATAAGAAGAAATGGTTTAGCAGAAGCATTAAAGAAGGATGAATTATGGGATAATTTCTTTAAAGATTATGCTGAAACATCTCCTTTGTTTGGTAAGTATATAAAGTGGAAACAAAATCCAGAAAGTATAGAGTTGACTGATAATGATAAAAAGAGATTTTTAGAATATGATTTATATTTTGAAAATTTATCAATAGACATATATGGTGGTGTCATACAAAGTGAAAATTATGAAAAATATAAAGAAGGAAAAACATACGGTTCTTTAGATGAGCAATCTTTATTGCTATTAAACCTTTCTCTTTTTATGAAAAGACAAACACACACAAAAGGAGATACTAAAATAATTACATTTGGAAGGCAAATAAGCCAACTAGAAGCATTAAATACTAACTATATAATTAAGTCTTTATATAATAAAGAACATGCTAAAGGTAGAGCAAGAATCAATAATATTATATTAACTAAGATAAAACAAGAATATAATAGAATTAAAAGGGAATGGGCAAGAAGAAGTGAAGTGTTAGAAAAACTTAACAACAAAGAAGAAAATATAGCAATAAGAGACTATAATGCTAAAGAAGTATATGTTATTGATGATGAAGGCAATATACATACAGATATTATAGTGGAAGATCCATCATTAAAAGCATATAACTTTTTTGTTACTAAAGATGTATTTAATGAGAATGAGCAGTTGATGAATGATTTGATTGAAGCTGCTAAAGAAGGCAAAGAATTTGAACTTCCACAAGGATTAGGTAGATTAATAGACAATTTTACAGAGAATGAATTTAACATACAGCTTAATCAATATATAAAGAATGGCATTGTAACTATAGATAAATCTACAGGAAAGTACAAATTAAATCTAATAGGTACTACTATAGAAGAAGATTTTAATAAAACAAGGTTATCAGAATATTATAAAACATTAAAAGAAGATAAAGTAGAAATAGAAGATCCTGTGCTTACATTATTAAAAGATATGTTTTATAATACTTTTGAATCTTTTTATTCATTAAATAGTTTGTTAGATGGAGATTTAACAATAAATGTTAAGAATAAGATAGATTTTGGAAAGAGAGAAAAGAAAAGAGGAAGTAGTGGTGCAACATTAAGAGATGGTACTCATAAGGTTATGTATTTAAACACAATAACAGAATACATAAATGAGAATTATAAAATGTATGGTCCTTATAGGAGTATTAGTGAAATACTAAATGATACAAGAATAAAAGATGAAAGTATAAGACAATATTTAATAGATGATTTTAGGAATAGTGTACAGGGTGGTAAATTAGGTAGTAATTTTAGACCTACATTTGATGGTCAATCAATATCTACTCCTTATCATGTGTTGGATATGTTAGATAAATTTGGAAGGGTTGAAAATAAAGCAAAAGGGTTAATGATTGCTAAAAACTATAGACCTCTTACAAATGAAGAAATACAATATTTAAATAAATTCCAAATAACATTTAATAGTAAAAAAACAGTAACTGCATCAAAGCATTTTTATTTAAAGTTATCAGAAATGACTTTAGATAGGTATGATGTTAGCATATTATTTAATCCACATACTAATAAGATAGCTTTACAAGAAGAAAAAGAAGGGCTTTATGAAGAATTAGAAGTATTATATAATAATATTTATGAATTTAGAGAAGCTCTTAAAAATGAAGAATTGACAGAAGAAGAGAAGAATGATATATTGAAATTATTGCAAAAAGAAGTTAAACAAGCACATAAATATTTTAAACCATATGCAGGTAATGAGTTGAGACATAATCTTCTTAATACTATGGAGTATTATAATATAGATCAAGTAGTGGATACAGAAGCATCTAAGAATACTACCATGATAGGTTTAGATATATTTAATGCTAAACTAAATTCAGATGGATATTATGATGGATATTTACATACTGTTGAATTGAGTAATGAACATAAATATTTACAAGTTGAAACATCTGGTATTAAAGATGAAGTAACAGCAGGAGTTCAACAAAAGATGTTAATGCCTACAGATATTGCATTATTAGAATCAATAATTTCTAAAGATAGAACATTAACAAAAGAAGATAAAGCTACACTTAAAGAACTTAATGGTTGGTTAAAACAATACCAAAACTCATTAAGAGATTCTGCTAAATCAAGATTTGAATATTTTAAGAGAGTAATAAAAGATGATAAAGGTAAACTAGATACAGCTGATATATATGAGATAATATCTAAATCTTTAGAAGAACAGGGAATGCCAGATTATCTGTTGACATATTTCAAAGTAGATCCTTTGACTAAAGAACCATATTTTAATAGTAACTTTCCGCAGATAAGACCAATGTTATTATACTATATATTTTCTGCATACAGTAATAATGTTATTGATGAGAAAGTAGCAGGTAAGAAATATATATTAGAATCAGCATGGAATAACAGAGTTATTTATAATTTAGAGACAGGAGATATTGTTAGGAATGATATGATAAGAGAACAACCTGAATTATATTTAAATGATGATGGAAGTTTAAAAGAAATGTATAGTACAAGAGATCTAAATATTAAAGAAGAAGATATTGATGGAATAAAACACTATACAGTAGAAGTCAAAATACCAATGCCATTATTTGAGAATGAACAAGAAAAAGAATTTTTTATTAATAATATAATGAAAGGCTCATCAACAAGGATACCTACTGCTGATAAGAAGTCAATGCTATCATTTACTATAGTAGATTTTGTTGATGCTTCTAAAGGTAATAGTATAGTTGTACCTTATTTATATCATATATTAGCAGGTTCAGACTTTGATGTGGATTCATTATTTACAAAACACAAAGCCTATTATAAAGATATTAAGGGGGAATATAAGGTTTATGGAGAATATAGTAGTGAAAATGAATTTGCAGATAAGTTTTTTGAATATATAGAATATTTATCTGATAAGCGAGAATTAAGACCATTGATAAAAGAAGCATATGAAGCAAATAGAGATGTTGCTGTTGATGAAAATTTCTTATCTGATGAATTGTTAAATATATTGAAAGAACATGGAATAAATGTTGAAGATTTTGATATTGTAAATGGTAACAAATATACTATTGATGAATTAATAAATAATCTTAATGAGTTAAAGAAAGAATATGATAGTATTCAAGAGTTAAAAGAAGAAACAAAAAAGATAAAACAATATATTGATAGAGTAAAAGAAAATATATCAAATATTAAATCAGAGATAGAAGATATTAAAGAAGAAGCAGAATCTTATTATATCAAAAATTATAGAGAAACTCTTAGTGAATTATATGATTCAAAAGGAGAAAGTTATGATGTTGTAAAACAATTATATGAAGATAAAAAGACAAAACATGAGATTATAAATAAATTTTATGAAGAAAAAGATAGGCTTCATAATTTAATAACAACAAGTATTATGTTAATAAAACTTAAATCTATAATGACAGTATTGCATGATAAAAAGTTGTTAACAAATATAGATTTTAATATAGTAACTCCTGTTCATCAAAATAAAATGATAGATGCAGAAGTAGCAATATTATCAAACAAATTAGTATATGAAAACTTGTGGATAAATCAAACATCTGATGACAGTAAAGTAATTGATGTCCTAAAAGGATATGGTAAAGAATTAGATGTGAATAAATATGTTCCAGAAGGGAATATATATAGTCCTGCATTTCATGTTTCTGTAAAAGTGATGAACTCAAGTATGAAAAGAGGGATTGAACAAGTTGCTACATTGAATAAATTCATGGCTTTATCTAATGAAGTTAAAATGAAGTTAAAAAAACCAATATGGGCATTTAAAACATTAGATGAAAAAGGTAATGAAGTGTATAAATCATATGCAATATATGGTTTATTATCAGATGAATTTATTAACAAAAACATATTAGAAAATGGAGACAGAGTGATTAACCAAGTTGGTTCTCTATTGGATATACATGCTGACGGACCTAAAAAGCCTATTCCTTTTGCATTAGGATTAGATAATAATATAAGAAGTACTGTTGTGTCTATGATAGGATTAGGATTGGGACATAATTTTTCATTAGGATTTGCACATTTAGGTTCAATAAGAAGAGCATCTATGGAATTAGATAAAGCTACAAGAGGTATTACAGAAAATATAGAAACAAAAAGACATTATTTTAATACATATTTAAATATAGAATTAAGTAAATTAAAAGGACAATATAATAATAGAAGATATGATTCAGACAAATTAGTTATATATAGAGATACAGAAAATTTGAATCTAACAAGAAAGATGATAGAATCTAATAGTTTAACACCAAGTCAATTAGGTTATGTTGTTAAATATAGAGACAAAGTATTAAGTGATAAAGAAGCAGAATATATTTTATTAGATATGTTTGTTCAACAAACAGCTCAATTAAATCATATAATAAATATGAACAGAATAACATCTGGGATGATGAAAAGATTAAAACCAGATATTGCATTGTTTGATAAATCTTATTTATATATAAGTGAACTACATGGTGATAGTGGTATATTTACAGAAGAATCTTTAAATAGGTTATTCAATGAAGATAGAGTTTATAAAACATTTATTGATATAATATCTGATTTAGGGAAACAATTAGATTCATTATTTATAGAAAGAAGTCCTGGATTTAAGTCTATAATAAATACTTTTGATAATTACTTTGAAGATAGCAATGATATATCAGAAAAGATATTGATGAATCTTACATTAAGGGCTTATATTGCTAATTTCATGAATGATGAATTAAATGATCCAAATATAAATGAGGGATATAAAAAAGAAA
>FZPS01000169.1_pt30 | contig 10406 bp, 8 predicted proteins | sample 1817821 | NCBI WGS metagenome assembly FZPS01 (sample SAMEA104158645, study PRJEB21678) | metagenome | place: Germany | collected 2015-04-21 | reverse complement strand
TTATCGTCGTAATAATATTATGTGCGCTGACCGTTATATTTATCGTGTACCGGAAAAAGGCTAAGATCATAGAATAGGAGGGTTAAAATGAAAAAGTTATTATCAATATTTTCAATTGTTGCATTGAACAAAGTAGTCAATGACAGTTCTGGTATGCTATTTCGAGGTGAAATCTTGGTGTCATTGCGAGGAGGCATAGCCGACGAAGCAGTCTCGCGCCAGCTTAGCTTTGCTCGCAATGACAAGAAAGAACCCCAAACTCTCATCTCAATATTAAAAAGAGGCCGGGCACCCTGTATGAGTGACCGACCTCTCAACTTAACAATGATTAATTCATGGTATTACTTCATGATGGTATTGCTCATGATGAAGGAAGCAAATACGATGGAAACCATGGAGAGAAGCTTTATAAGGATGTTGATGGAAGGACCGGATGTATCCTTGAAGGGATCGCCAACTGTATCACCTACAACAGCGGCCTTATGAGAATCAGATCCTTTTCCTCCAACGTTTCCGGCTTCGATGTACTTCTTGGCATTGTCCCAGGCGCCGCCGGAATTTGCCATCATAATGGCAAGGATGAACCCTGATACGGTTGCGCCGCCAAGCATGCCCGCGACACCATTTACACCGAGAAGGATACCAACGAGAATAGGAGCAATAATGCCTATCAAAGCAGGAAGGATCATTTCCTTCTGAGCAGACCTGGTGCAGATATCCACACAGCTGGCATAGTCGGGGTCTGCCTTGCCTTCCATAAGGCCTGTGATCTCCTTGAATTGTCTTCTTACTTCTACAACAATTTTCTGTGCTGCTCTGCCCACAGCTTCCATGGTGAGGGCAGCGAAGAGGAATGGCAGCATGCTTCCAACAAATAATCCTATCAGCACAGGAGGATTAATTAGATTAAGGTTGAAAACAAAATCGGGATCTATGATTGTTACCTGATCGGTGTATGCTGCAATGAGAGCCAGCGCTGTTAGAGCGGCAGATCCGATTGCAAAGCCCTTACCTGTTGCTGCAGTGGTATTTCCAAGGGAATCCAGAGCATCAGTACGTTCTCTGACCTCCGGAGGAAGCTTGGACATTTCAGCAATACCGCCTGCATTGTCGGCCACAGGGCCATAGGCATCGGTAGCCAGTGTGATACCAAGGGTACTGAGCATTCCCACAGCAGAGATTCCTACACCATAAAGACCCAGATTGAAGTTAGCGGCGCCTCCCGCCAGGAAGAAGCTTGCCAGAACAGCTGCTCCAACAATGATGACCGGAACAGCGGTGGACAGCATACCCAGAGACAATCCGCCGATAATAATGGTTGCCGGACCTGTCAAAGAGGTCTCTGCAAGTTTTTTAGTGGGTTTATAAGTATCCGATGTGAAGTACTCTGTTATAAAACCTATGAGGTTACCTGCAACAAGTCCGCTGACAATCGCCCAGAATATACCCAGGTTGTCGGGGAATACGCTGCGGACAAGGAAGAAGGCCACAACAAAGATCAGAGCTGAGCTGATATAAACACCGGTTCTTAAGGCTCTCAGCAGGGTTTTCTGTTCGGCTTTTTCACCTGAACGCACAAAGAATGTACCGATGATGGAGGCAATTACGCCCACAGCAGCCATAACCATTGGTATGGTAACGCCATCGACGCCGAGACCTGCTGCAACTGCCAGAGCGCAGGTGGAAACGATTGAGCCTACATAGGATTCATAAAGGTCAGCACCCATACCAGCAACGTCGCCTACGTTATCACCTACGTTATCTGCGATAACAGCAGGGTTTCTGGGGTCATCCTCGGGAATGCCTGCTTCAACCTTACCAACCAGGTCTGCGCCCACGTCGGCGGCCTTAGTGAAGATACCACCGCCCACACGAGCGAAGAGAGCCATGGAGCTGGCACCCATACCAAAGGTGAGCATAGCGCTGGTGATGTGCTGGATCTTATTTGGATCAGTTCCGTAGAACCAATCGAGGAAGAAATACCAGATGCTCAAATCAAGCAAACCAAGTCCCACAACAACCAATCCCATAACGGCACCGCTGTTGAAGGCTACGCGAAGCCCGCTGTTGAGGCTGGATCTTGCCGCATTGGCGGTTCTTGAATTCGCTGCTGTTGCAATCTTCATGCCAAGAAAACCTGAAAGACCGGAGAATAAGCCACCGGTAAGGAAAGCAAAGGGCACGAAGGGAGTGAGGAATCCGGCTATTGCCAGTGCTGTAAGTATGGCAACCATTACTGCAAAAAATATTGCTACTCCAGTATATTGCCTTTTCAGATATGCGTTAGCACCCTGACGAATGGCATTTGCAATCTTTTTCATTTCGTCGGTGCCCTCGCTCTTTTTCATTATGCTAAATGCCAGATAGCCGGCAAAGCATAGAGCGAGTATTGAACCTACAGGGGCAAGCAAGATTAAGTTCATAACGACAACCCTCCTAGAAGTTTTAGACATATCAAACTATATATTAACGTTAATCCTTTAGAATATCAATCAGAATTTAAGAATCTGAAAAAAACAGCCAGAATTCTTTAGGATAGTGCTCTTCCCAGCCTTTCAATTCCTATTCTGATACGCCTGAGGCTTTCCTCTTTGCCCAGTATGTCTGCTATCTCGATAGCTCCCCCCGGAGTGACCTGCCACCCTGATAATGCGGTTCTGACCGGCCACAGCATCTGACCGTTCTTGATTCCCATGGTTTCAGCCAAAGATAATAAGGTGCCGTGAATGGATTCTTCATTCCATGGTTCCAGATTTTCAAGGATGGGAAGAGCCGCCTTAAGGCTTTCCAGTGAAATCTCCAGGGTAGTTTTCATCTTTTTATGGACATATATGCTCAGGTCATAATCCTCCAGGCTGTTAAAGAAGCCTACCTTGGACGGGATTTCAGTAAGCAGTTCGGTTCTTTTCTGTAGCAGCTTGCTCACCTTGGCAAGATCAATGGATTTGTCGGTTATGGATTTTTCCAGATAGGGCATGGCAAGGCTATGGAACTTCTCAGGAGGCATTGCCCTGATATATTCTGCATTGAACCAGCGGAGCTTTTCCATATCGAAGCTTGATGGAGACTTGCTGATACGCCTTATGTCGAAAGCCTTTTCAAGCTCTGCCAGTGAGAAAACTTCCTGGGTGCCTTCCGGGGACCATCCCAAAAGGGCGATATAGTTGATGATGGCTTCCACAAGAAATCCCATGGCAACTAAATCCTCAAAGGATGCGTCGCCCTTGCGCTTTGATATCTTGCTTCCATCTGGTTTCACAATCAGAGGCAGATGTACATAAACAGGCTTTTCCCAGCCGAAGGCATCGTAAAGAAGGTTGTACTTCGGAGTCGAGGTGAGGTACTCACTGCCGCGGACCACATGGGTGATCTCCATGAGGTGGTCGTCGATTACATTTGCAAAGTTGTAGGTGGGAAGCCCGTCTGACTTGATCAGGATCTGATCTTCCAGCATATTGTTCTCAATAGTAATTGAGCCATATACCATATCCTCGAAGGTGGTGGAGCCTTCACGGGGCATCTTCTGCCGGATTACCCAGGGCTGATTTTGAGCCAGCTTTTCTTCAACTTCTTCCTTCGACAATCCAAGGCAGTGACGGTCATACATATAAGTCTCGCCTCTGGATTCGGCTTCGCTTCTCATTTTATCAAGCCTGTCTTTGGAACAAAAGCAATAGTATGCATGACCTTTTTCAACCAGTTCCTTCGCAAAGGGAAGGTAGGCATCCTTCCTCTGACTCTGAACATAGGGTGCGTAGGGGCCGCCGATGTCGGGACCTTCATCGTGCTTTAATCCACAGACCTTGAGAGTGTTATAGATAACATCCACTGCACCCTCAACCAGTCTTTCCTGATCGGTATCTTCTATTCTCAGAATGAATTTACCGTTCATCGAGCGTGCTATAAGGTATTCATAGAGGGCTGTCCTCAGATTGCCAATATGGACATAACCTGTCGGACTGGGGGCATAGCGTGTTCTGACTTGTCTTCCCATGATTATTACATCTCCTGCTTAATTCTTCTTGATTAATAAATAATGAACCTATCGAGAAGACAACCTGAATACAGGCTGTCTGGAGCATACTCATTTTACCAGAAGTATTTTTCTCTTTCAAATATTTATACCTGTTCTTCACGAAAACACGGGAAGGGGGAAAGACCTGAAAGCTCACACTGGCAGTGGATTTGTCTGAATCCGATTCTTAATCTACAGCAGGCAGGCTGCAGCCTGAGCAGAAATGACAGAATGGATGGCAGAAGGGGAGGCTTCTGCCCGCTGTTCCAGACGGTTAGCGGCAACAATGGCTGATGCCACCAGCATGGCCTGTTCCTTTTCAAAATTCGAAAAGCATTTTCCAAGCTTCAGGAGGCTCATGGTGTCCATAGCATCCAATATGGCCTGATTACAGTCATGACCTGACAATGCCAAAAAGCCCATGGCACCGTAGAAGAGAGCTGAAGACCTGAATTTCATTTTTTCCAATGTCGAATAGATACCGGCACAGCTTGCAGCTGCAGCCTCCACTGTTCCGGCATCATAGGCCAGGTTCTGATAAAGAAAGTGGAGACCCTTGATTTGGTTCTTATCCATTGAATCAAGGTGGCTGAAGAATGAAGCCCCCTGACTGATTATGTCTTTGCTGTGAGATTCCGAAGAAGACACAAACACGGCAGGTGCAAACAGTTCCCGGACGGATCGGGCTGAACGCCATCCCTTCATTTTCTGTAAAACAAAATAAGCCCGATATGCCAAAGGCTGCTCTGAGCCATCGGCTGAGGTGGAATAAAGAGCCATGGCAGCAGGAACCAGACAGGCTGAAGGTCTGAAACCAGCAAATTTCAGCGTTTTTTGACAGGAGACAAGCCTGTTGAAGGCTTTATCGAAGGATTTTCCGGGAATGGTAGCAAATGCGGCGGCCGGCACCATAAAAGACCTGAATGGGGAATACCATTGGGTATACCGTTTTATGTAGTCAAGGCCTTTCTGGAAATCCTCAATATTTATCCTGATACCCTTGAGGGACAGTATGAGGGAAGACAATCGCAAGATTTTTGGTGAAGTTTTAAAACGCAGATGTTTTCTAAGATCATGATAATTATCGATGAACAGACATATGGCATGGCGTCTGCGGTTGTCCATCCTGTTACCCCCTGAATCTTTCATGTTGTAATTATTATACATTTCCTTTTTATATTTCTCACTGTTTCCCGAGCCATTTGATAAGGCTTCCTTTTTTTAGCCGTGTTTGATACAATCCAATCATGGTGTACCCCTTAGGCAGGGGTTAAGTAACGGTCTGTCCCAACAATTGGACAGTTCGCAAAAAGTGAACCAAACCGGATGTCTTTACGTCAAATGAGGTGAAGGAGGGTGGCAGGCAGGTGGCTCCTTCTGAAAAAATGAATGAAATCACCAGACTGGTGGAGCAGTATGGCAACGACGTGCTAAGGACGGCGTTTGTCATACTAAAATCCAAAGAACTGGCTGAGGATGCATACCAGGAAACATTTTTGAGAATATGCAGGTATTATGATAATTTTCGTAAAGAGTGCAGTGAGAAAACCTGGGTAATAGGTATTGCTGTAAATGTTTGCAGGGACTATCTTAGAAGCGCATGGAAGAGGAGGGTTACTGTAACCGACGATTTCAGTACCCAGGTTTCTGATAGTCATACTGAGGAGATTATTGAAAAGAAGGATGAAAAAGAAGAACTGGTTCGCTCCATAATGAAATTACCGGATAAATATCGTGAAATGATACATTTATATTATTATCAGGAGTTGGGTATCAATGAAATCTCCCGGATTCTGAAGATACCCGGAGGTACTGTGAAAAGCAGGTTGTTCAAGGCACGGAGTCTGCTTGCGGGCATGTTGGGAGGTGAGGCTAGTGGCTGAAAATAAGAACAAGCATGGGGATGGCATGATCTTTAATGACGACTTCTTGAAAGAAGCATACAGGGCAGAGCTTGATCAGCTGAAAGCCTCTGATGAATTGATTAAAACCACCCTGAACAAGTGCCGTATGGAACTGGAAACCGGTAAAAGAAAGAAATCGACGAAAACAGTTCTTGGCAGGGCAGCCTTAAGATATGGTGCTCCCATCGCGGCATGTCTTCTGGCATTGATTGTTTTGCTCAATTATCCCATGCTAAAGGTTAATAAATCTGCAGAAAATTCTGCCCGTCCTCAGACATCAGGCATGGCGAAAATAGAGGGTGATGCCGATCAGGCCAGGCCTGCGGAAATGCCTGCACAAGCTCCTCGTATCATGATGGAAGAACGGGGATATCCAGAAAGTAGTAATAAGGCTGAAGATGACAGAGCTTTCGATGGAATGGATTATCAAAGCATTGGGTATAGCATCACCAGTGTTGGAAACACCTTAAGTTCCATGGATTTTAGCCATATTCTTACTCTTTCCGGAGAGGATATGTCCCCTGAGACGATTGAGGCTATACTGGAAGCCTATAATTCAGGGATGGGAACAAAGTACACCTGTGACGATAACAGTGTGCTTACCGTTGCGACTCTTATGACTGGCGGAATCAGCGCCGATTCCCTTCGTGAAGCCTCAAGTTTTGATGATTTGCTTGGAGAGCAGCAGTATCATCTGTTGCCGCTGCAAAATGAGAAGCAAAATTATATTCTTCTTCCTGTAGTTGAGTCAGCAACTCCCGTTGACGATCCCTCTGCTGCGCCCCTTGACATTGTTATAAGTCAGGAAGGCAGGACATGGATGTCGTCTAAATACTCCGGGATTTTCGTAAGCCATGACCATGGCTCCTATCTCCTGAGCAAGGAAGAACACCAGCAGCTTGTCCGGGATACATTCCAAGCGGAGCAAATAACCGACTATAAGGTTGTTGATATAAACCAAGGGTATGACTATGTTATAATTATTGAAGGCGATGGTATTGAGTATGCCATACCTCATATTGAAACGGATTATGGTGGATCTCTTGAAAACTTCAAAGCCTATCCGGTGCGGGATGTTTTAATCGGTCTGGCAGACAGCCTGGAATCCAGGTGAAGGAATGCTAAGTCAAAGTGACAAATTAAAGCAGTCGAATTAATGAATAAAAGTGTTGACAAAACAATAGGCCTCATGTAATATAGTTAATGCGGTTTCCGAAAGCCGCATTAATAGAATAAGGGAGGGTTCCCGAGTGGCCAAAGGGGGCAGACTGTAAATCTGTTGTCAGTGACTTCGGTGGTTCGAATCCACCTCCTCCCACCAAAAATCCCACATTGAATAATCGATGTGGGATTTTTTACGCCCCGAAAATCCTACGCCTGTTATTATGAGCGAAGCGCGGTAATTTTTTTTCTGATAGAAGGATGTACTGTTTTGGTATATAATGACTATCAGCAAATTTTAAACCAGGAATGAGATGGATTTTTAAGACGATATCACTCTGAAGTGAGCTAAACGAGAATTAATAAAAGGAAGATGATTTTAAATGAAACTTACCTTAAGAAAAACCACCCTCATCATTGTCCTGTGCATTTTTATTGCCGGTGCTCTGTTACACGGCTGCAATACCGGTTCAGTTCCTCAGAAAGACCCCTCAGAACCGGAGACAACTTTGGCGGAGGATCCAAATAGGACAGAGGAGCCCGAAGAGCCAGAAGAAATTCAGTATTCCCCCGGCAAGACAACTCGTATCCGTGTCTATACGACATTTCGGGAGTTGGATGATATAATCGAAAAATATGCTGAAGAGCACTGGGATTTCGATCATCTGGTACTGGCATACACAGATGAGTTGGTGTACAGCTTCCTTGATATAGTCAACATCGCGGCAGACAACCTGAAAAACAAAACTGAACCCATGGATCTGTTCTGTGTTCCGATGGCATATGCGTCACAGTTCACCAAAGGGGAATTATCCCAATATGTCTGTACATACGAAGAGTTGGGGATCGATGTCGACGCACTTCTTGACAAGATGGACATTCCCCGGTACATCGTTGAGGCTGGTTCCAACCGGGACGGGAAAATCGTTGCGCTTCCCGTTTTATCCAGTGCAAATGTCTTTATGTATCGGCGTTCTGTGGCCAGGGAGGTTTGGGGAACCGATGATCCTGACACGATATCTGAAATCATCGGCGGGGGCTCCCAAAGCTGGGACAAACTGCTGGAAGCAGCTCAAACCTTAAAGGAACATGGTTATTATATAGTACCCGGATGCAGCGACCTGTCTTACCTTATCGATACGGGTTGCACAGTTTCAGAGCTTATGGACGAAAACTTCAGGCCGGATCCCCAATGGGAAAAGTTTATGGATGTTTCAAAACAACTGTATAATGATGGCTGCATAAAGGATACCAAGGCATGGAGCGATGATTGGATTAATATCATAAAGGGGGAAGGGGATAAGGTATTTGGTCTTTTTACAACCACCGATTATTGCCATTTCCTTGATATCTTTAACAATGAGAATGCCTATGGCGACTGGGCCATATGCCTACCGCCATTTCAAATCCGGACAGATCTCTATTCGGGAATCATGGTCAGCAAGCATGCTGAAAATAAGGAGTTGATCAAGTCCCTAATAGAATGGATTGCGTTGGACAGTTCAGAAAACGGACTTCAGTACCGGCTGGCCAACGGTACGTTGTTTGAAGGATATAATTATCCCGTGATCTCCAGAGATATTCTGAAAGAAACCCATAATAGCTGTGGTATTATTGACGATCAGAATATGAATCCCATTATATGCAGATCACTGGATATACTGGATGCATTGAGTATACTGTCTGTGGATAGTAAGGAAGCAAGCTATGATTTCGTATTCAGCATATTCCTTGACGAAACCCAAGCCTACATCAGGGGTGAGAAAGACAAAGAAACCGCCATTGCGGATTTCATAGAGGGCGCAAGAGAATATTGGAAGAAAAATCCCGTGGTTTGGTAGCCTGATCGCATAGATTATCAAGAGAGGAAGAATTTGCTTCCATAACCCGATTTATCTGGAGGGCAATTACATTTTTCGTCATCGGGAACTCTGGTATAATAATATGTAGTGCCAGGGACATTAGGAGGTATGCTCAATGCCCTATGATATAGCAATTATTGGAGCCGGGCCTGCGGGAGCTACCCTGGCCAGGCTTCTTGATAAACAATACAAGGTTTTGCTGTTGGACAAGCGAGATTTGATGGAACCTGAGGAAGAAGAGAGATCAAAATGCTGTGGCGGGCTTCTTGCCCCGGACGCCCAGGAGGTGCTGGGCAAGATGGGACTGGCAGTACCCACAGATGTGCTGGTTGATCCTCAGCTTTTTCTTGTGAGAACCATTGATTTTGATAATAATCTTGAGAGGTTTTATCAGCGTTTTTATTTTAATATGAACCGTAAGAGGTTTGATGAGTGGTTGGTTTCATTGATTCCGCCCCATGTTGATATGGGGATGAAGTGCAGGTTCACCACCTTAAGTGAAAGAAGCGAGGGCTATGAAATAGCCTTTATTCACGGGAACAGGATCTATACAGAAAAGGTAAGGGTTCTTGTGGCAGCCAATGGAGCGTGGTCCAATGCACGGCGGCAGATCTTTCCTGAAAGCGAAAAGAACAGAAGATATATTTCCATCCAGGAATGGTATGAAACTTCCGATAGTATACCCTATTATGGAGCTATCTTCGATAGCGTAGTTACAGACTTCTATTCATGGATCATTGCAAAGGACGGCAGGATGATAATAGGTTCTGCCCTGGAGCCTTCAAAGGAGGCCGGCATTAAGTTTGAGAGACTGAAAAACGAGCTTCGGGATTTTGGATATTTCTTTGGAAATCGTATCAAGAGGGAAGGCTCATATCTTTTGCGTCCCAAGTCTGGTTCAGAGATCTTTACGGGTAATGAACATATGGCTCTTATAGGCGAGGCTGCAGGCTTCATCAGCCCCAGTTCAGCCGAGGGCATCAGCTATGCCATAAGAAGTGCCATTGCCCTTGCAGACAGCCTCAATAAGGGCATTGAAGGGTTCCAGTACCGCTACAATAAGAACTTGAAGGCTCTGAAGCGTAATATTATGCTGAAGCAGCTAAAGAGCATGGCCATGTATAATAAAACTCTGAGGGCTCTAATTATGAAAAGCGGCATCCTCAGCACTGAGATTATGACAGAAACCATTTGAGGCGTACAACGTACATTCCGCAAACTGTATTATGGGGATGATCCCTCCTACCATTGCGAGGAGGCTCTTCTTTCTGTCATTGCGAGGTACCCCAACCTTTGTCATTGCGAGGAGGCTCTTCTTTCTGTCATTGCGAGGAGGCTCTTCTTTCTGTCATTGCGAGAAGGCGGAGCCGACGAAGCAATCTTACACTGAATAACGTTTCATATTCCTAATATTGACATATAATAACACCAAATGATAATATTAACTCAACCAAAATTTAGGAG
>FZPS01000049.1_pt19 | contig 10406 bp, 9 predicted proteins | sample 1817821 | NCBI WGS metagenome assembly FZPS01 (sample SAMEA104158645, study PRJEB21678) | metagenome | place: Germany | collected 2015-04-21 | reverse complement strand
AATCGGTATAAACTACTCCCCCCACCATTGTAGATCAAATATTTTTTATCTTTATCTGTATACGTAGGATCTACTTTTTTAGGTAACTCCTTTGTGACTTCTTCTATAATGATCGAAGCCCCTTTGTTTTCTTTTAAACGATTGCTTTGATAAATATACGACTGTTTTCTAGATACTTCCCATAAGACCAATACTTGTTGCATCTAATACCCTCCTTCTTATGCATGAATTTGCCATTCGTGCTTTCCTTCTACTCAAAGATAGGCAAATACATAACATTTGCTACCTATGTAAATCTATGTAAATCTATGTAAATCTATGTCTACTATATCCTATTTTATGACTGTAATCAATCATTTTTTTAAATAGTTTGACTTCACTATTAAAAATAAAATTGCAATAAAAAAGTAATTGCCAGCACAATTTCATCCCTATATCCTTTTAAGTAACTGGACCTAAAAGAAGAAAGAATATGCTGGCAATTACTGAAATTGATCACCATTGAAAAACATACTAGTATCACCCAGGTCATAATTAAAAATATAGATCTATTTTACTGACTATGATGATGATGATGACGATTACGAATTTCAATACATCCTATGTATCGGTTTTACTACAGATAAATTTATAGAGTTGTTTGGTTTTTTTAGGTTTCAATACACCTTCGTGAGGAGAAATCTTAGCATTTCTTTATTGGCTTATCAAGGGCAAGCCCTACGGGTGGCTAGCATCCCCTCAGGCCTTAAATCTAAAGCAAGCTATGCTGCTCTGCATATTTGCTCATATTGATTTGGGCTCAAATAGTTTATAGATGAATGGATTCTTTTTCTGTTATAGAATCCCTCTATGTACTTGAATAACTCAATTTGAGCATGTTTGTAATCTATAAATGTATGTAAATATACACATTCTTTCTTAAGTAATGCATGAAAACTTTCTATACAGGCATTATCATAGGGGCAACCCTTAGCACTGTAAGATAATTTAAATCCCTTGGATTCTACTGTTCTACGGTATTCATTTGATGTATATTGCGACCCTCTATCTGAGTGTACAATTAAGCCTTCGCTAGGCTTTTGCGATACTATGGCATTATCTAGCGCTTTTAAAACTAATGTGGTATCCATGGACTTTGAATAACTATATCCTACTATTTTTTTGGTATGCAAATCTAAGATAGATGCTAGATAAGTCCATCCATCTCTTAAGGTGTGTATGTAAGTAATGTCAGCTACCCATTTTTCATTTAACTTAGTTGTGGAAAAATCTCTATTTAACAGATTTTCACCTTTGTCATAGACTTTATTACTTTTTTGTGGTCTATATTTTTTTACCACTATTGATCTGATGCCAAGTTTTTTCATATGCCTTTGGACTCGTTTGAGACTAATCTTCTCATATCCAAGAGCTTTTAATTCTTTTCGGATCTTAGGGGCACCATAGATTTTATTGCTATCATTGTAGATTTTTAAAATATCTTCTTGAAGCTTTTTATTAATAGATTTCCACTTGTTTTCTGGTTTTTCCTTTTGCTTATCATAGTAGGTACTTCTTGGAAATTTGAGTACCTTACACATAGTATCTATACTGTGTAAAGTAGAATTAGCTTTAATTATGTCAAATAGTATGTCAATATTTATTTCTTTGCGAATATAGCCATAGCCTTTTTTAGTATTTCATTTTCCTCCTTGAGCCTAGCATTTTCTTTTCTCATTCTATTGATTTCCTCAAGGTTTGTAGTATCTCCTTCTACTACATTAATTGGCGCTTTCTTCTTAGCCCAATTACGCACTGCTGTTTCACTTATGCTATATTCGCTGGCTACCTCTTTAGGTGTTTTTCCTGATAATACTAGTTCAGCTATCATTGTTTTAAATTCATCTGTATATGATTTTCTTTTAGACATTTTGTGGACACTTCCTTCCTCGGTTATTAGTATATATAAAACCTTATTTAGTGTCCATAGCTATATACTAACATCAATGTATCGGTTTTACATGGAAATTTAGTAGATACAGATAATGGAGAACTTAGGTTTCAATACATCCTATGTATCGGTTTTACCTGGGCAGATGTTCGGGAAATGGGGAAAGACAAAATAGTTTCAATACATCCTATGTATCGGTTTTACTCATTCTTATTTGTTTTAAGAATGTCCGCTAACTCGTTTCAATACATCCTATGTATCGGTTTTACAAGAGATTTATGGGAGTTTTTAGATAGGCCATATTCGTAAGTTTCAATACATCCTATGTATCGGTTTTACCCAGTTCTGACCATTCTTTAATTCAGCATCAGTTGGGTTTCAATACATCCTATGTATCGGTTTTACATTAGCGGTAAGAAGAAAATAAGCTGTAGCGTATTCGTTTCAATACATCCTATGTATCGGTTTTACAATAATAGATGAATTAATTACTAAACATGGATTAAAGTTTCAATACATCCTATGTATCGGTTTTACTATAGACTCACCAAAGACTACATTTAATCTAAAGCCGTTTCAATACATCCTATGTATCGGTTTTACTATATCTAGTGTGCTTAATATAGCGGAAACAAAAGAGTTTCAATACATCCTATGTATCGGTTTTACCAAGCTAAATGCATTAAGAAAACTGGGGGTGTACCAGTTTCAATACATCCTATGTATCGGTTTTACATTGTGAAAATAATAAAGAGGGTATATGCTCCATTAAGTTTCAATACATCCTATGTATCGGTTTTACCTCAACTTAGAGTATTAGATTTGAAGAAGGTTTCAGTTTCAATACATCCTATGTATCGGTTTTACAATTATTAAATCACTCTATTTCTAAGATTATATTGAGTTTCAATACATCCTATGTATCGGTTTTACCTTTTTATACGCTTTTTCAAGACGCACCGGCGGGAGGTTTCAATACATCCTATGTATCGGTTTTACAATAAAACCCCCAACAAAATCGAATAAAAATCAAAAAGTTTCAATACATCCTATGTATCGGTTTTACTGGACTAGGAGTGTTTTTCTCAAGACACCCTCCAACGTTTCAATACATCCTATGTATCGGTTTTACGAGTGATTGCCTCTAAATAGTTGCGCAACAACATAATGTTTCAATACATCCTATGTATCGGTTTTACAAAAAGAGCCAAAGGAGACCAACAAATCCCCAGCCAGTTTCAATACATCCTATGTATCGGTTTTACGGAGGCAGAAGAAATAGAACTCACTTGTGAAAAGGGTTTCAATACATCCTATGTATCGGTTTTACCACCTACATTATCAACATTTTTTAAACTTCTAATTGGTTTCAATACATCCTATGTATCGGTTTTACGAAAGCATATCAACGCTATCAGACTGCGTCATATATGTTTCAATACATCCTATGTATCGGTTTTACTGTTGTGCTAACTGTTCATTGATTTGTTGCAATCGTGTTTCAATACATCCTATGTATCGGTTTTACAGATTACTTTGTATTTATAGGGAAGGCTACCGAAGAGTTTCAATACATCCTATGTATCGGTTTTACAAATAACTCTTATTTACGACTAAAATACAGTGTAAAGTTTCAATACATCCTATGTATCGGTTTTCCCTATGTGTTAGGATAGTTGTCGTAAAGAGTTGTGTTATACTATAAGAAACAAGAGATCTTGAGGAGATGAATATACGATGGCAAAATCTACAAATTACACATGGGAAGAAAGAGAACAAATATTACAAAGAACACTACCACCTGAAAATATGAGTATACCTGAATTAGCCAAAGAAATCGGTATAACTAGAACTACGCTATATACATGGCGAAAGAAAATAAAAATAATGAACTCTAATCAATCCTCTAATAGTAAAACAACAAAAAATTGGTCATCAGCTGATAAGTTTCATATCGTCTTAGAAACCTATGCTTTAAATGAAGTTGAATTAGGTGCCTACTGTAGAGAAAAAGGCTTATATGTAGAAGAAGTTAATGCTTGGAAAAAACAATGTCTGCAAGCTAATAATGCTCCTAATACAGAAGACATAAATAAAATTCAAGCAGATTTAAAAGAAGAAAGAAATCGTTCTAAAAAACTTACCCAAGAGTTGGCCCGTAAAGAAAAAGCATTAGCTGAAACAGCTGCGTTATTGGTGCTTAGAAAAAAGGCCCAAGCGATTTGGGGGGCCAACGAGGAAGATTAATTACTCCTTCAGATCGCAAAATAGCTGTAGAGCTGATTGATGAAGCAAGAGCCAATGGAGCAAGGTTAGAGCCAGCTTGTAAAACCCTTGGTATTAGTCCAAGAACTTATCAAAGATGGACCGAAGAAGGCGGAGTGAAAGTGGATCAAAGGCCTCTTGCAAAACGTCCCGACCCTAAAAATAAACTCTCAAACGAAGAAAGAAAAAAGGTACTAGAAGTAGCTAATTCTAAGAAGTATGCCAGTTTACCACCTTCACAGATTGTCCCCAAATTAGCTGATGAAGGAAAGTATATTGCATCAGAATCTACTTTTTATCGAATTCTTCGAGAAAACAAGATGCTTGCCCATCGTGGAAAAGCGAAACCAAGTACTCCCAGAACGGTTACCACCCATATAGCTACTAAACCTAATCAAGTTTGGACATGGGATATTACATGGCTAAACCGCAATATTAAAGGTCTGTATTACAAACTATATATGATTGTGGATATCTTTAGTCGAAAGATCGTAGGATATGAAGTATGGGAAGAAGAAAACTCATCATATTCAGAAATATTAGTCAGAAAAGCCTTATTATCGGAAAATATAGGAGGAAGGCCTATTGTACTTCATTCTGATAATGGAAGTCCTATGAAGGCAGCAACTTTTCTAGCAACCCTCGAAAAACTAGGCGTTCAGAGTTCTTTTTCAAGACCTAGAGTTAGTAACGATAATCCGTATTCTGAGGCTTTATTCAAGACATTAAAGTACATTCCCACCTATCCCAAACATGGCTTTGAATCATTAAATCAAGCAAGAGAATGGGTCAAAGATTTCGTCCATTGGTATAATAACATTCACTATCATAGTGGAATAAACTATATGCCTCCTAATGATCGTCACAGGGGGAAGAGTGAAATGATCTTGAATCAACGTAAGAAAGTCTATGAACAAGCGAAAAATCAACATCCTGAAAGATGGAGAAGACAGATCAGAAACTGGACATTACCAGATACTGTTGCATTAAATCCTGCTAAAGAAAACGAACATAAAGAAGCTAAAATGAAGCATGTAGATTAATAGATTCTAGCCGTCATTTTTTATGGGAGTGAGCTTTTTCAGTCACATAAAAGAATGACGGAACGGAGCAAGGATGATCTTCACTTGCGAAGCATAAATATCACCATTTATTACTTGATCATAAATAGTAAACTTTTAAAATTTTAAGCGACAACATACTTGACAACTACCGTTTTACACTAAAATGGCTAACATCTTCGTTGTACGAAGCACAGTTTCAATACATCCTATGTATCGGTTTTACAGGCAATCAGTCGAAAAAAAAGATAGTTTAAGCATGTTTCAATACATCCTATGTATCGGTTTTACCAAGAAAACCAAAGAAGAAAAGCAGATGGACAAACGTTTCAATACATCCTATGTATCGGTTTTACCTTTTAATTCAATAGGTATGGTTTAGTATTGCTTATGTTTCAATACATCCTATGTATCGGTTTTACCTTTTGGACAACCTATCCAGTATGTTCAAAGACAAGTTTCAATACATCCTATGTATCGGTTTTACATAAGCATCTAACTCATGTGGAGCATCAAATAATAAGTTTCAATACATCCTATGTATCGGTTTTACCAAGTAAGGAAACTAGAAAATTATGGTCTAAGCAAGTTTCAATACATCCTATGTATCGGTTTTACTAATCCATTTACATTAATAGTTACTGCACCGCTATTTGTTTCAATACATCCTATGTATCGGTTTTACTTTATGAAATATACATCTGTCTATTAAATCTCTTTGCGTTTCAATACATCCTATGTATCGGTTTTACGAAATAGAGAAAATAGCGTAGGAGGGGGTTGTATGTAGTTTCAATACATCCTATGTATCGGTTTTACACTGGTCCTATATCTCCTTTTTCTCCTTGGATACCTGTTTCAATACATCCTATGTATCGGTTTTACTCTACCTTGTCAAGTTGCTTTAATCCATCAGGTATGTTTCAATACATCCTATGTATCGGTTTTACCGTTCAGTTTAAAGGTACTCAAATCGTTGGTAGCCAGTTTCAATACATCCTATGTATCGGTTTTACGAGCTTTCGCAGTAGCTTTGTTCAAGGATGGATCTAGTTTCAATACATCCTATGTATCGGTTTTACGATACTTGTTTTGCCTTTTCAGCTAAAGATACTAAAGTTTCAATACATCCTATGTATCGGTTTTACATTAAGTTTACGTTGTCGAATAGAAGATTTAGAAAGGTTTCAATACATCCTATGTATCGGTTTTACTTATACGTAGGTTCATCATACAGGTACTCTTCCAAGTTTCAATACATCCTATGTATCGGTTTTACATATCAAACCATGGATGATTATATCCAGGAATTGAAGTTTCAATACATCCTATGTATCGGTTTTACCATAATGCTACCAGTTAGAGTTGGCAGAGGGAGCAAGTTTCAATACATCCTATGTATCGGTTTTACCAAGATCATTGCACAAGGGTAGGTATAAGCAGGAAAGTTTCAATACATCCTATGTATCGGTTTTACTTATTATAATTAAAAAGAGGTGATCATATTGAATAAGTTTCAATACATCCTATGTATCGGTTTTACCAATGCAAGCATTATTTTAGTACCTATTTTTCTATGTTTCAATACATCCTATGTATCGGTTTTACCGGTATATTTTTGTTTCTTCAGATGATCCTATCGAGTTTCAATACATCCTATGTATCGGTTTTACCTATCACAGTAATCCATACATCAAGTGGAAATATGTTTCAATACATCCTATGTATCGGTTTTACTAGGTCACCATCTTCACAATCATCTAAGTTTAACAGTGTTTCAATACATCCTATGTATCGGTTTTACAACCATTTCAGCAACATCTAAAGCTAATTCTATAAAGTTTCAATACATCCTATGTATCGGTTTTACAAATAAAATTAAATAATTACCATGTTTATTATTTAAGTTTCAATACATCCTATGTATCGGTTTTACCTCTAGTTTAGAAATAATATCTTTAATTTGCTGTAATGTTTCAATACATCCTATGTATCGGTTTTACACTTTATCTTTTACATCATTAATGTTATAATTACCTGTTTCAATACATCCTATGTATCGGTTTTACTCGGATTATAATCGACCTGAAGGCATGATTTCCAAAGTTTCAATACATCCTATGTATCGGTTTTACTTCTATAGTATCAAGATAAGATAGTTTATTTCGATTGTTTCAATACATCCTATGTATCGGTTTTACCCTTATAAACACTACATTTTCAAAAATCACTTTTTAATCAGAACCCTTATATTTACTGAATAGTTCCAGACCTTTTTCCAAGTGCTCTCACTTTTATTATATCTTCTATTCAAACTATTCTCAAGTCCTTATTGTATAAGGAAAACAAAGATTTTTTTTGAAAAACCACTTGGAAAAAATCATATAAACATACTTTCAGAATCTAACCCAGGATTTCCTAATGTTTCCTCATCAAAAGCAGCTTGATTCATAACTTTGATAATAGATACAAAATCTTCTTCCCATACTAGAATCTTTTTTAATTCTGATTTAAATTTAATTAAATTAGCTGGTGTAATATGTCCACGAAACACTGATTTTTGATGATGTTTAAAGTATTTTTTACATATTTTAAACACCTTTTGTACCCTTTTTTCACCAATATCATAAAAGACGAAAGCATAATTATAATTGTAATCTATTTTCTTTTTCACATTTTTCCCTCCAATTCAAACGGTACAAAAGATTTATCTTCTAAAATAAATTTAATCAACTTGTACGCATCCAATCGTATGGCTTGTTTATAAGTTACTTTTCTTTTTAACTTGGGATGTTGAAAAACCTCATTTAATCGATTTTCAAAAGATTGTATAAAAATTTTCTTACCTGCTTCATTTAAAATACAATAATTTAAATCCTTCTTAAAATGTCTTCCTACCATTAATTTTCGATTATTAACACATTCAAAAATAGTCTTAAATACAATAACAGGTTTGAATACTTCACATAAATCCAAACATAAAGAAAATCGACTTTCTCCTGGTTCATGCAAAAATGAAATAGTTGGATTGAGATGAGTATGGTAAATCTGTGATAAGGTTTTAGTATATAACAAGCTATTTCCAAAAGAAATTAAGGCATTAATAGGATTATCTGGAGGTCGTCTTATCCGTTTATACAAAATAAAATCTTCAGGCAAAAAGATGGGGAATATTTGATAAAACCTAGACCAAATGGTTCCTTCCACCATTAACAATTGTTTAATATTTTGTACTGATGTCATTAGATTTGGAACATCCTGCTTCAACCAGTCTAAAAATGGTTTTATTTCTGTTTTTCCATGTCGATAATAATGGTATAAAATAGTATGCATATTACTAGCAATTCCTTGTACAATCGCCTTTGCAATATGCAAACGCCTCTCCATATCTAAATAAGTCTGGGACTGTTTGACTGTTAGATTTCCGCTCAACAAATACTCTCGCGGATAAAATGTCCCTGAATAATGACCATAATAATCAAAAAAATGAAGAATAATTCCCGTTTTGGAAAAAAGGTTTAGCAACTTTGTACTAATCGTAATATCTTCAAAACAATACAACTCTTTTGTATCTTTAATAGGTAAATACAAATTCCCCTTCTCATGTTTAAAACGAATGGAATGATCTTTTCTAGTTAATTCCCCTGTGGAAAAAATATAACGTGTTTCCTCCTTCACAAACTCTCCTCCTATAAAAAACAATATTCATAATAGGCACATTTCTTACATTTTTTGTCCATTATAGCCTCTGGTGGTTGCTCCTGTACTAATAATAAATTTATATCCTCGATTACTTTTTCCAACTCTCTTTCAAGCTCCGGTGTGAATTCAAAAATATGAATCCTATGGTCTTGCTTGTTTTTTTCAATCACTTCTAATTTTCCCTTTCGTTCAATTCCTTTATCTTTTAATATTTTCATATAAAACAAAAGCTGATATTTACTAGCTTCTAAGTCTGCATCGGATTTTTTTATTTCTACAATATAATCCGATGTAATCTTATCGATCTTAATATTTTCTAAAGAAATTTCATGATGCTTACTTCCTTCTTGCTTTAATTCATGAAGCACCCTTCCAATACGAACATCTTCCGAATTATCTTCGAGATTAATACGATTTGCAAATAGCCAGCATTGTCTTTTACAATGTATAAAATAATTCACAATAGTTCCTGTAATCATTACCAAAACAACCCCTCTGCACTTTCCTGAAACTTTTTACGATTAAATTTACCTTCTTCGATAAACTCATCCCCATGCTCTTTGTAATAATAACCCAATCTTTCATCATAATTTTGATTGGCAATAAAAGTAGAAACATTAAAAATAAAATATTGCATTTCATTTACTAAACACGAAAGTTCTACTTTTTTTTGAGCGTATTCTTTATTAGGATCTTTTAAAAGTTCCACATATTTCTTCCATATTTCACGGCCATTAATAATCGTTCCATCCTCTTTAGTAAAAACATAACCAAGAAATAAAGATACTTGTTTATCCTCTATCAATCTCATCTTTTCTTCTATTTTTTCGTAATCTAATTTTAAAGTTAGCTCATAGACTCTCTCAATGTTTTTTGCGTTAAATTTTTCTGTGGCTTCATAAATACGATTTAGTACTAATTCGTAGTATCCTTTAAAATCTTTACTTGTTAAATACTTTTGGATCTTTTTATCTAATAAATGATAGTGGATTCGATGATCTTTCTTATACACTTTTTCAATCGGATCCAAATGAAAAAAGTAAGCTAAAGCATTTGGCTTTAAACATGATCGATTAATTCTTCCTAAAAATTGCTCTTCACTATCTAATAAAGAAATATCTTTGAAACCAATGTCCACATCAATATCGACACCTGCCTCTATAACCTGAGTGGCTATGATTAATAGATTTTTTTCTGTTTTATCCTTAATCTTTTGAATTACTTTTTGACGTATATACTGATTGTCATCTCCTGATAATTCGAATACAGTCCAATTCGAATAAATATCTCTTACTTGATTATAAAAGTCTCTAGCTGTATTTTTTGTAATAAACTCAATTAAAACTTTCTTACCTTCATTTTTTTCCAGTACTCCTCCCACATACTGCTGTAAAAAATCTAGGTCAATTTGTCCATGTTCCAATAAATCAAAATTCAAAGTTACACGA
>FZPS01000045.1_pt86 | contig 10407 bp, 12 predicted proteins | sample 1817821 | NCBI WGS metagenome assembly FZPS01 (sample SAMEA104158645, study PRJEB21678) | metagenome | place: Germany | collected 2015-04-21 | reverse complement strand
TAGTGCGCCTTGGCTTTTTGCGCTATGAAGCAGGTGTTCCGCTGAGGTTTTTGATTGCTTTCACAATACGCAACATAATTTGTCAGCGTATTCTTATCATCATACTTGTTTTCGGGAACGCAAAGCGGAAGCAGCGACACATCACCAAACCCATAGCTGTTTATTATCCTGATAAACACCGTCTGCGTACCCGTATTTTCAAACAGGTGCTTTAGCTCCTCCAACGTACCCGCTTCGATATAATCAAGCACATTTACTTTGCAATAAGCCGAAACAAAGCCGTTTGTCGCGGTTATCGTAACGCTTCCCAACGCTTTTGCCGTAGCTATTCCGAATTCGTTAACGCTGACTATCTCGGGGTCGCTCGAAATAAACTCAATATCCGTTTCGGGATCAGTAAACACCGTAAGCCGCTCAATATCGTCTATCGCTAAATCTAATACGCTCTTTTCAAATGAGATTTCCACCTTAAAGGATTGCAGCCTGTAGCCGTAAAACACCTGCACTGTGCATGGCGTATCAGCCAATTTTTCCGTTATATTCACTTGGTTTTGTGATGGTGAGGGTATTACAGAGCCGTTATCCAACAGCTTTTCAAGTAACGCTTGGGCTTCTGCCGATATGTCCGTGTTGTCCTTGCTTTCAAGCTCGTACGGGTTGTTAACACTTTCCGATAGCTTTCCGCTGCCCGCAAGCAAGCCATATACATACAAGCGTTTCGCCTTTAACACTATGAACACCACGTCGGCAGAACTCATCTCATTTGCCTGCGCATAGCTTTCATAGCCGGTTAATGCGTTGCGCGCGTCGGACAATGCCGCTTTCGCGTTGGCCTTATCAACGGCATTGCTTATTACGGGTATAAGTATCGCCGCCAATATGCCTATTACTGCAAGCACTATAATTAGCTCGATTAGTGAAAACGCTTTTTTCATTCTTCTCTATATTCTCTATTCTCTCAAATTCTCCAAAAAGAAAAGGCGGTTTTTACCCCGCCTGACAGCTCTACGTTCAGTTATAATTATTTATCTTGTCCTTGTTATCGTTTATTACCTTCTCAATTTCCGAAAGCTGATAAAATTCCCTTGTTTCCTCCGCAAACTTCATTAGGCGTTGCGCGTCATAGCCGACGGCCTCTTTCAGACAAATCACTGCGTAGGTATAATCTACGTGCTGCTTCATCAGGTCGGTTTGCTCCGAAGCGCCCTCCTCAATTTCAATCAGAAACACAACACACTCGTCGCCTGCTTCTATTTTGCGCAAAGCTTCGAAATACTCGTACGAGGTAGGGTCATACTTGAAAACTATGGTTTCTTCGCCTCTGTATATCAGGTCTTTTCCGCCGTAGAACTTCTCTACCCGAAGCTCAACCGCCGTGAAATACTTGTCCGTTTCGTCGTCCTCGTCAAGCCCTTCTTCTCTGTCCGTGTATAGTCTGTATTCCGTGGTTTTCACAACCTTGCCCTTAACTACGGCGCTTGACTTTGAAAACAGCTCGCCAATATTCCTGAAAGAAGCGCCACTCTCTGTACTGTAATCCGCTTTTATGGGCGACTCAACGGGCGTTACCTGCTCAATGTAAAACTTGCGCTCACCCCCGTTTGTGTTTTCCGCACCCTTACAGCCGACAATTACGCTTACTGCCATACATACTGTCAACGCAAGCAATACTGCTTTGAATACTCGTGTTTTCATAGCTCCTCCATTTCTGTCTTGAAAGGCAAAACATTTACAAGAATTTTATTATATTTAATTGTAATTCATAATTTATTGCCTGTCAAGAAGAGTTTGGAAGCTATACGCAAAATTCCCCCGCTATTGCAGGGGCACGCATATATGGTTCAGCCCAATATTCTCAAGAAGTGATTCGCCTCTCTCAAAACATGGTCTGCCAGCAGCGGAACTATAATTGACTCTATGTTGCACCGTAAAAGCCCTTCTGTCGCTGCTGCCTTGTATGCTTTTATATCCTTTGCCGCTTCTCTGCTTTGCGATGCTATGCGCGATTCGTTTTCCGCAGAACACCTTCCTATCAGCTCGCTGAATCTATCCACAAAGCCCTGCGCCGCGGCTTTCAGGGCTTCTTCCGTCGGGTCCAGCAGACCGTCTATGAACTGCGCGTGCTCTAACATTATGTTGTTCCAAAAATCTATTTGGAAGCATATGCGCCCGCGCGGGAGCTCACCCTCATTCAAGGCTCTAAGCTCATTTCTATACAGCTCGGCTTCGCGCGTAATGTGCCGCAACAGCTCCGGGTACAGCGGTATGAAAATGCTGCAGCTTGCAACCATATCTATGAGTCTTTTCTGAAAATTGATTACCCTTTCTAATGCATCAAGCGTTCTGCCGTTTAGTGCGCGTATAAATACTTCGTCATAGCTGTTGAACTGCTTGCGGTTTGATGTAAGCTCTAACTCCGCCCTTGTAAGCGTTATGTTTATGCTTGTGCCTGTGAGTCTTGCGGTTGTTTCCTCGGAATCTAATGTGAACGGTGTTACAAACTCGTTCGACCCGATAGCCGCTTCTGAAACCACACCGTTTGCAGCGCGAATGGTCTGCGCTAACAGCTCGGCAAAGCTCATTCGTAAAGAAGCCGCCTGCGCCTTAATCCTTGAATCAACCGGCTGCGCACTCGTTTCTATGAAGAACAAATGCTCCTTCATAATTCTTTGGAAAAACAGGTTGAGCTCCAACGATTCTCTGATGAATTCTTCCCTTGAAAGCATAATATCCTCCCTGAATTTTTCTTATACATACTATTCAGGTTTTTGCGAAATATTATCTATGTTTTCGGAAACTTGACAACACATAAAGCATATTGTATAGTGAAACCACTCTTTGCACCGCACCACAAGAGAATTGTGGTCAACAGTACAAACTGAGCAGGCTGTTGGGGCAAGCCCCTGATGAAGCCGGGCCTTATGGCAGCAGAATTCCTGCGGGACAGTTGTAGCTCCCCGCAGTTTTTTTATAGTCGAAGCGGGAATGCAAAAACACGAGTATATGAGGTTTATATGCAAACCAACAGGGAAAAGGTATCCGTAAAAATTACGACAAGCTGCATTATAGCAAACGCGCTGCTTTCCGCGTTCAAGCTGTTCGCGGGGATTTTTGCGCACTCACAGGCGCTGATTTCCGACGCCGCGGAGTCATTCTCAGATATATTCAGCTCTCTCATAGTAATATGGGGAGTAAAATTCGCCTGCAAGGAAGCCGACAAGGAGCACCCCTACGGTCACGACCGCTATGAATCCGTCGCCGCGATAGTGCTTTCCGTGCTGATATTCGGAGTAGGATTAGGTATCGGCTACGCAGGCATTCAGAAAATTATCGCCGTTAACACGCAGGGCCTGCAAAAGCCGGGAGTGTTGGCGCTTGTCGCCGCGTTAGCTACTATCGCAATAAAAGAGGGAATGTACTGGTATGTGCGCATAAACGCAATGCGCATTGAAAGCAGCATATTATTAGCCGAAGCCAAGCACCACCGCTCCGACGCTATTTCCACAATAGGCACATTGGCGGGAATAATAGGCGCAAGGCTCGGAATATTGGTGTTAGACCCCATTGCAAGCATTATTACCTGCTTGTTCATACTCAAAATAGCTATCGAAATATTTTCAGAAGCTATAAAAAAGATGACGGACCATTCAACAGACGAGGACTTCACGAGTGCCGTTAGCGAATTGATATTAAGCCAAGCGGAAGTAGTGTCTATTGACCAGATAAAGACAAGACTTTTCGGCGATAAAATCTATATTGACATAGAAATAGGCGTTGACGGCGAGCTTACCTTCAAGCAGGCGCACGACATAGCCCATAGGGTGCATGACGAGATCGAAAATAGCTTCCCCAAGGTAAAGCATTGCATGGTGCATGTGAATCCGGTTGGCGATGATGAACCGCAAGAATAATGTGTTATTTCAAAAAGCTTAATAGACTGCAAACAAAAAAGCGGGGGTGCCCCCGCTTATTCGCACTGCGCTTATTCGCTTTCAAGCGCAATTTCTACTTCGCCGAACCAATACCATGTCATACTCGGCATAGCTATAAACAGGTAATAGCAATCGCCCGTATCCGCCTCTGCCAATGCTTCACCCATCTTAGCGGTAAATACAAGCGTACAACGCCTACCTCAAAGCTTGCAAACATATATTTGCTGTCTAAATCTCCTGCTGCCTTGCTTGAAAACATGAATGAGCCCGTGTTTACACGCCCATCGCCATTCGCGTCCGCTAACAGCTTTTGCGCATCGTCAAGACTCTTCTGACCGGCAACATACATGAGTATTGTCGTCGCTTCGCCTGTGTTGATGACTGAGTCGCAATTCACATCGCCTGTCTCATAGCTGGCTTCTTCGGCATAGCCGATCGGCACAAGCGAAAGCAGAAGCGTAAACACTAATAGAAAAGATAAAATCTTTTTCATATAAAGCCTCACTATATATTTATTTTATTGTTTACTAATGTTTTATACTATAATTCGGGAAATGCAATGGGAGCACGGCGTAAAATAATAAAATTTATGCAAAAACTCTATTACATTGCGACTATAAAAACGCCCCAATAATATGGGGCGTTCATTATTTGCCGAAAACTCTGTTTTTAATCCCAATCTTTTTGAATTTGCGCTTCGCGGTCAAGCCACCTTTGCATTTCATCATCGGGAATATCAAAGCCCATGCTTTCAACGGCTGTATAATCCGCTCCCGGCAATGAGAACACAAGCCTGCTATTATCTATTGTTGTAAGCACTATGAAAGTATAAGCGACATCAGGCATAAGCGCGCTTGGTTCTTCAAATTCCTCTAAAAAGTCGTCGTATAGCTCCTCGTCAACCTTAACATTTAATTTTATCAAGTAAATGCTTGTTGAATCAGGGTCAAGGTATATGGGAGTTACTGTTCCGTGCGCGTCTTTTTCACGAACTACGGTGTACCGTTCCCAAGCGTTGCTCGTTTTATCCGTATATTCGCCTGCTATTTCTATAAACTCAATATTGGTTGCATACTTAAAATTAGGTATGTCCGCTATTGCCCAGCCGCCTGCTTTTAGGTGCTCGGGGTCCGGGATAGAACCATCAGCTTCCCTATACATGAGCACATTTGAAAAATCCTTGTCTTCACTGTTCCATATTTCAAAGAATTTCTCTATCAGCTTAATATCCTCTTGCGGATATTTCTCGCGCCAATTCGGTTCAGTCGTTGGCTCTACGGTAGGTTCACTCGTGCTGTTGGGCGCAGAGGTGTTCTCACCGCTGTTGCTTGGCGAATTGTTAGGCGTATCGGCATTTTTTTGGCATGCGGTGAAACACATCGCGAAAACAAGCAGCAACGCTAACACAGAAATTAATTTTTTCATAGAAAATCTCCTTTCATTTATAGTTATTTACATTCTCTTACTTCTTTACAAAATTATAAATATACGGATTGTGAATTCTTATACATATTTGGACGATTGCACCGCTAATTATATGAAATGTTTATATGAAAAGCTCACTTTATACTATTTTGCCTTATTCCGCTTTAATATCATACTTCCCCCACACAAGCCTAACCGAGCGCAGTTCAATTCTGCTTGCCTTATACGCTTTGTTGAACTCCCTGTCGCCGTACTTGTCGTCGCCTACTATGGGGTTGCCTATATGCGCGAGGTGCGCTCTTATCTGGTGGGTTCTGCCTGTTATAAGCTCTGCCTCAAGCGTTGAGGTGTGTTTATCTTTCGCAATAACTCTATATTTCGTAATGATTTGCTGACTGTTCTCGACAGCCTTGTCAAATATGCGTACTCTGCCCTCATCTGCGTTCTTAACCAAGTATGCCGTTAGCGTATCCTCCGCTTTTTTAGGAATGCCGACGACCTCACAGCGATAGAATTTCTTAACCTCGCCCTGCGCAAATGCCTTTAATAATGTATCGCGCACGCCCTCATTGCGCGCAAAAAGCACTAAGCCGCTTGTAGTGGCATCTAATCTGTGTACGGGATAAAAAGCTCCTAAGCCTGCGCTGTTCAGCCTATGCTCCAACGAATTTTCGCCCGCGTCGCCATACGCAACCTCAACACCTATTTGCTTGTCTAACACTACTACTTGGTCGTCTATGAAAACGGGCATACAGTCTGCGGCAAGCAGCTTGATTTCATCAGAGAACAGCTCCCATTCGCCGCTTGTCACAGCATAGCAAAAGCGCATACGCTCCCTTTTTGTGGGATGTGTAAGCGTCAACGAATACGCCTGCAAGGCTATCTGCGTCTTTATATCATTTATGAATTGCTGGTTATACCTGTGGTCGCCGTATATGGGATAGCCCGCGTTCGCCAACTGAAAGCGAATCTGGTGATGTCTGCCTGTGTGAAGCGCAATATCCAATAAAGCCAATCCGTTTTTCTGCGCCACGCGCGTATACTCAAGCGAAGCGTATTTCGCGCCCTCGTCGCCTTCCTTGCATAATACGGCGTTGCCCGTGCGCTCGTCCTTTTTCATAAAGCATTCTAAACGCTGATGCTTGGGAGGCTTGCCGCACACAATAGCCATGTATTTCTTGTTTACGCCACGCTCATTCTTATTGCTGCCTATGATTTTGAAGTCGTCGCACAATCTGCCGGCTGCCTTTGATGTCTTTGCGAATACCATAACGCCCGTTACAGGTCTATCTAATCTGTGAACAAGTCCCAAATACACAGCGCCGGGCTTTTCGTACTTAACCTTTATATAGTCCTTTATTGCGCTAAACAAATCATAAGAGCCCGAGGAATCGCCCTGCGAAGGCATATTCTCAGGCTTTACGACTACTATTATGTGGTTGTCCTCATACAGAATGTTCATGTAAGCTCAAACACTCTTTTTCATCCATCTGCCCGTCGCGCCGCAGGGAAGAATCAGGTTGCCTTGCGTGATGGGCAGGCCAATTTCTTCGCTTTCGATTATACCCTTGCGTTTTATGGCGCATTTCAGCACGCTTGTTAAAACAGAGGGCGCCAAGCCTGTCGTATAAGAATTTATAAGAAAGAACATACAGTCGTCGCTCAACAGCTTTACACATTCAGAAACCAAAGGGAAAAGGTTGTCCTCTATCTTCCATACCTCGCCGTTGGGGCCTCTGCCGTATGAGGGCGGGTCCATCAAAATACCGTCGTACTTATTGCCGCGCCGTATTTCGCGAAGCACGAATTTCAGGCAATCGTCAACAATAAAGCGCACGGGCTTATCCGCTAATCCCGAAGCCGCTAAATTCTCCTTAGCCCACGCAACCATGCCCTTTGCGGCGTCAACATGCACAACCTGCGCACCCGAAGCCGCAAGCGCAACAGTAGCGCCGCCTGTGTAAGCGAACAGATTCAGCACCTTGAGGGGTCGCCTTGCATTTTCACATATTTGCCGCATAAAGTCCCAATTCACAGCCTGCTCGGGAAAAAGCCCCGTATGCTTGAAGCCGGTAGGGCGCACTATGAAGCGCAAATCCTTGTAGCCTATTGTCCACGATTCGGGAACATTCTTCTTATACTCCCACCTGCCGCCGCCTGTATTCGAACGAATATAGTGCGCGTGAAGCTTTTTGTCGTCAAAGCTGTACGGATATTCCCACACCGCCTGAGGCTCGGGGCGAAGCAGAAAAATTTCGCCCCAACGCTCCAGCTTTTCACCGTTTGAGGCGGCAATTATCTCATAATCCTTCCAATCTCGGCTTAAATACATACTAAACTCCCGGCATGAGCCCCAACAGGAAGCTCATATGATAAAAGAAAGGCGCGAAAACCGAATTGTCAAGCATCTGATGCAGGAAATCGAACTGCATGGCAATCAGAATTAGCGGAACTACCATAAATATAGCAAACAGCATGAGTATTCCCTTCAAAAAACCGCAGCCTGCCGATATAGGAATATTGAACTGCGTCAGCTTAGGCAGGCGCACCGCATATTCAAAAGCATGAACAGCATAGCTTAAAATTATGTATGTTACAAGGAATATCAACAGAAAAGACAGTATGTTGACAGCGACGCACACTATGGTTTGATTGTAATAGTCGCCCAATGTGGTTATGTTCATATCGCGGAATGCCTGCTTTGCGACATTCTCTTGAATTTCCTTAGCATAGGGGTAGGGAAGCTTGGGGTTGTCGGCAATAGCTGAAATCTGCGAAGGGCTTAAAGAGTCAATATTCTTCCTCGCTAATTCAACATCGCCCACGAATTCTGAACCTTCTGTATAATAAAGCAGCATATTGAAAAGCGTTTCATTGCTTTTTACGGAGTTGGCGACAAGCGGCATGAATATCATTCCGCACGCCCAGCTTACAATGAATACGCCTATGAGCAGCACCGAAGGCAAGAAGCCGCGGTAAATGCCCGAAAGCATAAAGAATGCCAATACAGCAATTACAAATAAGTCAATTAGGTTCATACCCTACCTCACGGTTTAAGCGTTATTAAATACAGCTCCGCGCCGCTTGATATAAGCAGCTTATTGTCTGATAGCTTTGTAGCGCCGTCAACGGCTATGCTCAGCTTATACGAGCCGTCCTCGCCGCCCTGTGTACTATACCTGTTTAGGCGGTTCGCCGTCAACACATACACCCTGTCGTATATGGCAAATACGCCCTTTGCGGTTTCGGGAATGCTCAGTAATTGCAGCTTATCGTCGGGCATACTGCCCTGCGCCGCCTTGTAAATCCTTACCGATTTCGGGATACTGCCCTCGTCGTCAGCGTCCTTCATCAAGAAAACCGCGCTCGACTTGCTGTATGCGCTGTCAACATACGAATATCCATAGCACAGCAAACGATAGCTCTCGTAATGCCCCTCGGCTTCATAGCGTATTATGTCGTTAGTTCCCACGGCGAACACGCTTTTTTCTGTGAAAATCATACGCTCGACAAGCTGATTCTGAATGGTGATTATGCCCGTTTTAGCAGATGTGGTTAAGCTATATGTGGAAATAAGCGTTATTGGCATAGATGCCTTGTAGTCAAGCTCTATGGTATATAGCTGGTCATACTTTGTGTTTCTGAAAAAGCCATAGCCTATTAGCTTTCTTCCGTCAAACAATATCTCGTCTAACTGCTCGCCCGCGGCGTTGTATACTAAAATCTTTTCAGGCTTCTCAGGGCTTGCGCCCGAATTCTCCTCTATATGAACAGCAACAAAGCCGTGATAGCATTTTACGGATAGAACAGTTCCAGAAAGGTCAAGACTCACCTGATTCTTAGGAATTCGCACAGAGGTATTCGTATAAACCACCTGAACGGAATCGCTGCCGGCTAACTTTACATCTGTATTCTCAAGCATTACGGAATAGTTCTGCTTGGAATCCGAAAGCGAATAGTAGTTTAGGCTGCTGCCCTCAATATATACGAAGCCGTTCCCCGTAAAGGCATAGTTGTAATATATGCCGAACGGCAGCTTCACAACGCTTTTAATGGGCGAAGTAAATTTAGGAACGACAATAGAAGCCGCTATTATCGCCCCAACAGCAAACAGGAGAATCAAAATAATTAAACCACTTTTACGCTTTCTCTGCGGCTGACGCAAAATATACTGCTTCCTTTCAGATGATACTGTATGATAGCATATTGCAGAGGGGTTTTCAAATACTATATAGTTCCGCTGTCGCTACATTGCAAAAAAGTATTGCAATTATGAACTAATCGCTATAGCATAAAATGGCAGAGCATTTCTTGTGATGAATATACCGTTTTCGAAGTCTTTACAGGTCTGCATCGAAATGATTTTTCAGGAGGATAATTATGAAGCGCACATCAAAAACCTTGGCTTTGGCACTTGTACTTTTAATTACAGCTGCTTTGATTCTTCCAAGCGCAATTGCGGTTGATGAACCCAATTTCTACTCGGGCAGAATGGGCGACATAGCCATTGGGTTAGACCACTGCTTCGCCCTGCAAACAAACGGCAGGCTTTGGGCATGGGGCATAACGGCTTTGGTCAATTAGGAAATGGAGCGCATGAATACAACGATAAAACTAATCCTGTAACGGTATTAAGCTCTGTAAGGCTCATTGAAGCCGCCGACTTCAATAACGACGCAAAAGTGAATACTGGCGACGCAACAAAAATATTGCTGTATATTGTAGGGAAATGATGAATACGCCCTGCGGGCGAATGAAGACGCCTGCGGCGAAAGAAAAAATGCTGTTAGTATGTTGTGTGGGCTTGCCGCGCAAAAGCAAAATGCAATATTATGAGAAAAGGAGTATAAGATAGGTATGCTCCTTTCTTCATATGAAATTGAAAGGCGAAATATACTATATTATATACCTAACTTTTTCCTTTGTCATGATAATACATAATCATAATTCTGCATTCCGCGTCCGTTTTGGTTTAGTGCGGAATTCCACGAAAGCGCGTTTCGGGGCGTTGTACTGCACTCACAAAGCGTAATAGGGCGCACATATACGC
>FZPS01000013.1_pt228 | contig 10407 bp, 12 predicted proteins | sample 1817821 | NCBI WGS metagenome assembly FZPS01 (sample SAMEA104158645, study PRJEB21678) | metagenome | place: Germany | collected 2015-04-21 | reverse complement strand
CACCACAACCGTGCTCATTCAGCATCTTTACGAGAACATGAACCCGCAGGGGAAGAAGTGGATCATCAGCGGCGGCAACACGCAGCAGTACCTCAACAGCATCCACCTACAGATGAGCGTCGCGCGAGTGTTGACCGAGGAAGTCGAGGGCGCCGATGGCAACGAGACCAGGACTATCGGCTTTGTGCTGCGCTGGCAGGTAGACCACTCGAAAGTGTCATCTGATGGCGCGAACGGGTTGTGGCGGCTTTTCACTCGCAACCCCGCCGATGAGACCATGCCGCGCATCGGCTACTCAGACGACGCCCCGGAGTTGCTGCGACAGGCCGCACTTGCAGGCTTGGTCGCGAAGCGTGGCAGTTGGTATGCGCTCTGGCCGGAGACGGATCAGGAGACGAAAGTGCAGGGCGAGGTAGCCGCAATGCAGTTGGTCGCGGACCACGGGGATGAGATGGTAGGGCCGTTGCGGGAGGCGCTACTGTATGGCTGAGTGGAAGGACGCCGAAACCGATCTGCGGCGGCGCTGGAGTGAACTCGGCTTGGACGCCGAGATGGTCCCCGGTAGTGGCGCGGGTATCCGCAAAGGCGATGTGCGAACGCGCGACCTCATGGGGGAGAGCAAACAGACGAGCCGCATCAGTTACTCTGTGACTGAGGCGACGATGGCGAAACTCGAGGCGCAGGGGCATCAGTCGCTACGCACCGGGATACTGGTCGTGACGCTCGGCACGGGTCGGCGGATCTACGTCATGGACGCGCACATCGCCGAGGAATGGATCGAGAAGTTGGCCGCGCACGGGGAGTTGCAGTAGATGTCCGAGATGCGGCCGCACGGGATCATCAAAGACGCGCTACTGGCGGTCTACGCATTCAAGACAGAAGTGATCGACGAGAACACACTCGTGCAGGCGTTCAAAGCGGTGGAGTGGGAGAAGTTCCCGCCCCTTCTGCAGATCGTGCTGACGCCCGACACACAGACGCTGGTTGCCAACGCATACAGGCGCGCGTTTGGTGCGCCGATCGGAGGGCCAGAGACATGATCGAAATCCGGCCGCTACTCGACGGGCCGTATCCATCATTGGACCATGAGCGCGAGACGATGGTCTGGCATCCCTCTAGCTTGGGTAAATGCCTGCCTAAGATGATGCTCGATTACTTCGGCGTCGATACGATGCAGAAGGACGCGGGGTTGTATCTTACATGTCAGGTGCATGACGCCGTGCGGGATCTACTGGCGGAACGCTTGGCTGCGGCCGACCTGCACCCCGATGTGGAACTGGCTGTGCGCGACGATGGCTTGAACCTGGCCGGCCACATCGACGTGATATGGGATGGCGGCTTGGCCGACATCAAGACGGCCAACCCGTGGTCTTTCAAACAACTGACAGCCAACCCGGAGAAGGGTTACTGGTGGAACCAACTCGAGGCGTACGCTCGGATGGCTGATCGAGCAGAAGCCTGCGTCGTGCTGGTGGATCGCGCGAGTGCCCCCGGTGCCGCCCATATCGAAGTCTATGACCACCACGTCAGCGATGAGCGGTGGGAGCAGGTGGTCACTGTTCTGACCTTCGCACAGCAGATGGTGGAATTGGATGAGATGCCCGATCGCGATACGATCATGGCGCTTGTCGATGAGCCGCGCTGCGCCAACTGCGACTACCTGAACTTCTGCACTGCGTACGACAAGATTTCGGAGTTCGTGGAGGCCGTTGAGGAAGCATTCTCATAGAGGAGGACCCATCATGGTGCGAAGTCGATTCGGCGAATGGGTAAGACATCTGCGAGGCGACGTGCGCTGTCTGACGCAGGAGGAGTTGGCAAGTGCAGCACGCAAGCATATCGAAGAGGATGCGCGCGGGCGCTCCGTCTCGTCAACGTATATCGCGAACATCGAGTCCGGCAGCAGAGAACAACCCTCGGTCGAAGTGACGACGGCGATTGCGAAGGCGCTCGGGGAGCCGGTGGATCTGGCGCTGTTTCTGACCGGGCGCGTGCCGGCGCATTGGCTCGAGGGCGACATCGACGAGATAAAGGACAGGTTCTTCGAGTTGCAGCGGCTGGCGATGGGCGCGCCCGCAGTCGTGAGGGATAAGGAGCATTACCCGCGCAGCAAGGCGGTGGCGCACGATGCCGAGGATGGAAACGCCGCGCCAGAAGGCGATGGCAAAGATCTGGGCGCCGGCCATCGAGATGTGGGGTCGGGAAGTAGCTGATTACTTCATCCACGCCCATGTTCTCGCTGAGTTCGGCCTGTCCAGCCTCACAAGTCTATCGCTCGATCAACTCGAAGAAGTAGCCGAGTGGATGAGGCACCTCGAATATGCTCTTGGACGATCTGATTGAGGCCATCGAGTCCGCCAACCATCTCAAGCAGGAGAGTGCTTGGCATGAGGCGCACTTGATGGCCTCTCTTATGGAGTTGCACGGCCCACTCGTGTTGGCACGCGACGGAGTCAGGCGCCGCATTTGCTGCGAGCATTCATCGCGCACGGTGGATATTCTGCCGGAGGTATGGCGGCGGGCGCGACAGGGGATCTATGTTCCAGAACTCAGTATCACTCACCACATCGCCGCAGTGCGATGGGAGGATGCCCTGGAATGGCTGGAGACAGCACGAGCCGAAGCATGGACGCCGAACAACATGAAGGTGCAGCGGAGCCGAGAGCGGCATCATCCGGGTTGATCGGGCCACTGTTCGACGCCCCGTTTAGTCCGAGCGTCGTGGTAATAGGCGACGGTATGTGGGATGAATGGCATGAAGTCCGCTGTGAGCGTGTTTCGCCCGAGGCGGCCTGCATGATAGCAACACCCACGTCCGAGGAACGTACGCCAGGTGGGGCTGGCAATGCGCTTCTGTGCATGGCCGCGCTGAACCCGCGCGTCATCAACTGCACTTCAGTCGATCTCCCGGGCCTGCCGAACCCGATTGGCGATGCACCCGTCTGCGTCAAGCGCCGCCTTATGTCCGGCAACCAGCAACTCATGCGCGTGGACATGGACCAGAACCTGCCTGAGAAACTCTCGCGGGTTCTCGTCATGGCCGCTTGTGAGCGGGCCGACGACGAGCGCACCACGATGCTCGTGGCCGACTACGGGAAGAACGCGGTGCGCATAGATGACTTCAATGTGTTCGCGGAGCGCACCTGGGGCGCCATCGTGTGGGACCCGTATCCAGCGAACTTGCAGACGCTGGCTGCCGGGAAATGCTGGAAACTGATCCCCCGAGGTGCCTTCCTCAAGTGCAACATGAAAGAAGCCCGAGCAGCCGGCTTCATCAAGGAGAGTCATGGGAGTCTCGATGAGGTAGCGCTGTGCCTGGAGTTTACTGCCCCAGAGCATCTGAACGTCGTGGTGACATGTGGGGCAGCGGGGGCCGTGGCGCGGTTTCTTGGCGACGAGATCTGGCAGTATCCGTCTTACCCGACCGTGCCGACGAACCCGATCGGGGCGGGCGATGCGTTCGCGGCCGGCTTGACTCACGCGCTCTCGTTGGGGTGGTCCGCGCAGACGGCCGTGGCGGTGGGGCAGTATGTAGCTCATGTTTGCGTGCAGATGCCGAGGTGCGGACAACCGGGCTTGCGCGATCTGGCCGCTTACTACGATTGGCTCGCACACTACGTTGACAATGTTGAGGAGGCGATCAGCGGTGAGTGGATCAGATGATGTTGCTCGGATCGAGAGCGATGTAAAACAAGCATGGGAGGAGCAGGCGCAGATCGGCTATGCTCGGGTGCTGGAACTTCTCGAGACCGGGGTGGTGGCGCGGGCGGCTGCCCGCATGATAGATACCCTGCGGCGTGGGGGCACGATCTACGCGATCGGCAACGGCGGGTCATACGCGGAGGCGATGCACTTTTGCGCCGAACTGGCGGTGAAGTTCCGAACGATTCGGCACCCCCTCTCTGCGATGGCATTGCCCACGGATCTCGCGGGGGTGTTGGCCCACTGCAACGACTTCGGGGACGACGGTCGCTTCTACGATAGTGAGGGTGTTGTTCAGCGCCAGGTCGCTGCCCACATAAGGCCCGAGGATACCCTGCTCGGGCTGACGACGAGTTGTTCCTGGAATATCATGCAGTCGCTGTATATCGCCCGCCGCATGAAGGCCCACAGCGTCCTGCTTTGCGGTGCGCCACCGACAATGCCACATGGGGACACCGTGATCCTCGACTGCCAGACGCAAGTGCCGATGCAGACCGCACAGATCCAGGTTGTCCACCTGATCCTACTCCACACGCTTGCTGATGTTGTAGAGCGCCACTTCGTCTGATTCTCCACATCATTCGGTCGTTTGGGCTTGACTCAACACACGGCTGCAAGTATACTAAACAGAAAAGTCGTGCGCCGAACAGGGGAGCGATGACAAAGATGAGCGACCAAGTAAGTGAGCGGCAGTCACCTCTGCAGGCCGAGCGTGTTCGGGCGATCTTCGTCGAAAGCGTGATCCTGACGGAGATGTTCGACGAAGCGACTGCGTTGCGGGGGAACGGCGTCACGGGGCAAGTGCCATTCGATGCCGAACGCCTCGAGGCCCACCGGGACGAGGTGCGGGCGATGCTGGCGGAGTTGCCGGAGCAGTTCCGCAGCGGATGGAGTTTCCTGTGCGCCTGTCACGATCGAGATGAGCGATTGTGGACGGGGCTTCACCAGGACATGGAGCAGTTGTTCCAGATGGGGACTGCGCTCGATCTCGCCGAGAAGCAGGACTTCGGAGAGATGTTCGGCATCCCCGGTTTGCCGATGCCTGGCGGGATGCCCTACTTCCGCGTGAAGGTCGGTGAGGGCGAGGAGCGCAACGAAGGAGGTGGGTCGGAAGATGGCAGTTGATGCGACGATCTACAATGCAAAGGACGCGCGACTGCAAGGACGTGTGCCGGATACCTCCGATGCGGCAATCGCAGCGAGAGGTCGTGCAGATCTGGCGCAACTGACGGCGCGGGTTGCAGAGTGCGAAGCGCAGGAGCGCACGTTGGCAGAACGATGGCAGCGGGCGGCGGCGGCGAACGACGCACATACGGATGCGCACCACAGGCGGTATGTCAATTGCAGCCGCCATCTCGACATCATTCGCGCGATGCACCACGAGGCGACGCGGATCGTGTGTGGCGTAGCACTGGATTGAGACCGCCCTCCGCACCCGCTCATCAGGCCAGCACATGGCGGCCAGAAATTACAGAACTCAGGCGGCAAAGACAAGCAGTTGGAGGTGGAGCAATGAACAGATGGCAAGTCAGGTTGGCGGCGCTGCATATCCCGAAGTTGATGGAACGTCTCTCGACGGCTCCGGTCTTCATGGAACTCGCGCTCGGCGAGGGGAGCATGTTCAACGTGTTCCTGACGCTGCATTCAACGCGGGACATGGACGCCTCGATCATGCAGATCGGCCAGATCGACGATCAGCAGTACTGGGCGACGGCTGACATCCCAGGTATCCCGGAGGGCGGCGCGGCGTTGGTCGTTGCCGTAGAGGGCATGGGGTGCATGGTGGTCACGCTGGATGTGTCCCCTACGAATGTGCCGATCGACCCCGGGTACGTCTCGCAAAAACTGGGCCTCCGCAGTATCACAACCGCTGCGGGGTTCGCCTACCTGCTCAGTATGATCCGCGCTTCGTGGGTCGGAGTGGATATGGCGGAGGCGGTCGCTTGGATGCGGCAACCGTTTGCCCGAGCGTGGGCGCAGTACGACGAACTGCCCCCGTTGCTCGTGGCAGAGGGTGAACTTGGCGATGACTGACAACGCTCAGGACGATACCAGCAGGGCCGATGAAGCCGCGCTTATTGAGGCAGGCATTTCCGCCTCAGTGGCGAGGTTGGCGGAGTTTACCGAGGAGGACGGATCGCCAGTCGCGGTGTGTGATCCTCAGTGCGGCGTCATAGCCATCACTGAGGATGAGGAGGGATGGCACTCGGCTGAGTGGTATGTGGGTTGGTGCAGCGCCCTCACTCCGAGAATGGGAGGGCGGCGATACCAGTACTGCCCGCAGTGCGGCAGTATCGTCGGCTACCTCCCCGACGCCCGTCCCTTCCGCATCCGCCATTCGCGGGTGCTGGAGGCGCTGGAGCAGGCGCAGGCGGAGCGCGATCGGCTGCAGGGCCTACTTTCTGTGGCGTACCACGGGCTGATGGTCGCGCAGAATCGCCTCTCAGAAACCCTCAGTCAAATACCGCCACATGCGACTGCCCCACAGAATTGCCCGCATCTGAGGCGCATAGACACTAATGAGATAGCGAAGCACAGTGGTGTGGGGCTTGCGTGGTGTCGCGTGAATCACTGCTGGAATCTCTTCCGTGGCGGTTCGTTCCTAATATGCCATCCCGGGGACCCATGCCCCGGATGTGGTCTCCCCCTGCCAGCAGCCCCTAATGAGGAGGAAACGACATGCCCGTAGCAACGTCAGGACAGCGCGTTTTCGGGTTCACGCTCAACAGTAAACCCGGTAGCACGGTCTGGCTGCCCATGATTGAGAGGGAGGGTGTGGAGAGCGGGTTGTGTCTGAGGAAGATGTACCGTCTGCACGGCCAAACCGTGAGGTCGCATAATGTGCGGTACTTCCTCGGCCATGAGCGCGTAGACGGCGAGGTGGCGGTGCCTATCATCCCCGGCTCTGTCAGCAACCTCCTGTCATGGATTCAGGCGCGGGACGCGAACAACCAGGGGGCCTGTGCGGACTGCATCGAAGATCGCGTGAACCAGGTCGTCAAAGCGAGCGACGTGAAAGTAGCCAAAGCCACGTTCGAGTTCCGGCATGGGCGTGCGGTGTTCGTAATCCTCGAGGTCAGCGGGCCGAACATCGCGCCTGGCAAAGTGCTGCAGTCGAACGTGCCGACGCTCGCACCGTACGTCTTCAATGAGGTAGAGTTCAAGTTGGCCCACCACGGTCAATCGCTGGAAAACGAGACGGGCATCGCTTATCTGCGCGTCGTCATCGACAACAACATCGCTGAGGGCGACCTGCGCAATGTCGGCAACATCCGCGCCTACGGGCACTTCACCCGGGAGATCACCGACGATACTGTCCTGAGCGACTTCGCCGCAGGTGTCGAGACGGCTGCTACGATAGCGATGTCGCGGGGTGCCGCAACCTGTCTGCTGACGTTGCCGCGGATCCTATACACCGACCATGTTGTACTGTCGCAGGGCGGGGTTCTGTTTGAGCGAGTGAGTTTCTTTGCGTTCGCCTCAGTCGATGGAATCACGCCCCCAATATCGCTGATCTGATGAAGGAGTGAAAGTCCGATGGTGCAACTCAATGATATAGAGATCCAAGATTTCCTCGCGATCAGCCACCTCGAGATGAACGAGGTGGCCCCGGTCGTGCTGTTGACCGGGGCGAACGCTGCGGGCAAGACCAGCTTCACGCGCGCTATCGAGGCGTTGGTCACAGGTAGCGTGGTAGACGAGCGGGGTTCTCGGATCGACCAAGATCGGCTGAAGCACGACGGGATGCCGGCGCAGATCACCGCACATTTCCGGGACGCGGAGGGGGATGTCTTCGGTCTGCGCCGCACATTCGGCTCGTCACACAAGCTGGTGCTGTTGCGCGGCGACGAGGAGATCGACCTGAAGGTCGGTGAGTGGGACGATCACTGCCAGATGCTGTTCGGCGCCAAACCCGAGATGCTTCGCGCAGTTCTTCGCTCCGACCGATTCCTGTCGCTCAATGCGCGTGACCAGGTGCGCCTCATCTGTACCATTCTCGATCTCGAGGTTGGGCAGGGGGACCTGCTCGAGATGCTCTCCGACGAGGCCAAGCCGATCGCGCAGAACCTGCTTAGTGCGGTGAAGGACCAGGGTGCCGACCTGCTCGATAAGGCTGCGGACATAGCTGTAGCCAATCGGAGGAAAGCGAAGGCGCTGCTGGAGGAGGCCCAGGCAGAACTTGCAGCGGCCGAGAAGGCACTGGCAGAGGTGGAGGCACGGTGGCCCACGAGTTTCGCGACGTTGATGACGGATGACGAGATCGCACGCCGGGAAGAGGAGGTAGCAGCGGAACGAGAACGGAGCCGCTCTCTGTACGCTCGCGCGGAGGAAACGCGACGAGAGATAGAGCGCACAGACGCTGCCATTACGGGTGCAGCGTCGGAGTTTGCCACTCTCCGGAGCGAGGCTGAGAAAGCGGACAAAGCCCGCGCGAAGTGGGAGAGGACCAAAGGTATGCTGTCCGATCGGATTCGGACAGCGGAGATACAGATCGCAACGTATGGCGAGGAGTCCGCCGCCGCTCAGGAAATACTGGCGGCGTACGATCGCAAGTATGAGAGTGCCATCTCTCGGCAGCGCATGTTGACGAACTTGTTCGCGGCTGTTCAGGAAACAGATGACGAGCAGGCACTATGCCCGCTCTGTCTGCAGCCGACTGATCCGACGCGACTCCGTGCGCGAGGCGAGCAACGCAGAGCCGCCAATGCGAGGGCCGTAAAGGGTTTGGGCCGCCTACGGTCGGACGCGGCCGAAACGGCGCTTGAGTTGTCCAACAAGGTCGCCCGCGCCGAAGCCATGAAAGCCGGGGCGCAGACAGAACTGAATGGCCTCGGCCAGATCCCACCGATGCCGGATGAGTACCGGAAGATGATGGGGCCGGTGCGCCAGAGGCGGCACGAGATGGAGGCGAAGCGTAACGATCTCATCTCTCAGCAGGCCAACTTCGCCAAGGAAGCCGACACGCTGAAGACCGATGAAGAACTTGCGGCGCTGGAGCAGCAGATCGAGCGGCACGCCCGCCATCAGATGCTGCTGAAGTCGGCGAAAGAGACCGTGCAAGCGGCAGAGGAGAAGGTCGAGCGCCTGACGGGTCGGCGCGATATTGCATTGGAAATCGCCAATGAATGGACGCCGACCGGGTTGGCAACGCGGCTCGTCGTGGAGCGCATGGAGGAAACGCTGGACAGGCTGAATGCGTTGCTGGCCTCCAGACAGTGGACAGTGACGATCAGTTCTGAGATGCAGATCATCGTGAAGACGCCAAGCCGCACCGAGACGCCTGACGAAATGAGTCGGGGGGAGCAGATATACCTCGCCGCCGCCATCCAGGCCACGTTCGCTGCTACTTGTGGTTTCGGCGTGGTAACCGTGGACGATGCAAGTGCGCTTGATGAAAGGCACACGATGATGCTGATCGACGCGGCGGTCGAAGTAGCTCCCGATGTGACGTGGATCATCGCCAGGCACCACGGCGTTGAGCATCAGGCAGCCGAGGAGTTCGCCGTCCAGTAGTCGCGGGAGGTGGGCAATATGCGACGGCAGTTTACGCTGTCGGAGTCGTTGCGAGCGCTGCACGAGGCGGAGAGTCGTGCCCTCGATAGGATAGAGGTGCGGCACTTCGGAGGCCGTAGCAGCAACGGCAAGCGCGTCGATCCTCACAGGCGCGAACTGATGAGTGAGGCGGCGCAGCAGGAAGCGACTGCGGTAGTGAAAGCGCAGGGGACAGGCGCATCAATCGTCATGGGGGTCATGGAGCGAGGGGTCGATCGGCGGGCGACGTTGGGCCGAGGGCGGCCCCCGGTGGAGGGTTTCGGGCGACGTGGGGGGGACGGGTTGTTCGATGCGATGCGAAAGAAACCTCTGAATGGAGAATGAGCCAATGCTTAGGAGAATCATCGACTGGTTCAAGCGCAAGCGGGATGGTGTTGATCCGAGCCGGGTCTGGTCTGTCTCTGCTCACCAGACGTGGGGCGACAACATAGACATCCAGGTAATGCCCGAAGCCAGAGGAGGCCAACTCCTGCAGGTCAGCGGGCACCTGAGCAATCCGAAGATGAGGGAGGGCGACTTTCTCGCGGTGTCCATGTTGAGCAGGCGGGTTGGCGACAATCCGCGAAAGCGCACGAACGGTCTCGCAGACAACGAAGTAGAACCCCACGCGCTGTAACCATGTTGCGGGATGCCACGCGTCAACTGCATCGAGTGAGCCAGATGTGCTGATCTCCTGTGGCAACACAAGAACCGAGCGAACCAAGTCAATAGAAACCGTGCCAAAGTCGTCGAGTGAGCCACACTTCGCGAAAATGACACATTGAGACCGAGCGAGCCACTCCGCTCGAGATGCAACACGGACACAGAGCGAACCATACCAATGTAACCGTTGCCAAAGTTATTGAGTGAGCCAACGTCCTCGAGCGCACCACAAGTTACGAGCGTCACGCGAAATGAGGCGGTCATCCATGCCGATCGACAGGGATCTACTAAAGACGCTGCGCAAAGAAGCACTCAGTATGGGGCGCGAGGAGGGAAGGGCGCTGGTGGACATGTACTACCAGATCCAGGACAAGCGCCTCGCCTCGGGCAACCAACGTCGCGCCATCGAGCAACAGACGGACAGCGGGCCGGTCTCCATCCACACATGGCTCTACGATTCGATGATGGACATCGAGAATCGCATCAAGGATCTATTGGGGCGCTATGCCG
>FZPS01000182.1_pt142 | contig 10411 bp, 8 predicted proteins | sample 1817821 | NCBI WGS metagenome assembly FZPS01 (sample SAMEA104158645, study PRJEB21678) | metagenome | place: Germany | collected 2015-04-21 | reverse complement strand
ATCTATAACAATATTCCCATCCTTAAAGGACCAGTTACTAACTTCTCTTCAGTTCTTAAAGAGTTAACTAAAGACTTTTCCTGGATGGGTTGTTCTATTTAAAAATGATACCATCTAATACTGAATGGAGAGAGTCTCAAAAGCTAATAACAGAGGGAAAAATAAAAATACTCCTACAATGAGTTGACACTATCATAGAGCCCACAGAGGATTGACAAATAGGAAAATAGTATGTTAGCATGGTAGTATACTAACGAGGAGGAATCATGGATTTACTTATTACAAATAAAACATCTACTAGCTCTACTAAAGAGTATATCTATAAAACGTTAAAGAAGAACATCGTTGAGATCAAGCTTAAACCAGGAGAAAACATTACTGAGAAAGGAATCGCAGAAATATTTGGTGTAAGCAGAACGCCAGTTAGAGAAGCGTTTATTAAGTTGACCCAAGAAGGGTTGCTTGAGGTTTACCCTCAAAGAGGTACACGGGTTTCTTTGATTGACTTAGATAGAGTTGAAGAAGCAAGATTTACACGAGAGAATCTGGAAAAAGCAGTTATAAAGATAGCCTGTCAAAATTTTCCATCTGATTTGCTTTTCGAATTGAGATCTAACCTCAACGCACAAAATTTCTGTGCGAAGGAAAAAAATTATTTGAGACTGTTCCACCTCGACGAGGAATTTCATCGTATTATTTTTGAAGGTTGTAACAAAGAAAGAATTTGGTTTCTTATTAGTCAGATAAGTTTGGATTTTAACCGAACTAGGATTCTTAAATTGTCGTCAAATTTTAGTTTGGACAAGATAATTTTACAACACCAGGAAATAGTAAAGGCAATTATGGAAAGTAAGCCTATTGATGGTGAAAGACTGGTAGAAGAACATTTGCACGAGGGTGATGCTGGTCTTCAAAGATTGAAGGATTCTTGCTTTTCTTACTTTAAATTGGAATCAGTATGATGGATAATGAACCTCTAATTGCTTTGATTTCGTTTGGAGATTCGCGGGAAGATATGTTTGAAAGACGCCGCTGCATATTTGAAAGAGAGATTGGTGCTGTAGAACAATGGCTTTCTTTGAGTTGTAATATTGCTTACAAATTTGAGGTAAATAACCAGGAAGCTGTTTATGAAGCGGTTAGCAGTTTGCGATTGAAGAATGTTGATGTAGCAATTCTTTACCTTCCTATATGGAGTTTTCCAAGCTTAGTTGTTTCTTGCGCAAAACTCCTTAATAACCTCCCTGTACTTTTATTAGCTAATAGCAAAAAAGAAACTTCTAGTATAGGAGGGATGTTGGGCGCTGCTGGTGGTCTGGATATGGTTGGTATTCCACACCAGCGAGTCGTTTATAATGGCCCAACTGATGGGTTGGCTTTACAAAAGGTAAATGCCTTTTGTAAAGCAGCAGCTACGTTTCGTCGGTTGCAAGGTAAAAAGTTCGGTTGTTTTGGGGGAAGAAGTCTCGGTATTTACACTACTACAGCTAGTTTGCCTGTCTGGCAAAAATTATTTGGTGTTGATATAGAACATCTTGATCAGTTTATGATTTTGCAAGAAGCAAATAAGGTTCAGGAAGAAGAAGTTGACGCATATTTTTCTTGGTTTTTAAGAAATGTAGGTCAGATACTAAATGATAATATCCCTCAGTGGCAAGATGCTCTTAAAAGACAAATCCGTTCCTATATTGCAACAAGGCGCCTTATTGAGCAATATGGGCTGGATTTTGTGGGTATTAAATGTCAGAGAGAACTCAGTGATAATTATGTTATTCAATGCTTAAAAAATGTAGCTATGCTAAATGACCCTTATGACCCCGTTATCGGATATAAGGAACCAATTGTATGTGCTTGTGAAGCTGACCACGATGGTGCGCTTACCATGCAAATATTGAAAATGGTATCAGGAGGTCAACCTACCAGCTTAATGGATGTCCGCTTTAAGTCGGAAGAAGGTTTGTTGGTTCTGGCTAATTGTGGTGCCAGTGCAAGTTTTTTCGCTGCGAAATCGGTTGAAGCCAGGGACAACTGGAAACGAGTTAGTTTAATGCCCAATGTTTTTGGTCTTGCAGGTGGCTTTACAACTCAATATGTTTATGAGCCAGGAAAAGCTACGTTGGCTCGTTTATGCCAAAAAGACGGACAATATTGGATGGCTATTATAGGGGGAGATTTTGTTTATCCTGAAGAGGACGATACTGTGGAATTTGTTAAACCCTTTCCTTGTGCCTTTTTTAAGGCCAATTTAGACTTTGATGAACTATGGGAAACTTATGGTTCAAATCATATTCATGCGGTTTACGGAGATTTTGTTGATGTTCTCGAAGATTTTTGTACCATTGCTGGCATTGAAGCAAAAGTTTATGCCCGATGAAAATTGTGAATGGCATATAATGGAGAAAGGAGAATGGACACGAGTGACAAGAAAAGAACGGATGATTAAAATAATAAAGAGACAGCCAGTTGATAGATTACCCGTGAGTCTTGAGCTTACAGTACCGTTGGTAGAAAAACTTTCAATCGTGTTGAATTTGAGTCAAGATGAACTGTTCGAAGTTTTAGATAATCATATCATTTATGCATATCTTTCGGATTCGGTTAGCTCTAAGGATAACATAGTTATAGACAATTGGGGGGTTGGTTATGACATTTATGAAGGTGCAGCTATTCGAATTCATCCCTTATATGATAAAAGAGCACTTAAGGATTATGAGTTTCCTGATCCATCTGCAGAATGGCTTATGGATGGGCCTAAAGCTACCATAGCGAAGTATGGCGATGACTATTTTGTGACATCTTACCAGCGTTGGTTGTTATTTGAGAGAGCATGCTGGTTACGCGGAGTTGAAAATTTTCTTACCGATATGATAGTAGACCGTCCATTTGCAGAATGGCTTTTAGATAGAATTACTGAGTACCAAGTTGAGGTAGCTCGTAAGTATATTGAAATAGGCATTGATTGTGGACGAACCGGAGATGATTGGGGTAGCCAGATGGGTATGTTGTTTTCTCCTGATCTCTGGCGTGGTCTTATCAAACCACGTCTTAAAAAAGTATGGGACGTTTATCACGATGCTGGTTTACCTGTTATTCATCATAGTTGTGGCGATATTCGTCCTATTATTCCAGACTTGATTGAGTTAGGGTTGGACGTTCTCCATCCTGTACAAGCTGTTATGCCACGGGAAGAATTGAAAAAGAATTTTGGAGCTAAGTTGGTCTTTTATGGTGGTATAGATACACAACATATTGTTCCGCTTGGTGCTCCAGAGGAGATATACTTTGAAGTTACTGATTGCATCAATACTTTGGGGGCTGGAGGGGGATATATTGTAGGATTGGGACATACTTTAACTTCAGAAGTGCCACTAATTAATATTGGCGTCTTGATAACTGCAGTACGAGATAAAATAGGTCTTGTTAGTGATGAACGATTAGAGCTGTTGTTTAAGAAGGAGGTGATGAGTGAATAAAAATATGAATAAGCTATTGAAAGCTGAAACTTTGTCATTTTTATTATTGAAAGGAGGAAAATAGGAATGAAAACAAGTAAATTATTTTTAAAAGTCGCTGTAATGGTTTTTGTGATAATGAGCCTTTGCCCAATTGGGGGAGCATCAAAAGAGCTTACTTTATGGACGGGATATCCTGAAATGGAGCCGTTCTTTAAGGCTGCTGCCCAGTGGTATCAAGAATTGCATCCAGATGTAGTCATTAATGTTGCTTCTTTCCCGTTAAGAGAGGTAGAGAGGAAATATGCTGTCAGCTTACCGACAGGTACTGGGCCTGATATTGCTGAGACCCACCTATATATTGCTCAAATGCATATCGAAAATGGAAGTATACTTCCCAACGATGAAGAAATTGATAGCTATTTAAAGAGTGGAGTATATAATCCTCTCATGGTTTCAGAGAGTACGTGGCAAGATAAAACGTATGGTTTGCCTATATTATTTAGCCTTGATAGCATGCTTTGGAACGTAGATATGTTTCATGAAGCAGGATTTCATGCTGGTCCTAAAGATTGGGATGAAATGGTAGAAATGGCTAAAAAGCTAACAAAATACGATGCTGAAGGAAGGGTGATAAGGAGCGGTTTAGATTTAAGGCTTTTTGGGGCCGGAAGTGGAGTAGCTGCTAAATGGTGGTACTTCTTGAAGTCAGCAGGTGGCGACTTATTTGAAGAGGTAGAACCAGGAAAATATAGGGCGGCCTATGACAATGAGGCAGGATTTGAGACAACCAAACTTTATATTGATGGCGTCCACAAACATAGATTTACCTCTTTTGAAATAAAGCACGATACTGAAGCTTTTGCCAATGAACTAAGCGCTATGTTTGTGCGTGAAGCATGGGTTGTAGGGTATATGAGGAAAAATGCTCCTAACGTCAATTTTGATGTTTCACCTATGCCAGCTTATAAAAAAACTAACGCTTTGTATTTCTGGACAAATCTTTATGTGACCAATAGCTCTAAGCATCCAGATATCGCTAAGGATTTTCTTATGTTTGTTGCTAATGGACCAAAGCTTAAAGAACTTGAGGATATTATGTATGAAGAAGTTGGTTGGCTGCCTCCACGAAATGATGCTCTTACCCGCCATCCTGATGTTTATGAAAGAATTCCCCAATATAAAGGTTTTACAACTGTCCCAGAAAATTATGAACTGTATCCATATCCAAGAGTCTCTGTTACGGACGAAGCATTCACTAAGCTTGCAGAACGTCTCGTTAAAATTTACCAAAATGAGAGTTTCGTTGATGACCATGATGGTTTACGCAAGGCCATTCATGAAGCAGCAGAAGAAACCAATGAAGTTTTAAAAGATGCTGGTTTGTATGTCCAGGAATAAATTGAGATTAAAAGCTTCTTGAGAAATTGACGATTTAAAGAGAGCATGTTATTTTTTCTAACATGCTCTCTTTAAAAAGTGAGGACAGCTATGAATGAAACTTTACAAAAAGCAAAGAGAAAGGTTCCACTAACCAAGCGTTTTTGGTGGCCACAAATGTTATATTGTATAGTAGTACTAATCCCGGTCACCTTTTTATATTTGATAATAAGAATTATTCCTGTTGCTCAAACTATCTGGATGAGTTTCTATAATTGGCACTTAGTAAAACCAGATCGTCCATTTATTGGGCTTGGCAATTATGCTAAGCTCTTTAAAGACCAGCTTTTTCTTGATGCTCTTCGTAATACTACAGTTTTTGCTTTTGTGTCGGTTGTTACAACTTTAATTGTTTCCCTTATTATAGCGTTAATGTTAGAAAAGACAATGAGATGGAAAGCGGATACAATTTATAAAGTGCTCTTTTTCCTGCCTGTAGTCCCGACTTTTGTTTCGGTTTCAGTGATATGGAAGTGGATTTATGACCCCAGCTATGGGTTTTTAAATTATTTAGTTGGTCTATTTGGTATTAAACCAAGAGGCTGGCTTATTGAGCCTGAACTCGCTTTATGGGCTATTATACTGTTTTTTGTTTGGAAAAATATTGGTTATTATATGATACTTTTTCTTGTCGGACTTAAGAATATTCCTTCAGAGCTTTATGAGGCTGCCAGTTTAGATGGAGCTAGCAGTTGGCAGCGCATCAGACACGTCACACTTCCTCTTTTGCGTCCGATGACGCTTTTCAACCTTGTGATGGCAACTATGATGGCTTTTAATGTTTTTGCTCCTGTCTATGTAATGACTATGGGAGAACAAGGAGCGCCATCAAATCCTGTTAGAGTGATTGTTTTTGATATGTATGAGAATGGCTTTCGGTACCTTAAAATGGGATACGCATCTGCAGAGGCTACCATTTTGTTAGTCATAGTTTCATTACTAACACTTTTAGAATTGCGTTTGGTTCGTTCCGAACAATAGTTTGGCCAATTTTAAACTTTTTGAGGAGGAGAGTGGTTGTGAATCGTTCTTTACTTAAGGTTTCAAAGGCGAGTGAAATTGTAAAACACTTTTTTCTTATTCTAGGTGTTATTTTTTCAGTGTTTCCTTTTGTTTGGATGATATTAACTGCTTTTAAGCCAGAAGCAGAAGCGATTCTTTGGCCTCCCAGGTTTCTTCCAATGAATCCTACTTTACAAAATTTTGTTGATGTATTTACTCGCTGGCCTTTTCTTCGTTTCTTTCTAAATTCTTTTGTTTTTGCTGGCGTATCTACATTTACTATTGTTCTTACATCATCAGCAGCAGGATATGCTTTTGCAAAGATTAAATTTCGGGGTAGAGAAATACTTTTTTTCATATTCTTAGCTACCATGATTTTACCCCTTGAAACCTATATGATCCCTGTTTATTTGTTTGTTAATAGGTTTGGTTGGATTAACACACATCAAGGTCTGATTTTCCCCTATATTATAATGAGTTTTGGTTTGTTTCTCATGCGTCAAACCATCCAGACGATTCCTGACGAGTTGATCGATGCAGCAAGGATTGACGGATGTTCAGAATTTCGTATTTTCAGATCCCTTGTTCTACCACTTAGTAAAGGGTCTCTTTCTGCATTAGCTATTTATGCTTTTATAACTGTTTATGGATCCTTTACATGGCCTTTGATAATTACAACTACTCAGGATATGTATACAACAGAGCTAGGGCTTGCTATGTTTCAGAAAGCTTTTTTTACAGAATATGCTCTTACCATGGCTGGAGCAACTATAACATCATTGCCTTTAATAATTATATTTCTTTTATTCCAGCGCAATATAATAGAGGGTATTACTCTTACTGGGCTGAAGGGGTGAAACTCATGGATGAAGCTCGGTGGAATTGTTTTGTAGATGCTGCATCTGGTAGAAATGAAAAAGTTGTTGTAGCTCTAATTGTTGATAGTCCCTGGATTCCAGGCTTTTGTGGTATGTCTCACTTTGACTATTATTTGTTTCCTGACCGCTGGCTGGAAGCCAATATTAAAGTGTATTCCTCTTATCCTGATATTATTTTCCTGCCCGGTTTCTGGGTAGAATATGGGATGGCTACTGAACCATCTGCTTTTGGCTGCAAGATTGCCTGGTCAGAAAATAACACGCCCTCTATAAGTCCTTCGATGTTTGATATAGCTCAAGTGGATAATCTACGGGTTCCCCGGCCTGAACAAGATGGGTTGATGCCCTTTGTTCTTCACTGGTATAAGTGGGTTCAGAGTGTGCTTGAAGAGCGTAATATGTCGGTAAAAATGGTTGCAGCCCGGGGTCCCCTTGCTCTTGCAGCTTATTTGAGAGGAACAACCGAATTCTTGATGGATCTGAAGATGGAGCCCGCTAACACTAAGAAACTACTTGAGATAACTACTACCACTGTGATTGAATGGCTTAAGGCTCAAGCGGAAGTTTTAGGTACCGTAGAGGGGGTAATGGTGCTCGATGATATAGTAGGATTTTTATCCAGAGCTGATTATATGGAGTTTGCTCATCCTTACTTAAAGGCGATTTTTGATGCTTTTCCTGATATGATAAAGGTGTATCATAACGATGCCAATATTGCTCCTTTTGTAGACCAGCTACCTGAAACTGGATTAGATGTTTTAAACTTCAGTCATAACTTAGATATTGTGGAAGTAGCACAAAAAGTGGGAGACAGAATATGTCTTATGGGAAATATACCTCCACTGGATGTCCTGGTAAGGGGCGATATTTCCGAAGTTAAGGAAGCGGCAATTCGTTGTCTGAATAGTGTCTCTGATAACCGTATCCGGAGGTTTATTCTCTCTGCTGGAGGTGGAGTATCTCCTGATACGCCCGGGGAAAACGTGGGTGTCTTAAACCAGCTGGTTAGCGAGTTTAATATTTAGCATAGTGTATTCTTTGATTAGTTTCCCCCTTTTCTAGCGAAGTGGAAGTAATAGCGTGCCTTTTCTGAATTCTCTTTTATTAGGTTTGTTGATATATTGTCCTGTGTTGCAGCTTGAAGGCCTATTTCAGATGGGCTATAGTGAGTTTATACTAATAAACGGTTGAATCTCTTTTTATCTGTGATGGTTGGTTGTTTTTTTGTATTATCTTTTCCGATCCCTTTTTCCAAAAATTGTTTTTCTGGTTGCTGTGGGGTATAAAGCATAAATAGGGTATAAAACTAATTGTTTTAAAAAATTGTTGAGATCTATTGCTAATGCCTGTTAATTACTTGATGCTGGCACTATTCTACAGCTTGAAAAGTGACAATGGTTTGTTGATGGCGGAATTTTAACTGAAGATAGAGGTGATAAATATGGATATTCAAGTAACTTACTTTGACCAAAAAGGGCCTGTAAACACGGAGGCAACTTTAAGAATTGCCCAGAAAAGAGCGGCAGAGCTGGGAATTGAGCAAGTAGTAATAGCTTCTACTTATGGAGAAGCAGCCAGAAAGGCTTTAGAAATTTTTGATAGCTCAAAAGTCAATGTAGTGGTAGTCACTATCTCTTATGGATTTAAAAATGAGGGCTGGATAATGGAAGAAGAAGTTAGAAAAGAATTGGAAGAAAAAGGAGCTAAAGTGCTTACTTCTATCCATGCTTTGGAAGATGATGTGAATTCCAGTTTTAGTTCTCAAAAGGGAGGCTTTAGTGCCAATCAAATTGTAGCTGAGACTCTTAGAAGGTTTAGTAAAGGCGTGAAAGTGGCAGTAGAAATTACCTTGATGGCTGCAGAGGCCGGATTTATCGATGTAGAAAAAGAAACCATATCCATAGGAGGTACTGATAGAGGAGTGGATACCGCTATTGTGGTAAAACCTGCCTATGCCAGAAACTTTTTAGATTTTGAAATCAGGGAGATTTTAGCCAAACCAAGAATTACCTGACAAACTATGAGGAGGCATTCCTGAGGGAGGAGCTCTTTTCAGCCTGACTTTCTCCCTGGAAGGGCTTCATCATCTATCATGCCTGAAATTTAGAGGGACGTCTACATGCTTTTAAACACTGTGGGCCTCTGATAGGTGCATTCAGGGGCGGCGAAAAACGGCTAGAAAGTTGCTGGGGTGACGATACGGAAGTCTTTTTCCTCCATGTTATTTTTCTCGACTTTGACAATTCACTTAGTTGAAACCCGCATCAAATCTATATTCTTTAAATTAGAGTATGCTATTTTGCCACTACACTCACTGCCTTAAGTAGTCTACAGGGATAGTTCTTCTTTAGGGGTGATATTTTAAGGTGGTTTGATAATTGTGTCCTGTATTCTCGTAAAATAAAATGTGGATGGCCTTTGTGGTAAAGTATATTTTATAGAAAAAACTTCACAGAAAGTAGACTATTCACCAGGAGAAGGATACAAAGGGTGAAGAAAAAAAGAGAGCTTAATTATACAACAACTATTAGAAGCAAAAGTAACTGACTTTTCAGATAAACCATTATCAAAGAACAAAAGAGGAAGAAAATCAATCAGGATATCGTGATGGATATGAACCAAGAAGGATTAAAACTAAAGATGGAAAATGGAGTATATATTCTAGAAGTAGAGAAGAAGAACTATTCCTATTAGGCTGGGAGCTTTCTTAAAAGGGAATACTGAAAGCTTAGAAAAGCTCACTATAGAGAGTCTCCCGGGAATTATCTACCGCAGATTAGAAGATGCTCTTTTAGAAGTTACGAAAGATTGGTGCAATACATGACTGTAATGAATGAAGAGTTTGAGGCTTAAGGGATGAGATTTTTCGCCTTTTAAGTGGGCTAACTTTTTTAAATGCCATAATGAAGAGTATCAGAAAACAATGTGGAGTAAAATAACATTTCTTATATACCTGGGAATGTAGGGGAGGAGAGACAGTTCTCCTTCACTTAAGGTCGGGAAAGAAGAGGAGTTATTAGGACTGGTTAGGGTTTCTGCAAGACTAGTAAAAAGAGGATTGAGAGCTCCTGCCTTCATATAAAGTGATAGTGCTCCGGGACTTTAAGGTCAAGCCTTTTTTCTTCCTTTTCCTCTCTGGCGTCTTTTAAGCCTTGAGATAACGTTTCACGGTGACCCGAGAAAGCCCTGTTTCTCTGCTTACACTTTTTACACTCTTTATTCCTTTTCTCATCTGGCGTAACATCATACTTGACTCACTACTTAAGCATGTATTCCCCTCCCATCTTTAATCCTGTGAGAGGGATTATAGTTTAAGGGGTGGGTCAGTTTTATTCCGACTTTCCCGGGTCAATTATGTGCCGGCGGTGACATTATCTTGAAGAAGATGCCGAAAAGAGGGCTTTTCATATAGCCTTTCTTGAGTTGCTTTGTGAAATACAAAAAACATTCTTCTGGTCTCCCTTTTAGTCAAGGCACCCAAAAATTTTCAAACAGCCTCTTCGAAGGGATGCGGAATAACATGGTACCCCCCTGAGTAATAATTTAATATCTCTGAGAATAACTTGTCAAGAATAACAGGAGGGAAATTAACTATGGATGGAGAAATACTGGGGTCTCTCTCCCTCTCTATCTCCCAAG
>FZPS01000049.1_pt57 | contig 10415 bp, 11 predicted proteins | sample 1817821 | NCBI WGS metagenome assembly FZPS01 (sample SAMEA104158645, study PRJEB21678) | metagenome | place: Germany | collected 2015-04-21 | reverse complement strand
ATACTAAATAACATAAAAAACTTCTTTATAGAGAAAATAATATAAAGAAGTTTTTTTTATAAGGAGGAATCTGGTCTTATGATAAATAGTATTCTTGAAAAGAGAATGGTTAATGATGGTCTTCATCGTATAGAATTACAAATCTCAGCGAATGAATATAAAAAAATTTATGACGATTATAATGATGAAATAGCCTATGAAATTTTAAATAACCACTTACAAAATAGAGGTGATGATGGAAGACCAACAAATGTTCAAATTCGACATGAAAAGAATAACAATAGGATAAAGATTTTTGCTGACCTTCATTATTTAGGCAATGATCATACAACGTATAGAAGATAGGAAGATTTAGATACATTCTAGATTCAAATATTGTAAGTACCTACTTTGCATTTGAGCCATATAGGTACTTACAATAGATATATAAATGTTAATAGTCATTACATACTATTTTCATAAAAAGATTAAAAAGTACTTGAATTTAAAATAGGTTAGCAGTATCATGAATGTAACGGATTACATTCATATACAAGGAGGATTTAAAATGAAAATGTATCATCTTGTTATTGTAGGTTTTGGTGGAATGGGAAATGAACATCATGAACGAATCAAAGAGGTAGACGGGCTTACAGTTTTAGGGGTTTATGATATAAAGGAAGAAAGAGGGGAGTATGCAAAGCAGAAAGGTTTAAAAGTATATGAAAGCTTAGATTGTGTTTTAGCTGATTCTAAAGTTGATATTATTTTAATAGCGACACCAAATGACAGCCATAAAGAAATTGCTATCAAAGCTTTAAAAGCGGGCAAAAATGTAATTTGTGAAAAACCGGTTACGTTAAACAGTGTTGAGTTGGTGGAAATTATTTCCGTTGCAAACCAATATCATAAATTATTTGTTGTTCATCAAAATAGACGTTGGGATGAAGATTTTCTTACTATTAAAAAAATATATGAAGAGAATTTGCTAGGAGAGATTTTTACCATTGAATCACGGGTACATGGTTCACGAGGAATTCCAGGTGATTGGCGACAAAAAAAAGAACATGGTGGAGGAATGCTTTTAGATTGGGGAGTACATATTTTAGACCAAATTGTTTTAATGGTAAAAGAAAAAATTAAAAAAGTGTATTGCCAACTTACTCATGTAACAAACGATGAAGTGGATGATGGTTTTAAACTTATACTTACTTTTGAGAGTGGAAAAACAGCTTTATTGGAAGTGGGGACTAGTAATTTTATCAGTCTTCCACGATGGTATCTATTAGGAAACAATGGATCAGCTATTATTGAGGATTGGAGTTTAAATGGCAAGATCCTTCGAGTAAAAGGCAGTGAGGAAAAAGATATTGTACCTGTAAGAACAGCTGCAGGACTTACTAAGACCATGGCACCACGTCGTAAGGATACTATTTTTGAAGAAAAGCTTCCTAAACAAACAGCTGATGTAACTGATTTTTATCGAAATGTAATAAATACTTTATCTGGTCAAGAACAAATTCAAGTTCGGAATGAACAAGTCTTACGAGTGATGAGATTGATTGATACTGCTTTTCAATCAGCCCAATTACAGCAAGTGTTGGATTTTGAATAAAAGAATAACAAAGTGAAGTGGTGATAAGTAATAGAGAGAACTTGAATACACTGAAGAATATGATATAATAAATTATCTAAAATAAGCACTGCATCTTTATAGAAAGAGCGGTAGCAAGGAGGTAATTTTTATGAATCAATTAAGTAAGACAAAAAAAATGGTGCTTATAGCTGTATTTGCAGCTATAGAGGTATTGCTTGCATGCACCCCATTGGGTTTTATACCAGTAGGCGTGACAAGAGCCACTACAGTGCACATTCCTGTTATTTTAGGAGGTATTATGCTTGGACCTGTAGCAGGAGCCATTTTAGGTGGAGTTTTTGGAATCACTTCAGTAATGATTAATACTTTTAGTCCAACCATTACTTCCTTTGTATTTTCACCATTTTATTCAGTAGGAGCATTTGGTGGCAATATTTACAGCTTAATTGTTGCCATTGTACCTAGGGTTCTTATAGGGGTGACTGCATCTTTTACATTTAGCATTCTAACAAAAGTAGATAAAACCAAGATTGTTGCTTATTTAAGTGCGGGTATTGTAGGATCCATGACCAATACGATTTTGGTAATGGGCGGTATTTATATTTTTTTTGGACAAAGTTATGCTGCTTCCAAAGAAATTGCTTATGAATCTTTATTTCGTTTTATTATGGGGGTGGTCGGTGTTAATGGTGTGCCAGAAGCAATTGTGGCAGCCATTATTACAGCAACGATTGGTAAAACCCTTGGCTCTACCCTTATGAGAAATTTGAATAAGGAATAATCTTTTAGATGGGAGAATGCAAATGAAGAAACATATTGTTATAGGAGTCAGTGGTGGAATTGCAGCTTATAAGGCTTTGGATATCGTAAGTGGACTTCGTAAAAGGGATATAGGGATTAATGTAATTCTAACAAAAAACGCATGTGAATTTGTAACGCCTTTATCTTTTCAAACTCTCTCCAATAATTATGTAGTCACAGATACATTTCAAGAACCTAAGGCTTGGGAAGTAGAACATATTTCATTAGCAAAAAAAGCTTCACTTATTTTAATTGCACCTGCTACAGCTAATGTCATTGGAAAGGTAGTCAATGGTATTGCTGATGATATGCTTACAACTACAATTATGGCAGCAAGATGCCCCATTGTTTTTGCCCCAGCCATGAATACAAATATGTACAACAATCCGATTGTACAGGAGAATATTCAGTTTTTACGAAGCAAAGGATATTATTTTATAGAACCAGAAAGCGGCTGGCTAGCTTGTGGTGATTTAGGAAAAGGAAAATTACCGAAACCAGAAGTGATTATAGAGGAAGTATTAAAACATATGAATCAGAATCAGGATTTAGAGGGGAAAAATATTTTAGTTACAGCAGGTCCGACAGTGGAAGCTATCGATCCTATGCGTTATATTACCAATCATTCTTCGGGAAAAATGGGCTATGCAATTGCTCAACAGGCAGCTGTAAGAGGGGCTTCCGTAAAGTTAATTTCGGGGCCAACCCATTTACAATGCCCTCCTTATGTTGAGAAAATCGGTATACAAAGTGCTGTAGATATGCAACAAGCAGTAAATGCAAATTTTCAATGGGCCGATATTATTATTAAAGCAGCAGCAGTGGCTGATTATAGACCAATAGAAGAAAGTAAACATAAAATCAAAAAGGCAAATCAAGATATAACCCTTACCTTGACTCGAAATCCTGATATTTTACAAGAACTTGGGCGTAAAAAAGCCAATAAGATATTGGTAGGTTTTGCCGCAGAGACCAAAGATCTTATAAGTTATGCAAAAGAAAAAATAATGAAAAAAAATTTGGATTTTATAGTAGCCAATAATATAAATGAAAAAGGAGCAGGGTTTAAAGAGGATACCAACGTTGTTTTGATAATTGATAAAGAAGGTAATATCAATCATTATCCTATGATGAGCAAAGTGGAATTAGCAAATATTATTTTAGATAAAATAAAAGATAGATCAGCTATAATGAATTCGTTTAGATAATGTATGTAAAGCGAAGGGAAAGCATAAAAGCAGTGGTAACACTTATAAAGTGAATGTTACTACTGCTTTTTATGTATATTTTTCGGAAGTTTATATAGAAATTATACCAATCCCAAAAGCCTTGCTCCTTGGGCAACAATAAAACATATTACAATTCCAGTAATAGTAGGTACTAAGAAAGAAATCCAGGTCCATTTCCAACTTTGTGTTTCTTTTCGAATGGTCCAAAGGGTTGTTCCACAAGGCCAATGATTTAGGGAGAATAACATGACACAAACAGCTGTTAACCAAGTCCAACCATTCTCAATAAATAGCTGTTTCATTTCACTTAAACTATTTAGTTCTAACATAGCTCCTTCAGACATATAGCTCATAATTAAGATAGGGATTACAATTTCATTTGCTGGCAGGCCGAGTATAAATGCCATTAGAATATAGCCATCCAATCCTAGTAGCCGACTAAAAGGATCTAAAAATTGAGCACAATGGGTTAGTAGACTTACATTATTAATGTTAATATTAGCCATAAACCAGATAACAAATCCAGCAGGGGCTGCAACTGCAATGGCTCGGCCTAGAACAAATAAAGTACGATCAAAGATAGAACGAACAATAATTTTTCCTACTTGAGGTTTGCGATAAGGAGGTAATTCTAAAGCAAAGGAAGAAGGTAGGCCCTTTAATATTGTTTTGGATAATAATTTAGAAATAAAGAGAGTAATAAGAACGCTTAATACAATAGCTAAAAGAACAAATAAAGTAGCCAACAAGGAATGGAAAGAACTAGGACTGCTAGTAATAAAAAGAATAGCCATTGCAATTAACAAAGGGAATCTTCCATTGCAGGGTACAAAATTATTCGTAATGGTGGCAATCAATCGTTCTCTGGGTGAATCAATGATTCTACATGCAATTACACCTGCAGCATTACAACCAAATCCCATACACATTGTTAATGCTTGTTTTCCATGTGCACAAGCTTTTTTAAAGAAATGATCTAAATTAAATGCGATTCGAGGCAAGTAACCTAAGTCTTCTAATAGCGTAAATAAAGGAAAGAAAATAGCCATTGGTGGCAACATAACGGAAATAACCCATGCTACTGTACGAAACATGCCGAATATAAAAACATCACACATCCATTGAGGAGCATGGATTCGATTTAAAAGGAAGAGTAGCTGTTCTTCGATCCAGAATAAACCTTTGGCTAATATTTCTGAAGGAACATTAGCCCCTTGGATTGTAAGCCAAAAAACAATACCTAGGAGCATGAGCATAATAGGAAGACCAAAAAGCCTAGAAGTTAATATTTTATCCAAATTACGATCAAACTGATGATAATTTTTCTTTTCAAAAGAAACGACTTCTTTACTTACTTCCTCTGCCATCTTAACAATAGTAGAAATACTAGGATCCATTTCATTGGTAAAATCAATATGATTATTTGGAAGATTAGAATTTATTTTTAAAGGATTTGGAGCGATTTCACCACTAGCCACTTTTTCAATAACATCTTTTAACTCTTCTAATCCTTTTCCGTTTCTTGCAGCTGTTCCTACGACAGGAACCCCTAAAATAGTCGACAACTTTTTTAGATCAATATGGATTTTTTTTCTTTTAGCTTCATCCATAAGATTTACACAAAGGATTACTTTATTTGTAATTTCCATGATTTGAAAAACCAAAATTAGATTTCTTTCCAAGCAGGTAGCATCTGTTACAATTATGGTAGCATTTGGAATCCTGGATTGAATAAAATCCCTGGCGATTTCTTCTTCTGCTGAATTAGCTAATAAGGAATAGGTGCCAGGTAAATCTACTAAGGTATATCTTTTTCCCTTATGAGCAAATGTACCGCGAGCATTGGCAACAGTTTTACCAGGCCAGTTTCCCGTATGCTGTTTAAGGCCTGTAAAGCTGTTAAATACTGTACTCTTACCTGTATTCGGGTTGCCTGCTAAGGCGATTACCATATCACTTATAGATGAATTCATTTCATTCATTGAAATCCTCCTTATACATTGATTCTACAAGGATTTTAGATGCTTCCTGGGAACGTAATGCAATAACAGTACCTCGGATCTCGTAGGCTGTAGGATCACCAGCTGGACTTTTTCGTAATGATTCCACAGTTGTATCATACACGAGTCCTAGATCTAGCATTCTCCTGCGTATATTTCCTTCTAGAGCAAGTTCTTTAACTTTTCCAAAGGAGCCTACAGGTAATTGGTCCAATGGAATCCACTTTTTAGTCATAAAATAACCTCCTTTTTACTCATTTTTCATTTTCTGATTCATACGTTAGTCATGGGAAACTTTATTTTCCGTGACTAATAATTAAGGTATGAAAAAATACTTGTACTTGTGACAGAAGTTGGAACAATAAAAAAGTGAATAAAAAGGAGATGAGTAAGTTGAAAAAAGAAAGAGAATTTTATACAGTTCGGGGATACCAGATACTACATGCAGAAGAGAGATTATTAACTTCAAGTATGGAAGATTATTTGGAAATGATTTACCGTATTTGCATGAAAAAAGAATATGTAAGAATCAATCAATTGGCTGAAAAATTAAATGTTCGCCCATCATCAGCAACTAAAGTAGTTCAAAAATTAAAAGAATTAGGTTTAGTTCATTATCAACCGTATGGAGTTATACAATTGACAGAAGAAGGCATATCTATAGGAGCTTTTCTTTTAAGAAGGCATAAAATCATTGAAAAATTTTTAAAAAATCTAGGTATTGAAAATACTTTATTAAAAGATACAGAAATGATAGAACATGATGTAAGTTTAGCTACTTTAGAAAACATGCATATTATGAATGAGTTTTTATACCATAATTCAGATGTAAAAGAAAGATATGAATTTTTTAAAGGAAAGTTTCAAATGGATAAAAATAGTTGTTAAGATGATTTATTTGCTATAAAATAAAAGAGAATATGTAATCTTGTGAATTTTAGATTATAAGTGTATATATCTATAGAAGGGAGAAAGGAGGATGAATATGCATTTAATTTCTACAATAGAAAAATATATTCCATATAATGAGCAAGAGAAAAAGGATAAAGAAATGCTTTTATACTGCATTCATGAGTTTGACGATGTTCTAACGAGAAAGAATCTGATCGTTCATATAACAAGTTCAGCCTTTATCATAAATGAAACAAGGGATAAAACGCTAATGGTACATCATAATATATACAATTCATGGTCTTGGACAGGTGGGCATGCAGATGGAGAAAAAAATTTATTAGCAGTAGCTATTCGAGAAGCAAAAGAAGAAACAGGGGTTAAAAATATAGAGCCTATGACAACAGCCATATTTTCTTTAGATGTATTGCCTGTTATAGGACATGTAAAAAAGGGAGAATATGTATCAGCTCATTTACATCTATCCGTTGCTTATTTGGTTAAAGGGGATGAAAATGAACTGATTATTAGTAAGATAGATGAAAATAGTGATGTCAAATGGATTCCACTAGATAAGGTGAAAGAATATACAAATGAACCTCATATGTGGAAGGTATATAAAAAAATAATATCTAAAATTGAAGCAATCAATTGAAATCCTTTGTTTACAACCATATACTGTGTTATACTTAAAAAAAGTTTATGCTAAAGGGTGGTGCCGATGAATGGATATGGGATTTGATGTGATGTTTACAATTGTACCAATAATAATATTCTTTGGTTTTATCTTTATTTTTGGCTCTATCATTTATAATGCAATAAGTGTGGCAAAAGATAAAACAAAACCTATTATACCAGTAAAAGCGAAGCTAGTGGCTAAACGTACTCATGTAAGGGGAGACCACTCCCATACTCAGTATTATGCTACCTTTGAATTAGAAAATGGAGAAAGAATAGAATTTCTTATTCCAGATCACAAAGTAGGTTATTTAACAGAAGGGGATATTGGCATTTTACATTTTCAAGGAAATTTATTCGTAGAGTTTAAAAGAACAGAAAAAAATGAAGATTGACAAAAAAATACCTATAGAATAGAATAATATAAAGATGGTTCATCCAATAAAAGAGAATTCTTTCATTGGATGTTCATTATAACCTATTTCCTAACAAAAAAGAGTTTTATGAACTCTGATTTGAAAGGTGACGGATATATATTTATGACATGCTGAGCATGGCATTTATTTATGGTTCTCACCTTTTTAAAAAGGTGTTTTTTTATTTTAATTTGAAGATGGGAGGTTGCAAAATGAAGAAAATTGGGGCCATAAGCGCTATTTTAGAAGAGCCACAATGGGTACAAGAAGAGTTTAATAAGGTTGTTTCATCGTTTAAAGGGATGATCAAAGGTCGGCTAGGTATTCCTTTTCCAGAAGAAAACATGGCAATCGTTTCTCTTGTAGTAATTGGAGATTTAAATGAAATCAATAGTTTAACAGGAAAGCTAGGGAACATTCCCCATGTGTATGTAAAAACAGCTATTTCTAAAAAAGAAATCGAAGAGGAGTGATACCATGTTTATCAATGAAAAGTATATTATCGATTTGCTTAAAAGTGTTAAAAAAACAACAAACAGTGAGATTCATCATATATTGGACAAAGCAGCAGCATGTAAAGGTCTGACCCACAAAGAAGTAGCAGCTTTATTAATGACAGATAATAAGGAACATTTAGAAAGAATTTTTCAAATTGCAGGGGATATTAAGCAGCAGATTTATGGAAATAGAATTGTGATGTTTGCTCCTTTATACGTTAGTGATTATTGTGTTAATCGTTGTAGATATTGTGGCTATAATCATGATAATGAATTTCCAAGACGTCGTTTGACAATGGATGAAATCAGGGAAGAAGTAAGAATTTTAGAAAAAATGGGACATAAACGTCTTGCCTTAGAAGCAGGGGAAGATCCTGTTCATTGTAGCATTGATTACATTACCGATTGTATAAAAACCATCTATGCCATGAAACTTGATCATGGTGAAATTCGAAGAGTGAATGTAAATATTGCAGCTACAACAGTGGAAAATTATAAAAAATTAAAAGACGTAGGTATAGGAACCTATATTTTATTTCAAGAGACCTATCATAAACCAACGTATGAAGAAATGCATATCGCTGGGCCTAAAAAAAGTTATGAATATCATTTAACAGCTTTTGATAGGGCTATGGAAGCAGGAATAGATGATGTAGGAGCAGGTGTTCTATTTGGACTAGGAGATCCTTATTTTGAGGTTTTAGGGCTTATGTTGCACAATGAGCACTTAGAAGAAAAATATGGTGTTGGTTTCCACACCATTTCAGTTCCACGAATATGTGGAGCAGAGGGAGCTGATTTATCCATGTATAAACATATTGTGGATGATGAGACCTTTAAAAAATTAGTTGCTATTATTCGCTTAGCAGTTCCTTTTACAGGCATGATTGTATCGACAAGAGAAAGTGTAGAAATGCGTAAAAAATTAATAAAAATAGGTATTTCACAAGTGAGTGCTGGTTCAACAGTGGAAGTGGGAGGTTATACAGCTCGCGAACACAACAATTCACAGTTTCAGGTAACGGATAATAGAAGTGCAGCGAGTATCATTGATTGGCTTGTAGATGAAGAGGTAATTCCAAGTTTTTGTACGGCTTGTTATAGAAAAGGAAGAACTGGGGATCGATTTATGTCTCTTGCCAAATCTGGAAATATTAAAAATGTTTGTCATCCCAATGCACTAATGACCTTGTGTGAATATATGTTAGATTATGGAGATGAAGAATTTCAAAATAAAGTAGAAAAAGTCATTCAAAGAGAAATTCCTAAAATTCAAAATGAACAAGTTCGGCAATTAGTTATCGATAATATAGCAAGACTAAAAGCTGGGGAAAGAGATTTATTTATATAGGAGGGATCTAAGTGCAAAAAACACCCATGGCTTTAAGAAAGCATGTTTCTATTTTTGGCAAGGTAAATGCAGGAAAGTCTTCGCTCTTTAATGCCATTATAGGACAAAAAGCAGCCATTGTATCTGAAAAACCGGGGACTACAACAGATCCTGTTACCAAGGCTATGGAATTGGTTCCTTTTGGTCCGATTGTTCTGGTTGATACTGCTGGGTTTGGGGATCTAAGTGAAGTGGGGAAGGAAAGAATGGAAAAAACCCAAGGAATCTTAAATCGGACAGATATAGCTCTTTATGTTATTGATAGTAATTCCTTTGATCCTATTCAATATAAGGATACGATCGTACTGTTTAAAGAAAGATCCATTCCCTATATTGTGGTTTTTACCAAGATGGATTTGCTATCAAAGGCACAAAAAAATTGGTTGCAGGAAACATATCCAGATGCTGTCTTTACAGATCATCGAAATGATGCAGGAATTTCACAGATTAAGGAAAAAATTGGACAAGAATTAGAAAAAATAAAGGGAGAAGAGGATAGTTTAATAGGGAATGTAGTAGCACAAAATAGCTTAGTGATTCTTGTAGTTCCTATTGATTCTGGGGCACCAAAAGGACGCTTGATATTGCCTCAAGTTCAGCTTATACGAGATTGTTTAGACCATGGGATTCGATGTCTTGTTACTAGGGAAGATGAACTTTCCCAAACCTTAAAAGAAATAGAGAAAGTGGATTTAGTTGTAACGGATTCCCAGCTATTTAAGTTAGTTAGTGAAGTAGTTCCAGAAGCAATCCCACTGACTTCTTTTTCTATGCTACTAGCAAGACAAAAAGGAGATATCCATCAATTTATTGATGGAGCAAAAATGGTTGATCAGCTTAAAGATCATGACAGGATATTAATGGCGGAGGGGTGTACTCATAACGCCACTCATGAAGATATAGGCAAAGTAAAGATTCCAACAGTAATGAAAAAATA
>FZPS01000081.1_pt419 | contig 10416 bp, 7 predicted proteins | sample 1817821 | NCBI WGS metagenome assembly FZPS01 (sample SAMEA104158645, study PRJEB21678) | metagenome | place: Germany | collected 2015-04-21 | reverse complement strand
CATGAAATAAGCCTGTCCTCGCAGTGATTGGATCCGCTCGACCCGCTCTCTCCGTCCGTTGATCACAACTTCCTCCCAGGTCTCCTGGTCCGAGGTATAGGGAATGATCAGGACCGGCCCGGTGAGAACCTGTTCCTTGCCCCAGGTGGAGGTGATTTCGTTGACGGCCTTGTCCCGGCGGGCCAGGCGCTCCTCGAGGACCGAGCTGACCATCGCCAGGGGGATGAGCAGCAAAAGGGTCAGAACGGCGACGAACGCCATCTTCAGTGCCGTTGAGAAGCGTTTCTGAAAAGCCACGGTCCAGGGAAGCGGGGATTTTTCCCTATCCAGGTTCATCGTACCCTCCATGGTCGACGATCGGTTGGCACAGCCGTTGGTTCGGCTGTGATGGTAATCCAGGAAGAATTGCTTTGTAAAGTTATGAAGCAGGGGAGGTTCGGGAATTTGCTCCGCCGCGATCCGCGGCATTACCTCGATGCCGCCGGTCTCCTCTTTTACGGCTGACCGGCGGCATGCCAAGCCCAGTTTCCAGCCGCCGGCTCCCGACCTCACATGACCCTCATGATGCTACAAAGGACGCCGTTGCGGAAGGGCGTCCTTGGCCGTGCGGAGGCCTACCCGGGAGTCCGGAATGCATCCCCGTCCGGCCGCGCGTCGTCGGGCTCCAGGTGAGTGGAGACCGATGTCCTGGGCAGCCGAGCTGCGATCGCGGCCTCTATCCGTTCGCAGTAATCGTGTCCCCTGGTGACGCTTATATCTCCCGGCACCGTGACATGAAGCTCCACGAAGCGCCGGGAGCCCGATTTCCGGGTTCTGAGGCCGTGAAACCCCGTGCCCGGCTCGAGCGCGGCCCGAATCGCTTCCTCGACCTGCCGGATTTCGAGGTCGGAAAGACTGCTGTCCATGAGGCCGGCCATCGAACGCCGGATCAGGTCGACGCTGGTGCGGATGATGTTCAGGCCGACCAGGACCGCCACGATCGGATCCAGGATCATCCACCGGGGAGGGGCGAAAGCGACGATGGCGAGGGCGGCCACGACGCCTGCGGAGGTCCAGACATCGGTCATGAGGTGTTGGGCGTCGGCCTCCAGGGCGATACTGTCATAGTGTCGCGCTTTTTTCATCATGAAACGGGAGACTCCGAAGTTGATCGCGGAGGCAACCAGGGCGATGCCCATCCCGAGGCCGAGATCGGTGAGCGGCATTGGATTCAAGAAGCGGCGCACGGCTGCGTAGATGATGAGAATGGCGGCGACCAGGATCAGGGCGCCTTCCACCCCGCTGGAGAAATATTCCGCCTTGTCGTGCCCGTAAGCGTGGGACCGGTCGGCGGGACGGTCCGCCACGACCAGCGCGATGAACGCGATGAGCGCCGCCGCGAGATTGACGGACGATTCCAGCGCATCGGACAGGAGGCCGACCGATCCCGTGAATCCGTAGGCGGTGATTTTGAGCGCCATGGTCACGAGCGCCGCGGCGATGGAAAACAGGACGACCCGGCTGGTGGGGGCGGTTGCGCCCCATTTGCGCCGGCGGGTTGTCCCTGTGGATTCCCTTTTCATCAGGAGCCTCGATCGGTCAGGTCCGGATCATACCGTCAGCGCCGTTTGCAGCGCGTAGCCGACGGCGTCCGCGATGAGCTGCGGTTTCCGGCAATCGCCGATCAGATGGACTTCGGGGACGAAGTCCTCCAGTTCCTTCGCCAGCGACAGGTTCGGCTGCAGGGGGAGCGCCGGAACGATCGTGTCGGCTGCAAGCGTCACCGTTTGGCCTTCCCGGTCGACGAAGACCAGGCCCCTGTCGCTGACCTCGACATACTCCCTCACCCCGGAGATCATGGGTACCCGCCTCTCCTCGAACCAGCGGAAAAGCTGTTCCTTCATGGCCATGACGAGGCCCGCACCCATCTCCTCCTCCCGGTCCACGATGGTGACGGTCCGGCCGCGTTTGAGGAGGAATTCAGCGAGTTCGCACCCCTGCACCCCGCCCCCGATGATAACGACGTTGCGGCCGAGCGGCATGTAGAACCGGGAGAGGGTGCGCAGGGTTTGGGGCGCCAGGAACCGGGCGAAGAACTTCAGCCGGCGATGCAGTTCCGCGCCGCTGACCACATTGCGCCGCTCGATGCCGCGGATATCGGGGAGTGCCGGCAACCCTCCCGTGGCCAGGAAGACCGCGTCGGGATGCAGGGTGCGGATGGCGGCGATATCCGCCTCTTTTCCGAGTTCCAGTGTCACTCCCAACCGGCGCAGCTGATGCCCGAAATAGCGGATGATGGCGGGGAGATCTTCCGGGTGCGAACCCTTGACCACGGCCGCCAGCGGGAGCAGGCCTCCCAGCTTGCGCGTTTTCTCGAACAGGACCACCTGGTGCCCGCGCAGGGCCGCAACCCGGGCCGCCTCCATCCCAGCCGGGCCGCCCCCGACGACCACCACCTTTTTCCTCTTTTCCGCCTTGCCGACGGTCGTGTGGGTGGTTCCGGCCAGCCCGTTGATCCGGCAGCGTCCCCTGCCGCCGAGGCAGAAGGTGCAGCCGGTGCAGGGCGCGATCTCCTCGGGCCTGCCGTCGGCCAGCTTGTTGGGGAGTTCCGGGTCGGCGTGCAGCCTGCGGTTCATGGCGATGAAATCCACCATTCCCTGCTGCAAGACCCGTTCGCCCAGGTCGGGGCTCATCCGGCCGACGACCGCGACCGGGATGCTCACCGCGCTCTTGATCCCCGCGGCCAGCCGGATATTGGCCCCCGCCCCTTTCCGGCCGGCTTCGTACTCCTTCGGGAAATCGCGCAGGGGGACCGGCGGCTCGGGATAAAACAGGAGATCGGGCAGAAATCCCGGCACGTGACGCCCGATCCAGTGGCTGCGCACCTGCACCGCGTCGGCGCCGGCGGCCTCGGCCAGCCGGGCGGCTTCCCGGCTGTCCTCGTGGGAAAAGCATGCGGCCGCGTCGGCGCCGACGGCCAGTCCGATTTCGATGCCGTTGAGGATGATGGACACGGGGAAGTCCCGGCCGGCGCGGTCCTTCATCGCGCGGATCGTGTCGGTCAGCAGCCGGGCCCGGTTGCTGAGGCAGCCGCCGTAGTCATCCTCGCGCTTGTTCCAGAAGGGGGAGAGGAAATTGTGGAACAGGTGGCTGCTGGCGGCGTTTATGTCCACGCCGTCGAACCCGGCCTTGCGCGCGCGCAGTGCGGCGGCCGCGAATTTTTCCACGATTTCCTCGATTTCAGGGACCGTGAGGGAGCGCGGCTGTTCGTTGTGGTGATCGCAGGGGTTGGCCAGCCATGTCGGGGACGCGGCGACGGGGGGGCCGGGATAGAGGGGGCCCTGTTCGTTCCCCCAGTGCACCTGCCAGGGGCCGTCGTGGTTTACGGCGAGAAAGGTCGGGCAGTCGTGCCTGTGGATGACCTCGGCGAGTTCGGCGAGCCCGGGCATGAACCGGTCCTCGTCGATCCGGTAGCGGTTGCGGTAGCGCGCTCCCCAGGGGTAATCCACGGTGACCGCTTCCACGATCACGAGCCCCACTCCGCCGCGGGCAAAACGCTCGTAATGGGCCTTGACCTCCTCCCGCATGTGAACGTCGTCTTCATGCCACATGAGCATGCCCGCTCCCGACTTGATGATCCGGTTCCGGGTCCTGACCCGACCGATTGTGCCCGGTTCGAGGATCCGGGCATACGATTGCCGCTTTGCCATGGTCTCCCCCTTTCAGCCTCCGCTGGCAGCATTATAGGAGAGGTCCGGGATCATAGCCTACCCAATTCGCGGGTCCCGGAGGGAAGGAGGGGCGGGTCGATGGACGGGGCCGAAAACCTGTCCATCGAAACGGGCGCTCGACTCGCCCGGTGCCCGGATCTCCCACCCAACGCACCCCCGGGTTGCCGTAGCCCAGGTTGTCGGCCAGGATGAAGAGGAGGTTCGGCCTGGAACGGTCCCGCCCCTGGCGCGGAGCGTCCCCGCCCCCTTTGCAGGGAAAAATCAAGCCCGCCGCCAAAGGGGCGACGGGTGGAAAGAGGGCAGGGGGAAGTCCGCGTGTCGTACCGCATGAAGAAAATAGGCTGAGCGATGCCGCGATCCTGGGGTAAAATACCGCGATAGTCAATATGGATCCGACTCACTGAAAAGTCCATCGATTGCGGAGGGCAGGATGACAGAACGAATAACGACCGGGAAGATGAATCGCCGCGGGTTTCTCAAGGGGGCTGCCGCCGCCGCCCCGGCCGTGGCCGCCGCGGGCGCGTGGGATGCCTGGGGCCAGTCACCGGGGCAGGCGCCGCGGTGGGACCGGGAAGCGGACGTGGTGATCCTGGGGACGGGATTCGCGGGGCTGGCGGCTGCCATTGCAGCCCACGACGCCGGAGCCAAGGTTCTCATACTGGAGAAGTTGAAGCAGGAGCACGAGGGGGGGAACAGTCGCGTGTCGGGGAACATGTGGTGGACGCCGACGAACCTGCCCGAGGCGCTCCAGTACATGGAGGCGCTCAGCAACGGGCTCACCGACAAGGAGAGCACTCGTGCGCTGGCCGAGGCCATGATGGGGCTGAACGAATGGCTTGCGACGATGGGAGTGACGGCCGCGCCCCTGGGCGTTTTCCAGCCCGAACACCCGCAACTGCCGGGTGCGGCGTGCGTGCGTACCTGGAGCAACAACGGGGCCGGGGACGGCAAACTGTGGATCCCGATCCGGGGGGAAGTGGAGAAACGGGGGATCGAGGTGCTCTATGAAACGCCGGCGGTGGACCTCGTCCTGTCCCCCTCCTCCCGCGAGGTCCTGGGGGTCCGGGCGACTGCGGCGGGCAAACCGATCGCCATCCAGGCGCGCAGGGGTGTCGTCCTCGCGTGCGGCGGGTTCGAGTTCAACTTCGAGATGCAGAAGCAGTTCCTGCCGGGATGGCCCACCTACGGGCGGGGAACCCCGGGGAACACCGGGGACGGGATCCGGATGGCGCAGAAGGCGGGCGCGGCGCTCTGGCACATGAACAACTCGCTCGCGGGCGTCGGGTGCATGATGGTGCCGGAGTTCGAGCCGGTCATGATCCCGGTTTCCATTCCGGGCAACGGGTACATCCTCGTCGACAAGACCGGCAGGCGCTTCATGAGCGAACTGCGCGAAAACCGGCACGGGTTCGGGCACAAGGAGCACCTCCTCTTCTTCGACGGGGTGATCGGGGATTTCACGCGGATTCCGTGCTACGCGATCTTCGACGAGACCACGCGGCTGCGGGGCCCGGTCGTCAGCGGCGCGGGATGGAAGTTCGGCTGGTTCGGCTGGTTCGGCAACTACCAGGCGAGCCGCGACAATTCCAAGGAGATCGAAAAGGGGTGGATCATCAAGGGGGAGAGCCTCGCGGACCTGGCGACCCGGCTTGAAATCAAGCCCGCCGAGCTGGAGGCGACCGTGGCAAAATACAATGGGTATTGCGCCAACAAGCTCGACCCGGACTTCGCCCGCCCGGCCCGGAGCCTCGTGTCGATTGAAAAGCCCCCCTTCTATTGCGTCAAGATGTACCCCGCGACCTTCAATACCCAGGGGGGGCCGAGGCGCAATCCCAGGTGCGAGGTGGTCGATCCCGACGGCCGGCCGATCCCGCGCCTGTACAGCGCGGGGGAGCTCGGCTCCTTCTGGGGCTGGATGTACAACGGCGGCGGGAACAACTCCGAGGCTCTCTGCACCGGCCGGATCGCCGGCGGAAACGCCGCTGCCGAGCAGCCGGTCAAGAAATCGTGAGCAAGAAGGGAAGTCCCGGGAAATCCCCGGGGCTTCCCTGGAGCCTGGACTTCCGGTGCCGTCCGGCGCAGCACGGTCGATCCTGATCGGCTCGACCGGCTGGGCGCTCCGGCCGGAGGGACTGATCGAGGGCGGTTGTATAGGGCAACAAAGGTTTTCATGAGGGGGGTAGAGCGATGGCGAGCGGTAATTGTGGCTGCATTCACGTGGGAAGACGCGATTTCATTAGGACGACGGCACTGGCGGGCATGGCCGCCGCCCTTCCGGAGGCGATGGCCCAGTCATCCACAAGAGTGCGCAGGCGGGTCCCTGCGGGGAAGGGGCGAAAACTGCTCCTGCTGAGCGACGCCCCGGAGTCCTACGAGCGGCTGATCCAGGCGGTGAAAGCCGTCAGGGAGTTCGAGTTTTCGGTGGCCACGGCCAAGGCCGATTACCAGAAACTGCAGGAAGTCACCCGGACCATCCGGGCGGAGGACCCGGACATTCTCTTCTTCGGCCTTCCGCGCACGATGATGAATGCGGGGAACCTGCCCGTGGAGCTCGACCCCATCGAGGTGCCGATGATTCTCCTTCCCCCGGTCCCGGAGCTGATCATGATGGAGGCGAATGCCGCCGCGGGGTTCAGGGTCAAGGGCGCGAACGCCCTTTTGGCCAACTCGGAAGCGCACGCGATCGAGTTGATGAAAATCCTGGCCGCCCCCCGGTTGCTCGAGGGGAAGCGGGCCGTCATCTACGGCAGGCCGTTCGATTCCTCGAGCGTGCCTGCGCGGGACATGACGGCGGAGATGGTCTACAACCGTACGGGGGTCAGCCTGGAATACCGGCCGGTGGAGCAGCTGGCGGACCTGTTGGGCGGCGTGAGTGCGGAGGACGCCCGGGTGGAGATGGAGCGGTGGAAGAGGGAAGCGGACGGCATCGTCGAGCCCAATGACGAGGCGCTGCTGGAGGCCTCCAAGATGTACGTGCTCCTGCGCTCGATCGTGGAGAAGGAAGGGCTGACGGGCCTCTCCATCGACTGCCTGAGTTTTTCCTTCGACGCCAAGCGGAAGGTGCCGGTCCCCTGCCTGGCCTTCACCCGGTTGCGTGACGAAGGGTATGCGTTTCCCTGCGAGGCGGATGTTGTCGGCATGCTGTCCACCATCGTCCTGCAGGAGATCAGCCGGAAACCATCCTATTTCTGCAATGTTTCCTCCGTGGACCTCGAAAAATCGAACACGGTGCTGCGCCACTGCGTCGCCCCGCTCCGATTGCTGGGGCGGGACGCCCCGGCCTTGCCTTACCGGCTTCGGGACTATCATGGTATGGGGGGTGTCACGCCCCAGGTTACCATCCCGGCCGGACTGGAGGTGACCCTGGGCGGATTCAGCAAGGACCTCAAACAGTTCGTCGCGTGGCCGGGCAGGACGCAGGAGGGGGTCGACGACACAAACCATCCTTCCTTCGAAAATCCGCCCGCCGGGATGGAGAAGATGCGGAGGTACTGCTCCAACCGGGCGGAACTCAAGATCCGGGATGCCGACCTGTTCATGCAGAAGATCATGGGGATCCATCACGTGATGGTGGCCGGGGTCTACACGAAGGCGCTGCGCGAGGAAATGATGCGGATGAACGTGGAATTCATCGGGCCCATCGACTCGTCGGTTCCCGCGTAGCGCAAAAGGCGCGCCGCCCCGGGGACCGGTCTGGATTTTTGCGCCCAACCCCCCTATCATGAGGCGGGTTTGGTTCGTGAAATCTTCTAACACCCCTTGATTGGAGTCTTTCGCATGAGCACAGCCGACAATCCCAAGCTTCCCAGATGTTTTATGGATATCACCGCCGATGACGCCCCCATCGGGCGGGTCGTGTTCGAGTTACGTTCCGACGTTGTTCCCAAAACCGCCGACAACTTTCGCGCCCTCTGCACCGGGGAGAAGGGATTCGGGTTCAAAGGATCCGGTTTCCACCGCATCATCCCGGAATTCATGTGCCAGGGGGGCGATTTCACCCGGCACAACGGTACCGGTGGAAAATCGATCTACGGGGAGAAGTTCGCCGACGAGAACTTCAGCCTGAAACACACCGGCCCCGGCATTCTCAGCATGGCCAACGCGGGCCCGAACACCAACGGTTCGCAGTTCTTCATCTGCACCGTGAAGACCCCTTGGCTTGACGGCAAGCACGTGGTGTTCGGATCGGTGGTCGAAGGGATGGACGTCGTGGAAAAGATAGAAAGCTACGGCTCCGGCTCCGGCTCCCCCCGGGCGAAGATCCTGATCGCCGACTGCGGGGAATTGTAGGGGCATCGGTCAAAGCGCAAAAAGGCCCCCGCAGGAAGGCCGGATGGCCGCTTGCGGGGGCTTTCTTTTTGGCACAAAACTCCATTATGTAATGGCTTGTCTTGGTCCGTCCCCCCGGATGCGACGGAAAGGGGCAGGGTCCGGGCATAGGGGACCGGGTGCCGTTGGGCGGCTCCGGCTCGACCTGGGTGTGCAGGACGGCATTGTCCTATTCCGGGGATTCCAAGCAGGCGTTTGCCCGAGTGCAGGGCGGATGGCATTTGTTACGCGTATTCGCTCGGCACGCACCCCGCTTTTGCGGTAGAATTTAATGTTTCTATGTTTTGGTTTTTAGTATTCAACGACAGGCGCGAGGGCGTCCGCTGGTAATGGGCGCATGGTGAGCGGCCCGGCCGCGGATCCCCCGCACAGGACACAGATCATGTCGACCGCCCGCCCTCCGGAGCAGGGTCCGGATTACCCGAGGATGCGCACGAGCACCGCGCTCTGGGAAGCCTTGCGGATCGCCGTCGATTCCATCTGGACCCACAAGCTGAGGTCCGTGCTCACCCTGATCGGCATCATCATCGCGATCGCCTCGGTCGTGACCGTGGGCGGTGCCATCGAGGGGATGGGGGACTACGTCTGGAAGCAGCTTTCCTCGACCTTCGCCAGCAATACCTTCGTCGTGGCGCGGATCGTGCAGGCGGCCTCCATGGAGGAGTTCGAGGAGAAGCTCCGGCGCAACAAGAATCTCTACCTGGAGGACATGAAGGCGGTGGAGGACCGGTGCGACGGTTGCGAGGCGATTTCGCCCATGCTGCAGGAGACCGACACCATCAAGCGGGCCAACAAGATCTTCTACGACGCCTCGATCTCCGGCATCAGCGCCGACCTGCCCAGGATCCAGGCGGTCGACCTTTACGAGGGGCGGTTTATCGCGGATTTCGACGTGGAGCACGCCAGTCCCGTCGCCGTCATCGGGTGGAAGGTGCGCGAGGAGCTGTTCGGACCCCTGGGCGCGCTGGGCAAGCAGATCAAGATCGGCGCCGACAATTTCACCGTGATCGGGGTCGAGCAGCAGAAGGGGAGCAGCGGTATCGGCCAGTCGGCGGACAACTCCCTCTATATCCCCTATAGCGTCTTCCTGAAAAAATACGGGTCCCGGCGGTCCATCACCTTCCAGGTCCGGGCGTCTTCGGGTGAGACCATCCAGACCACCGAGGACGAGGTCCGGATGATCCTGCGGGCGCGGCACAAGCTGAAGCCGCAAGCGGCGGACGATTTCGACATGCTCACCAGCAGTGCCATCCAGGAAACCATCGACGGGATCATCGGCATGATCGCGGTGGCCATCATCCCCATCACCCTGGTCGGCCTGGTCGTCGGCGGGATCGTGGTGATGAACATCATGCTGGTCACCGTGACGGAACGAACTGTCGAGGTGGGAATGCGCAAGGCCGTCGGCGCCCGACGCGCCGACATCCTCCTGCAGTTCCTGGTGGAATCGGCGCTGCTGGCCACCCTGGGGGGCGTACTCGGACTGGGACTGGCTTACGTTTTCTGCGCCGTCATCGAGGGCGTGGCCGGGTTTCCCATGAGGATCACGATGGGTTACGTCCTGCTCGCCCTTTTCACCAGCGGCGGGGTGGGGATGCTCTCCGGGATCTACCCGGCGTACCGCGCATCCAAGCTGAGCCCGATCGTCGCCCTGGCCAGGGAATAGGAGACCCCGACGATGGATTGGCGCGAGACTTTCCGCATGGCCTTCGACACCCTGCTCACCCACAAGTTCAGGAGCTTCCTGACCGTGCTGGGCATCGTGGTCGGGGTGTCGGTGGTGATCGTCATCGCAGCGATCCTCTCCGGGGTCAAGCAGAATGTCCTGGCCGAAATCGAGTCTCTGGGGGCCAACAACATCATGGCCTACCACCGGGACATGATGCCGAGCGGACGCCCTACTCGGGAGGAAAGGATGCGGCGGCCGCTCACGGTGGCCGATGCCAAAGCCATCCGGGAGCAATGCCCGTCGGTCCGGGACGTGTGCTGGATCGGCGCCCCCACCCGGACGCGGATCACCATCCGCAACGAGAAGGCCTCGGTACGGGGGGGCGAGTTCATGGGCGTCTCCTATAATTACTCGAGCATCTACGACCTGAAGCTGGCCAACGGCCGCTTCTTCACCCAGGCGGAGGACGACCACCGGGTGTCGGTCGCGATCCTGGGCCACGATACCGCCAAGTCCCTGTTCGCGGACTCCGACCCGGTCGGGCGGCGGATCCTGGTTTTGGGGCGGCCGTTCACGGTGCTGGGGGTTGCGGAACAGAGCCGCACAGGATCAATGCTCGGGGCGGCGGACAACTATGTCTACATCCCCTACGGCGCTTTTCACAAGCTCATGCCGTGGGAGGAGAATCACTACCTGTACATCCAGGCG
>FZPS01000014.1_pt195 | contig 10419 bp, 9 predicted proteins | sample 1817821 | NCBI WGS metagenome assembly FZPS01 (sample SAMEA104158645, study PRJEB21678) | metagenome | place: Germany | collected 2015-04-21 | reverse complement strand
TCATCGCCTTCTGCTGATTCTTCCTCCGACTTTATATATAAATTTTCATTTAATAATATTTCAAATTTTCCAGACTTTGTTTCAAAGTTTTTATCTTCCCATGGAACTGGTTTATGCAGGGTAAAACAGTTATTTTTTAAATAATCAATACTCATATTTTTATTATATTTTTTAAATGGTTCAATAACTTTTGTTAGATAGTCCTTTTTACTTACTCTTGGGTATTCCTTTATTTCTAATTTCTTAGCAAGTTCCATGAAAAAGTAATATTCGTCCATTAATCTTTCTTTTGGTTCTACGACCTTTTCATTATAAATAATATAGGGGTTCATCATAGAACTATATATTATATCTTCACTTTCTAAGGTACTTGTAGTTGGAATAAACAAATCACATTCCCTTGCTGTATCAGTTAAGAACATATCTAAGCATACCTTAAATTCAACTTTTGATAAGGCTTCTTTTAAATTGTTTAAGTCTGGCAGCTGATTTAATAAATTGCTCTTTGTAATTATAGCCATTTTTATAGGAATATTATATTTTTTGTTTTTATCCTTTGATTCTTTAACAAAGGTTCCTTCTTCATCATAGTAATCTCTATTTTCTAAAGAAGCTTTTATGAATTCGGCTATATGACTTACATAATAATATCTTGCTTTAGCATAATTTGCACTACCATATGGATCAGAGTCAAGAACCTGTGGAAAAACTCTATTAGCATAGTTAACTCCTCCACCACTTTCCCCTATTTGTCCTGTTATTGCTCCTAAAATATCAACTAAGTTAATTGTGTTGCCACCATTTTTATATTTTTGTATTCCATAGCCTAATAAAATTGTAGAATACTTACTTGTATAAAGACTTACTAATTCCTCAATATCTTCTTTTGAAACACCGCATATATTTATTAAATCATCTAAATTTAGACTTACCACATATTTTTTATATTCCTCATAGCCATTTACATACTTATTAATGTAATCTAGGTCAACTAAGTTTTTTTCTATTATAATTTTTCCCATAGCTAAGGCAAGGGCCCCATCACCATTTGGTTTTATTCTTATATACTTATCAGCCATTTCTGCAGTTTTTGTATATATAGGATCTATTACAACTATCTTGCTTCCTTTTGCTTTTGCCTTTTTTATGCTTTGGATTGTATGTATTGAAGTATATCCTGGGTTCTTTCCCCATATAAATATTGTTTTACTATTAATCATATCTTCTAAGGCATGACTCTTAACTTCACCAAAATTTCTTTTTTGAGCTTCCATTCCAGCACTCCAGCAAGGACCACCCTTAGAAAAGCTTACTCCCCCTAAGAAATTGCAAAAGACTTCTCCTATACTCTTTAATATTGAACCATTACCATATTGCTCGTAATAAAGTATAGATTTAGATGTATATTTTTCTTCATATTCTTTTATTTTACCTGCCACTATATTTAAGGCTTCTTCAAAGGATATTTCTTTAAACTCTCCATTTACTTTTAAAAGAGGTTTATATTTCCTATCTTTATGATACAATCTGTCTAAATGAGCTAAGCCTTTCTTGCAAATAAAACCTTTAGTAAAGGGATGATTTTTGTCTCCCTGAATTTTAATTACTTTATTATCTTCTACATATATATCAAATTTACAACAATCAAAACAATCTAAGGTACATCCTTGACTTTTCTTTTCCATAATATCACCCCAATTATTAGTTTTCAGTTTTTAGTTGATAAATTAATTCATTTTTATATATAATAATTTTACTTATTACTTGTGATATAATATATTTTAAATATATATTATATAATAACTTATAAATATCTGAAAGGAAACAAAGGATGGAAAAATATATTTCTAATATAAAAAATCCAAAGGTAAGTATCGCTCCCATGGTGGATAAAACCCATAGACATTTTAGGTACTTTTCTAGAATTATGGATAAGGATATGCTTTTATATACAGAAATGATTACTGCCCAAGCAATAATCTATGGTGATTTAGAAAAAGTTCTCTTTTTTAGGGAAGAAGAGGGCAAGGTAGCACTTCAAATTGCAGCATCTAATGCTGAAGATGCTTATAAGGCAGTTAAACTAGCAGAAAATTTTAATTATAGTGAAATAAATTTAAATTGCGGCTGTCCATCAGATAGGGTTTCAGGAAACTTAATGGGTGCAGCACTTATGGCTTCCAAGGAATTAGTTTATGAAATTTTATCTGCTATGAAGGAAGCTACAAATAAGCCAGTTACTATTAAACATAGAATAGGTATTGATGGCACAGGAATAATTACAGATAAAAATTCTAAGGTTATTATGGAAGGCTATGAGGATCTTCTAGACTTTTTAGATACTATCTCTAAAGCAAGGCCTGATAGATACACTGTCCATGCTCGTACTGCAATATTAAAAGGATTAAGCCCAAAGGAAAATAGGGATATTCCTCCTCTTGACTATAGTATGGTTTATAGATTTAAAAAAAATTTTGATTATTTAAATATTGAAATTAACGGTGGCTTTAAAACTTTAGATCAAATTAAAGAAGGTTTAAAGCAAGTAGATTCAGTAATGATTGGAAGAGCTGCTTATGAAGATGCCTATTTATTAGCAAATTTATTTAAGTTAGATAATAATTCAGAAAATAAAGCACCTTTATCTAGGGGTGAAATAATTAAAAGGTATATTCCTTATGTTGAAGAAGAGTTAGGGAAAGGCTCAAATGTCCATTCACTTATTTTCCCTCTTCAAAGCTTATTCCATGGCCAAAGAGGAAACGGACAATACAAACAGCTTTTATCCTCTTCTGCAATTAAGAAAGAGACTGCCTTAAATACTATAAACAAAATTTTTGAAATAATGCCAGAGGATATTCTTTGGAACTAAAATAAGGGACAGTTTTGCTGTCCCTTTTCATCTATTAGTACTCAATTAGTCTCCAACTCCAAAGTCAGTATTATTATATAATACCTCTATCTTTTCATTTTTATCTAAAATATCTTTATATTCTTTAGTGAACCATTTAACTAATTCATTATCTCTTTTTATATTAGTACTATTATTTACAAAGACATTTATTGTACCGTGATCAAAGTTATTTAATAGTATATCAAGATCCTTTGCTATCATTTCTTTTGTTTGTCCCTTTATTCCTACCATTATACAAGGTGAATCAAAATATTCTTTTAATTCTTCTACAGTATTAAATTTAGCATTTTTGTTTAATACGCTATTTCTAAATTCATAATCAAAGGTTTCTACTCCAATTTTAAAAGTTATTGGGATTTCAAAAAATCCTCTCATTTCTTTTATTTTATTTTTATAAGCCCAATGACTCTCTAAAAATAATCTTTCAATCTTCTTTTCCTTTATTATTTCTTTAATTAACAATAAAGTTTCTTTTGGAATTTCAAAGCAGCTTCCTGAATTTATTACTTCAAGAACTTTAAATTCACCAGTTATATTCTTTAAAACCTCTTTATTAGTTTTTATTATTTCTTCTTCCTTAGATGAATTATCTAAAATATAATCACAAAAGGAACATTTACCCCATATACAAGGGTAAGCCTTTAGTAAAACTATTTCTCTTTTTATTTTATCTGTTATTTTACTGTACCTATTCATGCCACTTTCTCCCTAATATTCATAGGCAGCTTTTCTAGTACTAAAGCGATTAATTTAATTGCTAGAAGCTTGTCTACATAATCCGTTATAAATTGTATAAAAAATATGATAAATCCCTTACTAAAACCTAGAAAGGTTAGGATTTGAACTAAATAGCTTGAACCTGAGGATGTAACTCCATCAAAGAGGTAATAAGCTATCATTGCACCGGCAATTCCTGTTGGTATTGTTAATATCAATAAATTAAAAAATACCTTTTTGCCTTTAAAACCATTTTTTCTAGCTAAGCAGCCTACAATTCCACCTATAAGTATTTGTACTGGTGAAAAGTAAATAGAATAGATATCATAGGTAAAGCCACTTATTAAGCTTCCTAATACACCAGTTGTTATTCCATATATGGGCCCATAAAGGAAGGCTACTAAAATAGTACCTATTGAGTCCAGTAAAATAGGTAATCTTAATATTAGGGCTATAAAGGCTCCAATAATATTTAAGGCAATACCTATTCCAATGAAAGTTAATTTTGTTGTTGAATTTTTTTTCATATTATCCCCTCCAAATCTTTTGATGTAGAGAACTTACAGCTTTAAATAAAAAAAGCTGCATCTAAGGATACAACTTAATATACTGCCACTATATTAATACCTTAGTTTTTTATACTTGGAAGTTCTCGAACAAGTCCCATATTTCTATGGAGTTTTATTAATATAATATTTTTGCAATAACTATTATATATAAAATTTTCCATAATAGCAAATAAAGTTTACATACTTAGATTTAAAAATATACTTAGGAATAATAAGTAATATAAATTATGAATGGTGAACTGCAAAAAAAAAGAAGATTGTTAGCAATCTTCTTTTTTACTCCTATTTTCTTTTAATTTTAGTTAATTCTCTATTAAGTGTGTACATCATTTTTTCGTTAAATTGCTCAGGTGCTATTTCAGCTAAATTATCAATAGGCATTCCTTTTGCCATTTCAAGCATAGGATGTTCTTCAATACCTACTAAATATTTATCTATTACTGCTTTAGTATCTTTATTTTCTAATAATTCTCCTAAGCTGCATTCTGTTGAATATACATCATCAGTTATTGTTATTTCTTCAACTTCTACATCACCTAAATCAGGCATTTCAAACCAGTTTGAAACAGAGCCACCTTCTTCTTCCGGTGCCTTATAGCTCATATTTGGTTCATTTACCTTATTAAATCTTGCTATATCTTCTAATTTAACACCTTCATTGAAGGCAACTGCTTTAATTTCATTAATTCCATCTTTTAAAGCAATATCTTCAAATATAAATACTTTTTCATCACTTACTTTAGTTGAAGTTTCAACCCCATTTACATAAAGTGTTACTTCTTTACAGTTAGAATAGATTTTCACCTTGATTTTGTCCTCTACCCTATCAACAAATCTTTTACTTGTAATATGTACAAATTTTTCTCCACTCCAATGAGCCTTATACATATAGAAGGCATCTTTTCTAACTTTTCTATCGTAAGTAACTAATCCTTTATTATTTCTACCCTTTACTCCACCTTCATTTCTAATGTTAGCACCAAAGTCAAACATATTCCATACATAAGTTGACCAAAGGTAAGGGCGTTTCTCAAAAATCTTCCAAACAGTTTCATGATATAGGGCATGGTATTCTTCACTATAATCCTTAACTTTTGGATCATTATTATGATATTGTATTATACCTTCTGCACCATATTCTGATATACCTAACTTTACATTAGGATTTGTTTTATGGAAATCATCAAGCCATGGTCCGAAATCTTCAGATTTTCCAACATACCATCCATAATATTTATTATATCCAATTGTATCAGTTACATAATTATATTTATCCTTGTTACCTACAAACATAACATTTGCCATTGTAGTTAATCTAGTTGGGTCTTCCTTTTTAGTTAACTCGTTTAATTCGCTAACAAGTCTTCTTACTTCTGGTCTTTCTCCTCCTATTTGAATTTCATTTTGTACTCCCCAGAAAATAATTGATGAATGGTTATAATTTTATCTTATTAACTCAATCATTTGCTGCTTTGCATTTATACCTTCTAATTCATTTTTTGACATAATTGATATAAATGGTATTTCTGCCCAAACAACCATACCTTCAGTATCACATAAGTCATAGAAATATTGATCATGTTGATAGTGAGCCAGTCTTATAGAGTTTGCTCCTACTTCTTTAATTATTTCCATATCTTCTTTATGTTCCTTCTTAGTGATTGCCCATCCCATATCTTTTTTATCTTGATGTCTTGAAACTCCATGTAATGGAAGGTGTTCTCCATTTAAGAAAAATCCCTTTTCTGAATCTACCTAAAAATATCTTATACCAAATGGAATTATAAGTTCATCAATTGTATCATTAAAACTTTGCATAGAAATTTTTAATTCATACATGTATGCATTTTTTCTACCATTCCATAATACTGGATTTTCTATTTCAACTGGAATTTCTATTTCTTTATTTTCACCTTCAGATAGTAATACCTCTTTAGCTCCATAAGTTACGCATTTACATTTATCGTCTAATATATCTGCCCAAACTCTTACCTTTTTTTCTTCTTCATTATTGTTAACTAATTTAGCTTTAATTTTTAATGAAGCTCTTTCCTTGGTTACTTCTTCTTGAACTATATATATCCCCTTTGAGCCATAATCCATTAAGCCAAAGTGAACATTATTAGTAATTACGATATTTACATCACGATATATACCACCATAAAATGTAAAGTCTGCCATTTGAGGATACACATCATCTACAACTGTATTATCAACTTTTACAGCTAATATATTTTTACCACCAAATTCTATAACATCAGTTATATCAAATCTAAATATTGAATATCCACCTCTATGTTGTCCAAGATGCTTACCATTAACATATACATCTGTAACACTATTAGATCAATTAAATTCAATATATACTCTATTGCCTTGCTCTACCTTATCTATGTTAAATACTTTTCTATACCAACATGCTCCCTTATAAAAATCAAATCCATTTGCTCCATCTATAGCATTCCAGGTATGAGGTATATTAATGCTCTCCCAGCTTTCATCATTATATACTTTTTTCATTCCTTCTTCTTCATTTTGCTTTATAAACTTCCAGCAATTATTTATATTTATAACTTTTCTCATAAGTATTACCTCCAATTTTAGTTGTTTTTCTTGCTCATTTCCTTTTGTATTTCAGGTGTTATATTCCACATAAATTGGAATGCTAAAAATGCAATACCCATACCAATAGCTGGCAATCCAATTGTTAATAATTTAATTCCAAACAATGTAACTGTTGATTGAACTGCTACACTAGCATTATAACCAATTATAGTTAGCCCTATTCCTGATGCAAATCCGGCTATAGCTTGTCCTAACTTCCTAACAAAGCTATAAGATCCATAAATTATACCTTCTTGCCTTACTCCACCAATATAACTATTATAGTCAATACAATCTGAAACCATTCCCCAAACAAGCATATTAGGAACTGTCATAAATATTGTTGCAATCAAGGATACTACAATATATAAATAAGCATTATCTGGAAGTATAATTAAACTTGCCCAAACAAGAGCAGAAACTATACTACTTACTGATACTGTTTTCTTTACACCATACTTACTTACTATTTTAGTAGAAATCGGTGCTAAAATTATTGTTGGTATTAATGATGTAATTCCGGTAATAGATAGCAATCCTAAGGCATTTAAATTTTCACCAAAATAATAAACTGACATAGCTTGGTTAACTAACATACCAAACATCATACCTAAAGATGCAATAGATAAGGCAATAAAAGGTTTATTTTTAGCTAGTTGTCTAAAAGAACTCTTAAGACTTACTTTTTCATCTTCTTTAGTTTCTTGTATTTTTTGTTCAACATTTTCTTCAACAGTAAAATAACAAATAATATAAGAAACAAAGGCTATAATACCAAATAAAATCATTGCAATTAGATAACCTTTTGCTAAATCTTCTGCAAACTGAACTAAAACTAAAGGAACTAGAATTCTAGGTAAAACATTGGCAATCATTGCTCCTACTCCACGAGCAACTGATAAACCTGAACGTTCTATAGGATCTTGTGTCATAACAGATGATAAGGAGCCATATGGTATATTTATGAAAGCATATGCAGTTCCATAAATTGTATAAGTTATATATGCCCAAATTAAGTTCTGTGTGACACTAAATTCCTTTGGTGCATAAAACATCAAAATAGATGCTGCAACTACTGGCCAGCTTCCCTTTAAAAGAAAAGGTCTGAATTTCTCAATCTTTTTGTTTTTTAATTGTTTCGGAAGTTATAGTTATAATTTTTGATATTATAGATAATCATTTAACATGGTTAAACATAGTACTTATCAAGAATTATAAATATACTATCGAAATAATTTCATATTTGCTTGATAAATTTATATCATTCTTTTAAAGATAGTATAATGCTTATTTTATAAAAAAACTCATACTATATTGATTTTTTTAGCATAATTATTGCTTAGAAAACGTTTTAGTAATATTATATTATTATTAATTATGAAAGGTGAGGTTTATTACAGAAAAACACAAATTGGTTATGAAAGATATTTTAAAGTTATGCAAATACTTAAATAATGTAACAAAAATGGATATTAAATTTATAGATAAATATGGAAATGAACTTATAAACTTGTGCAAACACAATATTCCAGAAATATTGTATAACTATGAGGATGATTACGCTTCCATTAATAAATCCCTTTCTAATAATAATCATAAGAGTTACTACTATTATATTAACTCTTATAATCTTGAATATATTGCTTCTGGCCTTTGGGAAAAAGATTCTTACAAAGGTTTTATAATAATCGGTCCCTTTATTTCAAATACCCTCTCTATGGATTTTATAAGTGATATTATATACAAGAATAAGTTTCCAATTACCGAAAGGGATAAGCTTCAAGAATTTTATGAATCATTAATAATTATAAATAGCTCTTATCCTGAAAGCCTAGGAAGTTTACTTACAAACCTATGCTCACATAAATTTGAGCCTTCAAATCTAATTACTTCTTATGTAATAAAACCTAGCATAGACAAGGAAGAATTAAGATATAATATTGAAGAAAACAAAGATACTATTGAATCAAGATATAAATTAGAAAAAAACTTTTTCCATGCAATAGCAAGCGGAAATAAAAATGAGGTTATTAACTTTTTTAATGATAGTAATAATCCTCTATATATTCTAGATAGAATACCAGAAAGCCCCATAAGATCTTTGAAAAACTTACTATTTGTTTTAAATACAATCTGTAGGTTAGCAGCAGAAAGTGGTGGCCTTCACCCTATTTATATTAATAGCCTATCAGAAAAATTTGCAATTATGATAGAAAGGGCTCCTAATTTACCTTATCTGAAAAAATTAGCTTATACATTAGCTAATGAATATTGTGATGCTGTAAATGCTCTCTCTAATAATAAATACAGTTCAATAGTAAGAAAAGCTATTGAATATATTAATTTAAACTTAGAAAAAAACTTTACAGTTAAAGATATTGCAGATTCAATACCTGTAAACCAATCACATCTTTCTAGGAAATTTAAAAAAGAAACAAGCATGACCATAACAGATTATATAAACAAAAATAGAATAAAAGAAGCAAAATTATATCTTCAGGGTGATAATGTTTCAATTACAGAAGTTTCTTTAATGGTAGGATTTAATGATTTAAATTACTTTTGCAGAGTCTTTAAAAAATTCACTTCAATGACACCATCACAATATATTAAAAACATAAAACTTCACACAAAGTATTTTGAAAATAATGATATAAAGCTATAATAAAAATGGTTATAAAAAAAGGACTGGTGCATTAAATTAGTGCACAGTCCCATATTTTCATCAGATTTTCTGTAAATCTACACTTATTTTCAACTATAGAATCATCAACTATTTCAATAAACTTTTCTTTAAATAATTCTGTTAAAACACCTAAAATTGATCCTACTGCAACTGCTGCTACAATTGTTCCTTCCCTAACTCCCTTTAATTCTCCAAAATAAATAAAGGATATAATAATAGTAATAATAACCATAGAACAATCAACCATTATCTTTGCTTTTGAAAATTTTATTCCAGTTTTATGAGCTATTGCTCCCATAATTCCTTCTGCTGGTAGTGGCATTATATCTGAATTGATATATAAAAATATTCCGCTTGCAAGTAATATCATACTTATTACAAGATATATTATTTGTATAACATAATTGTCTGGTTGTGATAAGTCTGCTAGCAACATATTTCCTGTTGTTACGAAGGCTCCAAATAATAAAGAGCACACTATTTGGAGAATATTAATCCATTGAAAATCCTTTCTTAAAATAGCTATTTGTAATATATAAAACCTGTAAAAATAATTGTAGTACATAGCCCCTGATCTATATCAGCTATTAAACTAATTATATATGGTATAGAACTAATAGGTGATACTCCTAAATTTGATTTTACTGAAAATGCTACTGAAATTCCCATAATAAATAACCCTAAACAATAGGTTATTAATCTTTTTAAAGTTAAATTTAATTTCATAAGCTCGTCCATCCTTTGTAATATTTATTCTCACGGCAAATAAATGCAAAGACTATTGAAATCTTTGGCATATCCTTAAAATTTTATCACCCATAATATTATATCATATTCTTGTCCCTTTTGTATTTTAGTGCTTTCTTCAATTGTACATGGGTTTACAAACAAAAAGGTAGCCAGTTTTTACCGACTACCTTCTTGAGTAC
>FZPS01000027.1_pt287 | contig 10420 bp, 16 predicted proteins | sample 1817821 | NCBI WGS metagenome assembly FZPS01 (sample SAMEA104158645, study PRJEB21678) | metagenome | place: Germany | collected 2015-04-21 | reverse complement strand
AAGATAAATATCTTTGTCGATGAAAACAAGCGGTTTATGCATCCTTTGAATGTTAGATGCTAAAGAAAAATCCTATGGGCAGGGAGTATGTATTATGGATCTTGCAACAATAATAGGGCTTGTACTCGGTGTCATTTGTATTATATACGGAATATATGACGGAGGGGAGCTATCTTCATTTATTCATGTAGGTTCATTCGCTATTACGATGGGCGGAGGTATCGCAGCAACGCTGATAAGCTTTGAAATGGAAGACATAAAAAGAATAGCAAAGCTTTTACCGCATGTTTTTAGAAAAAAGGACACCTCTCCGTTCAAGACAATTCAAATGCTTGTTGATATGTCACAAAAAGCCCGCAGAGAGGGCCTTCTTGCATTGGAATCAGGGCACGACGATATCGAGGATAATTATTTGAAAAAGGCGCTGGAACTTGTTGTTGACGGTGTCGAACCTGAAATAATACGGGATTCAATGCAGTTGGAACTGGATAATATGGGCGTACGGCATGGAAAAGGTATTGCATTATTTAAAACAATGGCGGCCCAGTTTCCTGCATGGGGAATGATAGGGACACTTTTAGGTCTTATTAACCTGCTTAAATCTCTGGATGATCCGTCCAACATCGGTCCGGCAATGTCAATGGCTTTGGTCACAACTTTTTATGGAAGCGTTCTTGCAAACTGGGTTTGCAATCCGATTGCGACAAAGTTACAGCAAAACAGTGAAGAAGAGATTCGACTAAAAGAAATGATGATAGAAGGCGTACTGTCAATCCAATCGGGTGAAAACCCAAGAATTATGGAACACCGGCTAAAAACCTTCCTTTCTCCTGATCAAAGAGCGGCATATGAAAAATTGGTCAGCGGAGAGGAACCGAATGCTGAAAAAGCGACTGTTGGCACTTAACAATTAAGGCGGTGAATCGATGGGAAGACGTAAAAAAAGAATCGGCGGCGGAGACGAAGGTGCCCCTGAATGGCTAACTACATATAGCGATATGGTTACACTATTGTTAACTTTTTTCGTTCTTCTTTTTTCGATGGCGACAATTGATAAACAAAAATTTGAAGATCTGGCTCATGCATTAAGAAGCTCATATATACATAGATCAAGCGGGGATATGCTAAGAAGCAATATGGGCAAGAGCATATTGACGATAAATTTTGTAAATCCTGATGATACGGGCGAAAAGCGGGTTGACAACAAACGTTATATTGAGGCTTCGGAGGAAATAATTCTTGACGATACAGAAATAATAGAGGGTAAAAAATTAGAGAAAGCAAAAGAACAGTTAGAAATAGATGTTGAAAAATTAGGTATTTCCGACCTTGTTGAAATAATAGACGAAAGGGATTACCTGCTTATACGGTTGAATTCACAAGTGTTATTTGAATCGGGAAGTGCTGAAATTTTAAGTGAAGGAAAAAGAACGCTTGATGCGCTTGGAAAATCTTTGATTCCACTTGAAAATGAAATATTGATTCAGGGCCATACCGATAATGTTCCTATAAACACTCCGTTATTTCCAAGCAACTGGGAGCTTTCTACAAAACGCGCTACAAATGTGGTTGTATATTTAATAGAATCTTTAAATCTTGACCCCTCGAAATTGACGGCAACCGGAAACGGCGAATACAGGCCTATTGGCGATAATAATACCGCGGAAGGCCGCCAGAAAAACAGAAGGATCGAGATAATGATTCTAAAAAAGTAAATTTGATTGCTTCCTTTTTCTTATTTGGGAAATAGTATATTATTATAATACAGTTAATATAAGACAAGCCTTTTTCGAAGGCTTTTTATTTTTGCGCGGTGTTAGGGAAAGGAGTTTGTCCATGGATACGTTAGTTGTTGAGGTCATGCGAAACAGGTTGAAAAAGGAAATAAATGAAGTATTAAAACCCATGGAATTGCAGGTTGGCAAAATGGAATTTATCTTTCTGGAGAAACTCTCACTCACTATAAACCTTGAAGCACTGAAAGATACCGAATCTGAAGACATTTCCCAGGTTGTATAAGCCTATAGTATTAATATTGTACGGTAACGGGCAATATGTTTTTATTAATATATCTCCAATTGTTTAGAAAATGAGATGGTAAAAGGCGCATATTCATTGACATGCGCCTTTTTTACCAGGAGTATATACTCCATTTTCCTGTCGACTCAGGTATTGGATATTGAATTACTCTGCAGCCGGAGCCTCTCTGAAAAGAAGACTAATGCTGTAGATCCCGGCAATTCCTACAATGGAGTAAATAATCCGGCTGCCCAGTGCGTCCACGCCACCGAAAATACCGGCCACAAAATCAAACCCGAAAAGACCGACGGTCAGCCAGTTTATTGCTCCTACAATCATAAGCAGGATTGCCAGCCTGTCAATAGGTGTTCTCATACCGACAACTCCTTTAACCATAGAGTCCGGGGCTTCTGTTTCATTGAACCAGCAGCCCTTATCGGATCCTGTACCTAAGCTTTGCAAAAAGTATACACTACAAAAAAATAATACAGGATTCTGCCATTAGTATGACCAATTATATATGAAAAATACAGTTTAAGTTTTCTATCGCTTTCTATTGAAAACAACGCTTCCTAATAAACTGTATCTGATAATATTTAAAAATTAATAGGTTTAAAAAAGTTTTATGTATTGAAATAGAAAGTTCAGACAGGGAAATAAATGATTTGTTTATATCTAAATCTTGTAGTAAAGGTTCACTTGTGTTAAAATTAAGAACATAAGTTCTTTTTTGCTAAAGGTGATAATTGTATTTTTAAGTTCCCGTTTCCATAAGCAGCAGCCTTCATAAAAAAAGCTGGCTTATAACTCTTTTAAAATATTTATGTTTGAGGTGTTTTATTATGTCAGGATTTTGGGATAAAGAAGAAATTATGGGCAAAATAGTTAAAAACAGCAGAGAAGAAATCCATATTAAGAAAGTGTCAAAAAACAATAGAGATTATCTGGATATAAGGACTTTCTGGTATGACGCAAATGATGAAAGTTTTAAGCCAAGCCAAAAAGGAGTGGCAATACCGATGGATTTAGTTTCCGAGCTAAAGGATATTATTAATAGTGTGGATGAATCCTGATTTTTAATACAGAACTTTAATATATGATTGCCGCACCCCGAAGGATGCGGCTCTCTATGTGAAAAGCCTGAAGGTCCCGGAATCGGAAAACCTCCGGCTGTAAACATCATATGCGGTATTTGAAGAAGGTGTGCATATTGGGATTTTTAGCACAGTCCTCATTTCCGGCTGCTCATGTAACATTAATGGCAGTGAATAAATGCATCGAAACGGATATGAAATTTAGATTAATTGAAACCGGCGTTGAGCTTATTGAAATACCTAATTGTGAAAGGCTCCACTCAGCGGTGTCAGGCCATCCGGACATGCAGCTTGCGCATATAAGCGAAAATATACTAATTTGTCATCCAAATTTTCCGAAAGAACTTGTGGATTCACTTAGGAAGCGCGGTTTTGAAGTTTATTTCGGTGATACGGTATTAAATGATCAATATCCGTTTGATATAGCATATAACGTTGCAATAATAGGCAAAGCAGCATTTCATAACGCCAAATATACCGACCCGGTGATAAAAAAGTTTCTTCACCGACATTCAATAAGGCTGCATCATGTAAATCAGGGTTATGCGAAGTGCTCAGTTCTGCCGGTAACTCCGGAAAGCATTATAACCGCCGACTGCACCATAGCTAAAGCAGCAATGGACGCCGGGTATGATGTATTGTTAATACCGCCTCAAAGATCAATTCAATTACCAGGCTTTGATTATGGTTTTATTGGAGGCACCGCTGGTTTTATCGATAAAGGGAAACTGGTCTTTGCGGGTAACATTGAGCATCTCGAAAGCAAAGACGCTATTATTCGATTTTTAAAAAAATATGGGGTTGGTTGGGTTAATCTTCATAAAGAAAAAATAGTGGATTATGGAGGGTTTTTGCCGCTTTATGAGCGATAATCAAGAATTTTGGGTTTGTTAATTGGTAAGCAATTTCTTCCGTTATTCTATAAAGAGTGATAAAATATCAAAATAGGATAAGGGGGTATGATTAATGGATAAAGTAAATGAAAATATGGTATCAGTGGATCAGCAACTGGAAGCTCAGCTTAACCCTGATGTAAATGCAAGTAATGATGACCGTATGGAAGGTGCTATTGATAACAGCGATAAACACGTTCCGGAACCGGAACCGGGCTTAAGAGTTTTAAGTGTTGGTGAATGGATGCTAACAATTCTGTTTTATCTTATTCCGGTTATTAATATAATAATGATGGCTGTTTGGGCATTTTCTTCAAAAGGAAACATTCATCGCAGAAATCTGTCCCGTGCTTTACTGTTGTGGGTTATTATTATTCTTATTGCTTATGTTGTTGCGATGGCTGTTGCCGGGTTTACGATTCTTGATATTGTCCGGTTAGCAGAGTAAGAATATTCTTAAAAGGTTGACAAGAAGCCATATTCAGCATCGGTACCGGAGTTTTAACATTATTGATCGAATAGGTATAAGGTTAATTTATATAAAACATATTATCTATTTATTTTACTTATATCAAACGATCCTGTATAATGCAATTGCAAGTACTAAGTAGAGGGGAATAATTTTGTATGGGAAGAATGGTAGGTACTGTTACAAGAGGTATTTTGTCTCCTATTTTTAAGCAAGGAGACGATATAGTAAAAATAGTTACAGATACCGTAATTAATGCCTCGGCCGCCGAGGGATTTGAAATTCGGGACAGGGATATCATCGCCATTACAGAGTCAGTGATTGCACGCGCACAGGGAAATTATGCGCAAGTTGATGATATTGCGGAAGACGTTCGAAAGAAATTTGGGAAAAGTACTATTGGTATTATTTTTCCGATATTAAGCCGTAACCGTTTCGCCTTATGCCTTAAGGGGATCGCGAAAGGAGCCGAAAAAATTGTTTTAATGCTTAGTTATCCGGCTGATGAAGTAGGAAACCATTTAATAGATGAGGATCAATTGGATGAAAAAGGTGTTAACCCATGGGTCGACGTATTTACAGAAAAGACATTTCGCGAATATTTCGGATATAACAAACATGCTTTTACCGGTATTGACTATATTGATTATTATAAATCGATTATAGAGGAATGCGGAACTGAGTACGAGATAATACTGTCGAACAATCCAAAAACAATTTTGGAATACACAAAAAGTATTCTTGTGTGTGATATCCACACAAGAAAAAGGACAAAAAAGATATTGCGTGATAATGGAGCGGAAATAGTATACGGCCTTGATGATATTCTGTCACTGCCCGTTGGAGAAAGCGGATATAATGAGGTATACGGCCTTCTGGGGTCAAATAAGGCAACAGAAGACAGCGTGAAGCTTTTTCCCAGGGATTGCCCGGAGATTGTTGAAAAGATCCAGGAAATGATTTTGCAAAAAACCGGAAAAACAGTAGAGGTTATGGTTTTCGGGGACGGAGCATTTAAAGATCCGGTCGGGAAGATATGGGAACTGGCCGATCCTGTTGTGTCTCCCGGCTATACAAAGGGATTGGAAGGCACGCCGAATGAAGTGAAGCTTAAATATCTTGCCGACAATAATTTTGCTCACCTTAGTGGAGAAGAATTAAAAAAGGCAATATCTGAATATATAAAAAACAAGAATTCGATACCAGTCGGCTCGATGGAGTCTCAGGGTACAACTCCACGGAGGCTGCCCGATCTTATTGGTTCACTTTGTGATTTAACTTCAGGCAGCGGTGACAAGGGGACCCCCATTGTATATATCCAGGGCTATTTTGATAATTATGCCATTTGATTTATAAACCCGCGCGTCTACCGTACTTGCGCAGGCGCAAGTACGGTAAATGGAAATACGGGAATATTCCGCAAAACCCAAAACAATATAATAATAATAGCCGTGATTAAGCAGTAGTAAGGATGTTTCGACAGGAAACGGTTAACCGGAATAAAAGAGTTTTTCCCGGTTAGAAGAAAGTAAAACCACAAGTATAATGACCCAAGCATAAGCAAAGCAAAAAACGGCCATAACGGATTGTACAAGAATGCCTCACCAAAATGCCCGTTCACAATAGCGTAAAAAGAACGGGTCATTCCGCATCCGGGGCAATATAAGCCGGTAATGCTGAAAAAAGAGCATTTAGGGACGAAAGGGTTTCTTCCTGGCCCGGCCAGGCATATAATAAAAACGGCAACAACAATAAGCAAACACGTAATGATTAGAAGAGTAAAACGACAAAACGGTTTGCAAAAAAATGTTAGTAATTTATCACGCTGTTTCTTCATTTATCCTGTCACCGTCAATAGTCAAAATCAAAATCATACATATTCATATACTGATCTATTATTTGCTGTAATGAATTACTGCTGAAAAATACTATAGACGAGATAATTGAAACAACAACAGCTCCCATTAGTATACCAAAGCTAATCCAGCACCACATTTTTGTTTTCTTTGAGGCTTCCTGGGCGAGATCCAGATTTCCCGCAACCAGATGCGCCGATATCTTGTTCGAATTAACCAGTGCGACAATAGCAAAGGGAAGCGCAAGAATACTAATACAGCTAATGCAGCACAGAACACAGCTGAATACTATTAACAGAATGGATTGAACCTTATAGTCCGGGATTTGAGGTATAACAGGAGCAGGAGACACATTATGATTCGTGTAAATGTTATTGGCCGGCTGTGTTTGTTCGGTGGAATTAGTGCTGTTATCCAACAATTCTCCGCACGCGGGACATATCTTTGTATAGTCACCTGCATTTTGGCCGCAATTGGGACAATACATAAAAAAACCTCCTCAATACAAAAAACAGTACTGACATCGCAGCTAATAAAGTCAAAACTTTCTGCAGCCAACAAATCACAAGCGACTTGTCGGTTTGAGAGTCTAAATTAATTTACCAAACCGCAAACCATATTAGCAGCGAGATAAGAATATTTAATAAGTAAAACCGGCATATTAAAAGGATTAGCCGCAAAAACCATATTTATTATACAGTAAAAGTCATTACGCCGCAATCTTTCTAAATCTTAGTTTTATTCAAAAAGTATTGTGTTTACTTTTATCCTTGCGGCATTTTTAACGGATGGGTATAATATGCTTATACCTGAATTGTGTGTTTAGCTGTTGTGATAAATATCATAAAGAGGAACGATAGAGGTAAGGTGGGTAATATTGAGCAGAAGGATATCACGTGAACATGCGATGAAACTTTTATACCAGTTTCAGATAAGAAGTGACGATATTCAGGAACAGATTGAGTGTTTTCTTTCCGAATCGGAAGAAAACACAACCGATATCGATAAAGATTATTTTCTGGATGTGGTATATGGAGTAATGAATAACTTAAGTGATATAGACAGTCTTATCAAAAAACATGCAAAAGGCTGGTCGGTTGAACGCATGCCAAAAGTGGATCTTGCTATAATGCGCCTTGCTATTTATGAACTGCTGTTCAGAAAGGATATACCATGGAACGTCTCTATTAATGAAGCGGTTGAGCTTGCGAAGAAATACGGTGGTGACCAGTCGAAATCATTCATTAACGGGGTTTTAGGCAAAGTATCCGCTCAATTACATATGGTGGATGGGGAATAAAATGCAGGAGAGATTAACAGTAAGTCAGCTAACCAGATATATTAAAAGAGTTTTTTCATTTGATAATGTCTTGTCAAACGTATGTGTTACAGGTGAAATATCAAATTTTAAACTTCATTCATCAGGTCATATGTATTTTACACTTAAAGATGAGCAAAGTGTTATACGATGTGTAATGTTCAAAACCCAGGCTCAAAGGCTGCGTTTTATCCCTGAAGACGGTTTGAAGGTTATTGTAAGAGGTTATGTTTCGATATATGAAGCGGGAGGGTTATATCAATTATATCCGGAATCTATGGAGCCGGACGGGCTTGGAAATTTGTATCTCGCTTTTGAGCAATTAAAGCAAAAGCTTGAAAAGGAAGGGCTTTTTAAAAGCGAATTCAAAAAGAAGCTTCCTTTTCTTCCGAGGCGGATTGCTGTAGTTACGTCACCTACTGGCGCTGTGATCCGCGATATAATGAATGTTTTATTCAGAAGATACCCCAATGTTATTTTAAAGCTATATCCTGTTAAAGTTCAAGGTGAATATGCGGCAAGACAAATTTCCGATGCACTGCGTGCAATAAATTTACATAAATCTGCAGATGTAATCATAATTGCCCGCGGAGGAGGATCCCTTGAAGAATTATGGCCGTTTAACGAAGAAATAGTTGCAAGAAGTATTTATGAATCAGACGTTCCTGTTGTTTCGGCTGTTGGCCATGAAACGGATTTTTCAATCGCAGATTTTGCTGCGGATTTAAGGGCGCCTACGCCTTCAGCCGCCGCAGAACTGGTAGTACCTGAAAAGGAAGCTCTTTTAAAGGCGCTTTTTGATATAAGACTGCGTTTAAAACGGGCTTTAGCGGGTAGAATTCAAAATGAAAGACAGTATCTGACCCGCCTTATGAAAAGCCCTGCGTTAAGGCATCCGATTGATAGGGTAAACCAGAGAAAAATGGACATTGAAGCGATAAAAAAGAACCTGGAAAAATCTATTGCAAGAAAGCTGGAAATTGAAAAGAGCAGGTTATGCACGATATATGGAAAGCTTGATGCACTGAGCCCATTAAAGGTTTTATCCCGTGGATACGGTATCGCAAGAAACGAATTTGGTAAGATCATTAAATCTGTTTCACAAGTGAGGTTGGGGGACTGTATTGAATTAATAATAAGCGATGGGACAATTCGTTGTGAAGCTGAAGATATTATACAAGCGGACAAGACAGAATAGAATAAATATTATGGTTGTTGGGAGAGATTAATATGGATGCTGCGCAAAATTATGAACAAGCGATAAAAGAATTAGAGGAGATTGTTGGTGCTTTGGAAAAAGGCGATATACCTCTTGAAAAGTCTCTTGAACTTTTTCAAAGAGGGGTTGAATTAACAAAATATTGTACGGGAAAGCTGGATGAAACTGAAAAACAAATTCTGAAGATAGTTGAAGAAGATGGAGTTAGCAGCGAAATGTCGTGGGAACCGGAGGCACAGAAATGAATTTCATTGAAGAACTAAACCACCTCTCGGTTTTAATCGATAAATATTTGGCAAAATACTTTGAACAATATGATGATCCTTTTGAAAATAATATTTTGGAATCAATGCGTTACAGCCTTTTTGCCGGAGGAAAGAGAATAAGACCCGTATTGTCACTGTCTACAGCGAAATTGTTATCGGGAAGTTTAGATGATATTATGCCGTTTGCCGCAGCAATTGAGATGATTCACACTTATTCCCTTATTCATGATGATCTGCCGTCAATGGACGATGATGATTATAGACGCGGCAAACTTACAAACCATAAAGTTTTTGGTGAAGCAATGGCGGTCCTTGCCGGAGACTGCCTTTTGAATGAAGCGTATGAATTATTGATGCAAACCGCATTGAATGCGGGAAATAAAATGAAGCACGCACTTGATGCAGCTTATTTTATAGCACGCGCGGCCGGAAAAAGCGGGATGATTTCAGGGCAGGTTATCGATATGGAATCGGAAGATAAAACTGTGTCCTTTGAAACTCTAAAGCAAATGTACAGGAGAAAAACCGGAGCATTATTGAAGGCAAGTGTCATAGCTCCCGCGTTTTATTTTAATGTCCCTGCTTCAATAATGGATGCGCTGAACGAATATGCGGATGGTATTGGCCTTGCTTTTCAAATTAAGGATGACATACTTGATGTCGAAAGCAGTACCGAAGAATTAGGAAAACCTGTGGGAAGTGATGAAAAAAACAAAAAAACCACGTATGTAACACTGTTTGGGCTTAATGAAGCGAAAAACAAGTTAAGTACTGCTGTAAAAAAAGCGGTTGACGCAATAATGCCATTTGGAGAAAAGGCCTGGTTTTTAAAAGAGATGGCATTTTATATTGAAAAAAGAGCTTATTAGTCCCGTCGTTCTTGTGATTCAAACTTTTAGACGGCGGCTATTAAATATATATATCGCAAAAAGAGGTGGGGAATGATTCAGGCGATAATTGATATAATAAACAACAGAGCGTTTACAGTGCCTGTGTTATCATGGTTTATAGCCCAGAGTATAAAATTTATACATCACTTGATTATTAATAAACGTGTTGATTTTAAAAAGTTTATAGATTCCGGCGGAATGCCCAGTTCTCATACCGCATTTACCGTATCTCTTGCAACAATTTTGGGTATACATAACGGGTTTTCCTCCGATATATTTGCACTATCGGCTATTTTTGCGCTTGTAGTTATGGCAGATGCCGCAGGCTTGAGGCGTGCGGCTGGGAAACAGGCCGAAGTATTAAACAAACTTGTAAACTCAAGCGAGCATATTCGG
>FZPS01000062.1_pt2662 | contig 10423 bp, 8 predicted proteins | sample 1817821 | NCBI WGS metagenome assembly FZPS01 (sample SAMEA104158645, study PRJEB21678) | metagenome | place: Germany | collected 2015-04-21 | reverse complement strand
TTGGTGGAAGCATCAATTCGAATGGTTAAGAATGAAAAAATGGATAGTGTAAAGCATAAGGCTGCAGCTGCTGCAGAAGAACGCTTACTGGATGCATTGCTCCCACCTAGAAAAAAGAAAACAACTACCCCCTTTGATTTTTTTCAGGATTCAAACAATGACCCTGTTGATGGTGAAATACTGTCCAGCAGCCAAAAGGAAGAAACTTTTCATAGCACCAGAGAAAAATTCCGTAAGATGTTACAAGAAGGAAAGCTGGAAGATTCTATGGTTGAAATAGAGGTTGATGACAGTCGATATGCCGCTCCAGGACTGATTGCCGGAATGGGAAGCGAAGAAATGATGATACAGATTCAAGATGTATTTGGTAATTTGTTTCCCAAAAAAACTCGCACAAAAAAAACTACTATCAAAGAGGCTCGCAGGCTGTTCGAGCAGGAGGAAGCTCAAAAAATCATTGATATGGATGATGTTATTGATGAGGCAATTCATCTTGCAGAACAGAATGGTATCGTATTCATAGATGAGATAGATAAAATTGCAGGTAAAGAAATGGGGCAAGGTCCCGACGTTTCCAGAGAAGGTGTACAGAGAGATATTCTGCCAATTGTTGAAGGAACAGTCGTTATGACAAAATATGGACCTATCAGAACAGATTATATTCTATTCATTGCCGCTGGTGCATTTCATGTCTCTAAGATATCCGATTTGATACCGGAGCTACAAGGCAGATTCCCTATAAGGGTGGAGCTGAAAAGTCTTACAGAGGAAGACTTTCGACAGATACTAACGCAGCCTGAAAATGCCATTATCAAACAACATAAGGCATTAATGAAAACAGAAAGTGTAGAATTGGTGTTTACCGATGATGCTATTGACGAGATAGCAAAAGTTGCTTATATTATGAATCAAAGTAAAGAAAACATCGGTGCCAGAAGACTGCATACTGTTATGGAACAATTACTGGAAGAGCTATCCTTCCATGCAGAGGACCTTCGGGGTCAGACAATAACTGTCAACCGGACCTTTGTTCGTCAAAATCTCCATGAGGTTATACAGGAGACTGACCTACATAAATACATCTTATAAATTTATTCTATAAATTAAAAAGTACATATGATGAGGAGTGACCGACCATTGTCCCAAGTGTTATTAGAGAATACTCGAAAATTAAATAAAATCCTTCAATCATCAGGTCCTGACGGTGTTGTATTTTCCGACTTGACCAATATAGTTAGTCAATTATTAGATTGTAATGTTTTTGTTGTCAGTAGAAAAGGACGTATTCTAAGCATGACTCTGTCTGATGAAAACAGCACGCTTCCATTTATAGAAACTAACACAAATGAATACCGCTTTGATGATCAGTTTAATGATAAATTACAATCACATGATGAAACGCGTGTAAATATCAGCACAAATGAAGATAAGCAGGTATTTGTTACAGTTATACCTGTTCAGTCTAGCCTTGGAAGACTGGGAACACTTATATTTGAATGCATAGGCAGAGAAATGACTACAGAAGACATGGTTTTGGCAGAATATAGCGCTACTGTAGTTGGTATGGAAATAATGCGATCAAAAACCGAAGAAGTAGAGGAACAGGCTCGGAAAAAAGCTGTTGTACAAATGGCTATAGGCACTTTGTCCTATTCTGAGTTGGAAGCAGTCGAGCATATTTTTAATGAGCTAGATGGTAATGAAGGTCTGCTGGTTGCAAGTAAGATAGCAGATCGTGTCGGTATTACCCGTTCGGTTATTGTAAATGCCTTGCGGAAATTTGAGAGTGCAGGCGTGATAGAATCCCGTTCTTTGGGTATGAAGGGCACTCATATAAAGATTCTGAATGATGAGTTGTTACCAGAGCTGGCAAAGATGAATTAATCGAATATATCGTTGTACAGAGAAAAGAAGTGACAAATAGTGAATGATATGAATCGGATCCAACAGAAAGTTAGAGCTAAGGGTTATAAACTAACACCCCAGCGCCGTGCTACCCTGGACGTCATTTTACAGAACAAAGATAAACATATGAGCGCGGAAGAAGTCTTTCTTGAAGTAAAAAAGAATTGTCCTGAAATAGGCCTCGCTACGATATATCGTACTATTTTACTTTTAGAAGAAATTCAAATTATTCGAAGACATAATTTCGATGATGGCAAAAATCGTTATGAATTGAATGATCCAAATGAAGAACATCACCACCATCATTTAATCTGTAGCAGATGTGGCAAGGTAATCGAAGTAGAAGAGGATTTGTTAGATAAACTAGAGAACACCATACAGAAAAAATACCGATTTCATATAGTAGACCATAAGGTACAGTTTACAGGCTATTGTTTTAGTTGTAACTAAGGACAATCTAAAATTACAAACTTATCAGTAAGGACGGGATATAACCCGTCTTTATTTCCTTATTATTGAATGGCAGAATATTCAAGGTCAGAGTGTACATACTATTATTATACTTTCTATTGGCACATTTAAGGTATAATGAGAGGATGATTCCGTGAAAGGTATAATAATGGCAGGTGGAGAAGGCTCTCGCCTTCGTCCTTTGACCTGTGATTTGCCAAAGCCCATGGTTCCAGTAATGAATAAACCGGTTATGGCTTATTGTATTGACTTGTTGAAAAAACACGGTATCAATGATATTGGTGTAACACTGCAGTATCGACCTGAACAAATTATGGACTATTTTCAAGATGGATCCGAGTATGGAGTTCGGCTTAAATATTATATCGAAGAGACCCCACTGGGAACAGCAGGCAGTGTTAAAAACGCCAGTGATTTTCTAGACCAGCCCTTTGTAGTAATTAGCGGTGATGCCCTGACTGATATTGATTTAGAAAGTGCTATTAGATTTCATAAGGAAAATCGTTCTACTGCCACTTTAATTCTAAAACGAGTTGAGGTTCCTCTGGATTATGGCGTAGTTGTGACCAATGAATCTGGTCAGATTACTCGGTTCCTGGAAAAACCTAAATGGGGAGAGGTATTTAGTGATACAGTAAATACAGGTATATATATCCTTGAACCTGAGGTGCTGAATTACTTCGAAACAGGAAAAAAGTTTGATTTCAGCCAGGATTTGTTTCCTCTGCTCCTGAAGGATAAACAACCTATGTTCGGATATATAACCGATGAATACTGGTGTGATATTGGCAACTGCCAAACTTATCTTACAGCACATTACGATATGTTATCAGGTAGGGTAAATCTCCAATTTGATAGTGTAGAAAAAAGAAAAAATATTTTTCTAGGTAAAGGAGTAATAATAGACGAAGATGTAAAACTGGAAGGCCCTTGTTTTATTGGAAACTACTGTAGAATTGAAAAAGGTGCTCATATAGGGCCTCATACGATAATTGGAGATCATTGTTATATCGATAATAACACTTCTATTAAACGTAGTGTTCTATGGGATAATGTTGTTGTCGGCAAACGAACTGAAATCCGGGGTGCTGTACTGTGCGACAAAACAGTAATACAGAATAGAGTATCAATATTTGAGGGGGCAGTTATTGGTGATAGTTGCCAGTTAAACGAAGGAGTAACCATCAAACCCCGAGTGAAGATCTGGCCAGATAAAAATATAGAAGAAAACAACATTGTGCAATCTAATATTATTTGGGGCACTAAAACCGCCCGCTATTTATTTGGTAAGGATGGCATTAGTGGCTTGGCTAACATAGTGATTTCCCCACAAACCATCACGCGTATAGGAGCATCCCTCGGTGCATTCTTTGGTCCGGGCATGAAAGTAGCTGTAAGCAGCGACAACCATCCGGGCAATGTTATGTTGAAACATGGTTTAATATCAGGTCTATTATCATCCGGATTGGAAGTATTTGATTTAGGCTCATTGACTACACCAGTTATGCGATATTCTGTTAAGTGGCTTGGTTTAAATGCGGGTATTCACTTATTCGCTTATAACAATGAAAATACCCATATTCATGTAGTTGATTTTTTAGGTAACAACTTGTCTCCAGCCTCTGAACGTAAAATCGAGAATTTGTATATTAGAGATGATTACCCCAGGAAAAGCTTTCATGATATTAAATCAGTAAATGCATTGTATGATACTCCGATTTTCTATATCCGCTCTTTATTGAATGAGACTAATACCCAGGTATTAAGTAATAAAAATTACAGGATATTGGTTTCTACAAGTAGTAGCAGAATAGGTAACTATATCCTACATCAGGTATTAAATGAACTGGGATGTGAGGTAATTAAATGTAAAAACAACTTGGAGAAAGAGATGCAGCAAGGCAGCTATGATCTGGGCTGCAAATTAGATTATAATGGTGAATCCATAGAGTTATATAACGAAAAAGGAAATCGATTAAGTAAGGAAATGCAGACTGCCCTAATTAGTCTAATTCATTTGAAAAATAAACCTGGCGGGAAGATTGCAGTCCCATATAATGCACCTAATATCATAGATGAGTTGGCTAGAGAATATGATAGCAGTGTAGTACGCACCAAATCCAGTAAACAAGCGATTATAAAAGAAGCTATGGGAGAGAGCTTGTTTTTACTTTACTTTGATGGGATTGCATTTCTGACAAAGATTCTAGAACGAATGGCAACAGATAATGTTACTTTTTCAGATTTAACTAAAGAGATTCCGACTTTTTATGTCCGAGAAAAAGAAATTCATTGCCCTTGGAGTAAAAAAGGAACCGTTATGCGGAATCTAATTGAAGAAGAAACCAAGGCTGAGAAACAAATTGAAATGTTTGAAGGGGTGAAAATCAGTAATGATAAGGGCTGGGCACTAATCTTGCCAGATTCAGATGATCCAATTTGCCGAGTATACAGTGAAGGATTTAATGAAGAATATGCCGAAGAATTAGCTGCCTTTTATGAGAAACGAATAAAGGAAATTCAAGCACAAGGGGACTAATATAGAAAGTCATGGGCATACCTTGCGCACCACTATATTATTAAGTATAATAGGAATATTGGAAATAGAACGGAAATTTACCAATGTAATTGAGAAGGAGGAGAATTTTTTTAGTGTCATTGAAAAAGTTGAAAGTAATTCCTTTGGGAGGAATAGGCGAGATCGGAAAAAATATGACTGTGGTGGAGTATGGAGACGACATCATTGTCATAGATTGTGGTGTCAGCTTTCCAGAGGATGAAATGTTAGGAATCGACCTTGTGATTCCTGATATAAATTATTTACAGAAAAACAAGGAAAAAATTAAGGCAATTGTTTTAACTCATGGGCATGAGGATCATATTGGAGCATTACCCTATGTACTAAAGCAAATTAATGTTCCACTGTATGGAACAAAGCTTACACTAGGACTAGTAAATTATAAAATGGAGGAACATGGCATTGACTATGCAGAGCTGAATATTGTTAAAGCTAAAGATGTTGTAAAGTTTGGAAGCTTGAAAGTTGAATTTATTAAAACCAGCCATAGCATAGCTGACTCTGTGGCCCTTGCAATCCACACACCAGTTGGTACTATTGTTCATACCAGTGATTTTAAGGTGGATTTTACCCCTATAGATGGAGAGGTAATAGATTTAGCAAGATTTGCCAGTCTGGGAGAACAAGGTGTATTGGCATTATTTGCTGACAGCACTAATGTAGAGCGTCCTGGATATACCATGTCGGAGAAGACAGTAGGAGCAGTATTTGATAATATGTTTGAGGATGCCAAAGGGCGAATTATTATTGCATCTTTTGCATCAAACATTCATCGTATTCAACAAGTTATTAATGCTGCTGAAAAATATAATCGAAAGCTATGCGTTTCCGGACGAAGCATGGTTAACATTGTAAATGTGGCAACCGAGCTTGGTTATTTGAAAATGCCTGAAAATATGTTAGTTGACATTGATCGAATCAGCAACTATCCCGATAATAGAGTAGTAGTACTCACTACCGGTAGTCAAGGTGAGCCGATGTCTGCGCTAGCCAGAATGGCTGCATCAGAACACCGCAAACTACACATTAAGCCTGATGATCTTGTCATAATATCGGCTACTGCCATACCAGGAAATGAAAAGCTTGTGTCTAAAATTATTAATCAATTATTTAAAAAGGGTGCCAACGTAATCTATGAAGGATTGATGGATACCCATGTATCCGGTCATGCTTGTCAAGAGGAGCTAAAATTAATCCACACTTTGGTTAAACCCAAGTTTTTTATTCCAGTACACGGGGAATACCGCCATCTGAAACAGCATGCAAAACTTGCTGAGTCATTAGGTATGCCTAAAGAAAATATTTTTATAGCTGAATTAGGACACGTTATCGAATTTACTCCAAATACATGTAAGATTACTGGCGCGGTAGTAGCTGGCAGGGTGTTGGTAGATGGATTGGGTATAGGTGATGTAGGTAATATTGTATTGCGCGACAGAAAACATTTATCACAAGACGGACTGATGGTAGTGATTATTACCATGTCTAGAAACGATTTCAATATTATTGCAGGACCCGACATTATTTCCAGAGGATTTGTTTACGTTCGGGAATCTGAAGGCCTAATGGATGATGCCAAAGAAGTAGTAATGCGTGTATTGGAAGATTGCGAAGAAAAAAATATTACTGACTGGAGCAGTATCAAACTTAGTATTCGAGACGCCCTTCGTGATTTTTTATATGAACGAACAAAACGTAAACCAATGATATTACCTGTTATTATGGAAATATGATCTCTTAAATGTACTCATATTGAGGAGTATATAGATGGTATCTTCATTTTCAGCTTGCCAAATAGGGGGCATAGCTTTATAATGTAAATAAACATAGCCCGGTATCAGTTTTTACTGTTTGGGAGGTATTTCATGGCTGATTCGGTTACAGCAGATAGAAAAAAAACTGTCCAATCACAAAAAAATAAATATAAGCTACATCCAGTATTAAAGAAAATTTTAAGACAATTTCTTATATTCCTGATCAGTTTGGCTATAGTGATGAGCTCCATCGCTTTTGCCTTTCAGATTATATATAACAGATTTCTTAAACCTGTTGACCCCAACGACGATAGCATAATTACCATAGAAGTACCCATGGGTACTTCTATTAACGGTATTGCTAAAATCCTATATGACAATAATCTTATACGTAATACTGGTGCCTTTAAACTCATGGTGGATTTATCTAATAAAACCAATAAGATGCAAGCAGGGAAATATGAGCTCTCGAAAAGTATGACCATGCAAGAAATGATAGACGAATTAATGACAGGACAGGTATCTGTCACCACTATTTTAGCCACCATTCGCGAAGGAGACGATATTAGAACGATAGCTTCTCGCTTGGTCAATGAATATAATATGAATTTTACTGAAGAGCAATTTATTGAAGAAGCTAAAAAGATTGATAAATATGCAGAGGATTACCCTTTCCTTAAGCATATTCCTGAAGAAAGAAAAAAAATGGATTTCCCTATGGAAGGTTATTTATTTCCAGAAACTTATTACTTCTATGCTGATTCTAATCCAGAACGTATTATCCGAACAATGTTAGGTGAGTTTGACTCAAAATTTTCACAGGAGATGCGCGATTTAGTGGATCAGAAGGGAATGACAATGGATGAAGTAGTAGTACTTGCATCTATTATTCAAAACGAAGCAAGACCTGAGGAATTTGAAAAAGTATCTGCTGTATTCCATAACCGACTTAAAATTAATATGCGACTTCAGGCAGATGCGACTATCAATTATATATTACCAGATAGGGAAGTAAACCAGGTAAATCTAACTACTGAAGATACTAAAATACCTTCACCCTATAACACTTATCATGTTGATGGGTTGCCGATAGGACCTATATCCTCCCCAGGTTTAGATGCTATGGAAGCTGTTTTAAGTCCCTTTGAGGAGTATATGGATGAAGATGAACCTATGCTCTATTATGTACTCATAGATCCAGAAATTGGGCTTCATTCCTTTAACAGTTCTTATGAAGATCATATACGTGACAAACAAAAGTATGAGGCCAACTGGCGATAGTAATCAGATCGATTACTAAATTATAATATGTAGACAGGCTCACTATAATCAAGTGAGCTTTTTATTGTTATATATGTGCAGATTTGTAGATTTCAATTACTCAGTTTTTAAATAAATTTAACAAGAGATTTAGAACTTTGGTGATAGATATGGACAATATCAATAAGGACTATATAGAAGAATATTTAGCTGGTTTAGTCAAGTTCCCGGAAACCTCTTCTATGCGGGAAATGGGTTATCTGGCGGAAAAAGAAGGGTATCCTATACTTAGGCCTGCTGTTGCTGCTTTTTTAAATGTGCTTGTAAGAATAAATAAACCAACCTCAGTACTAGAGGTTGGAACATCCATCGGATATTCGAGTTCGATAATATTGCAGGCTATGGGTTCAGAAGGAAGGCTGGTAACAGTGGAATCCAATGAAGATATCCAGAAACTTGCTAGACAAAATTTTATTAAGCAGGGTTTGTCAGACAGGGTCACACTTGTTTTAGGAGACGGAAGAGAAGTGCTAAATCATCTAGATGACACTTTTGACTTAATTTTTCTTGATGGACCCAAGGCTCAATATCTTTTCTATCTTCCAGACTGTATCAGATTATTAAACAAAGGTGGCATACTGATTTGCGACAATGTTCTTTTTTATGGCATGGTAGCAAAAGATGAGTTGATACGTAAAAAGAAGATTACTATTGTTAAGCGTATGAGAAAGTTTCTACAAACTTTGGTGGAATATCCAGGCATGGATACTACCATAGTCCCTATTGGAGATGGGGTTTCATTGAGCGTAAGAAAGAACTGAGATAAAACGATAAACTGTGACTTATAAATAACGACTTCATCACATCTTTATTGAGGAGGCAGATTTACGATGGTTAAACCGGAGCTACTGGCACCTGCTGGTAACATGGAGAAACTAAAGATTGCATTGGCTTACGGTGCAGACGCGGTATATATAGGAGGCAAACAATTTGGTTTGCGCGCCCTTGCGGATAATTTTAATCTAGAAGAAATGAAAGAAGCCATTAAATATACGCATAAGATGGGAAAAAAGGCTTATGTAACTATGAATATTTTTGCTCGAAACGATGATTTTAATGAAATGGAAGAATACGTCCGTTCCCTTAAGTTAATAGAAGCAGATGCCATAATACTTTCTGATCCTGGAATTCTGGACTTAGTAAAGGAAACCGAGCCTGATTTGGAAATTCATTTAAGCACCCAAGCCAATAATACTAATTATCGCAGCGCAAGATTCTGGCACAAGATGGGAGTAAAAAGAATTATATTAGCTAGAGAGCTTTCATTGGAAGAAATCCGACAGATTCGTGAGAATACCCCAGAAAGTTTGGAACTAGAGGCTTTTGTACACGGGGCCATGTGTATGTCCTATTCGGGTCGATGTACTATTAGTAATTATTTAACTGGCAGAGATGCCAATCATGGGGAATGTACACAACCTTGTCGCTGGCGTTATTATCTTGTAGAGGAAAGAAGGCCTGGGAATTACTTGCCTATTGTTGAAGATGACAGGGGTACTTTTCTTTTTAATTCTAAGGATTTATGCATGTTAGAGTATATTCCAGAATTAATAGAAATTGGTTTAGATAGCCTAAAAATTGAAGGCAGAATGAAGTCCAGTTATTATGTAGCAAGCGTTATTTCACCATATCGAAAAGAATTGGACCGATACTTTAATAACCCTACTGAATATCAGTTTGATGATAAGAGCATGGAAGAGTTAAAAAAAGCCAGCCACAGACCTTTTACTACTGGATTTTATTTTGGAAAAACAGATGAAAAATCAATTCAGTATGAAAGCAGCAATTATGTAAGGAACTACGATTTTGTAGCAATGTTCTTGGATAATATCGATAATCGAGAAATGATACTGGTAGAGCAAAGAAATAATTTTAAAAAAGGTGATTTACTGGAGATTATGCAGCCGGGTACAGATTACATTGAGTATGAAGTAAAAGAAATGTATGATGAGGAAATGAATAGTATTGAAACAGCACCTCATCCGCAACAAAAAGTTTATCTTCCTTTTAAGGGTTATTTGAAACCCTGGTCACTTTTCAGGAGAAAAAAAACTCATTATCAAGCATAAATTGGTTAGAACAGATCCATGCAGGGAATACTTGTATTATCTAAGTATGGATCTGTTTTATTTTTGGTTATATTTCGTATTTTTTTGAATTTTATATAAAAATATAGCTTACACTCCTTTATACAACTGTAGTTCATAATTATGGATTTAACAAGCTAAAGGATAGGGAAATGCATACAACCAGAGTGCAAAAACGAAATACTTTGTTGGAAAAAAGAAAAAAAGGAAATAGAATCAAGGTACTAGGTATTTTTTTTACCACCTTATTTGTTTTACTCACTACAAGACTTTTTTTCATTCAAATTCTAAACGGAGATAAGTTAACA
>FZPS01000151.1_pt294 | contig 10426 bp, 12 predicted proteins | sample 1817821 | NCBI WGS metagenome assembly FZPS01 (sample SAMEA104158645, study PRJEB21678) | metagenome | place: Germany | collected 2015-04-21 | reverse complement strand
CTCGGTATATCCATTTCGGGTAGCAGTTCGATGTTCTGAGCGCTCGTAATACCCTGCTCCGGCTTGTATCTCAGCCTCACAGAGCATCACCATGTTCAGGAAGGTGGCTAACAAAGTCTGTAACGCACCGCTTGGATCGGAAAGATAATCGTGTGCTAACTCATAGAGATCCATGGCTCTGTTCCTCTTTACCAATTCTAATTGGTACAGAGCCTCAAATAATTTTACAGGAAATTCCGGACACTATCAGGTGGCCGGTCGCGGGGAGATGGTGACACAACGCCTTACACTCATCTGGACAGGCGATTCCCGGCGGCAATCCTCGCCGGATGACCGGGTGAGTCGCGGCAGGACAGACATTTTTCGCGCCCCGGATTCATGGGAGGTTGGAAGCTGATTACGAGTGAAGCAATCGAATTCGAGATTGCTAATATCCCCGGCGAAGAGAAGAGAAGATCTGTTGAAAACTTCCTGCAATTTGCACAGGAGCGGATTATGATCGATGAGGTGATCGTGAACCGTGCCCGAATGTTTTGTGGGATGGGTATTGGCGCATTTGATGCTCTGCACCTCGCATCTGCCGAGAGTGCCGGCGCCGTGTTTCTTACAACTGATGATGCCCTCGTAAAGGTTATTATGAGACATTCGGATAAGATCTCTATCGAAATACATAATCCTGTAGAGTGGCTCATGGAGGTGACAGCCAATGGAAGTAAAGACGATCAATGAGATCAGGATCCAGGGATTTGAAGTACTGGTAAAGAATCTCGGGCCTGCAGATGCGATAAGGTTCATCCAGAGTTATTCCCACGGTAGCGGAGATTATACGAAAGAACGCAAAACCTGGCTTTTGGAGGATCTCGATACAGTTGTTGCGGGGATCCTCGCGCGCCGGAAGAAAGAAGGGTCTGCCTGATCGCCCCGGCGCGGCCGGCATTCCGGCGGTCATCGGTGCCCCGATCGGTGAAGAGACCGCTCGATGTCGCGGCGAAGGGCTGCGGGGTGCCCGCCGTGGTTGGCGCTTCCTCGGTCTACGGCGACACCCCCGGTTTCGGGGTCATGGCCTGCCCCGCTCGATGCTGAAGATGAGTGGGGATTCTGGGTCCGCAGGGCAGTGATCTCCTGGATACGAGGCCGGCGATCCCGGCCTTTGCGAGAGCTCTAAGGTTCTCATGGTAGGCGATCTTCCCGATCGGAAGGCGGTTCTGCGGTGCCTCAGAACTCACCGCCACGTTTATTGGTTCTCCCCCCTACCTCTTATTTACCAGGTGAAACCGGTTATGTCCGATGTTACTATCAGGGTTCCCCGGGATATCGTCCAGGCGCTTTTGCTCCCTCCCGATGTCGTTGCCGTCGAACTGCAGCGAGAACGCGGCAACTGGCACTCTACCAGCGGGGCATCCTCTCTTCCGGGAAAGCAGCTGCTCTTGCAGGGATGAACCGATGGGAGTGGGAGGAACTGCTCGGGGCACGGAAGATTCCTCGGCATTACTCCGATGAGGATCTCGACCTGGATGTATCCGCTCATTCGTTTTTGCCCACAGTATATAAGCAAAGGCTCATTCGTTTTTGCCCACCTTGACCCAATTCTCCTCACGCAGATTGCGGCGAGGAGGTTACGGAGAGATGTATTCCATGACAACAGTCAAAACCATACTTGAAACCTATGAGCGAACGAGCTCTTATCGCCGGACAGGTTATGAATTAGGTGTTTTGGCGATGGCGGTGTAAAAGTGTACAGATTCTGGCGGGATAAAAGTGTACACCTGGGCGCATAAACCTATCCATATCACCCTGGGAGCGTATGCGAGAAGAAACACCTCTCAGGGGCTTGAGGTTCTCCTGGTGCAGGTGATCGAAGGGGATCTCATTTGTTGTCCCATGGGGCGTGGCGTTGACCCGGTTGCACCACTGCAGGAGCTGGCGGTTCATATCGTCAAGGGAGGAGAAGGTTCCGCCAAGGAGGAAGTCGCGTTTAATGTAGCCAACGGTGTTTTCGATCTTTCCTTTGGTCTGGGGACAGTAGGGTTTGCAGAGCCTGGGAATGAACCCATACTGTGAGAAGAAGTCCTCGAACTTCGGGTTCCACTGGTGGTCGCTGGCACGGAGAGCTCGTTTGAGGACCACTGTCTTGATGTTGTCATACAGGATCTCTTCGGTGTATCCGCCGAAGTATTCGAAGGCATTGAGGTGGCACTGGATGAGGGTGTACGTATCAGTGGAGAGCGTAAAGACTGCATACCGCATTCGGGAATAGCCGAGGATCATGTTGAAGCAGTACAGTCTCTTCTGCCGTCCGTCGATATTCAGATGGTTGCACTCACTCCAATCAACCTGCGCCTGGACGCCGGGTTTGGTCTCGAACCGGAGAACCGCTTGCAGGGGTACTTGAGGCCGGATTGTGCGGATGTAATCCTTGACAATGGTATAGCTTCCATCAAATCCCATTTCTTGAATTTCACGGAAGATCCGGGTGGCGGTCAAGGGGTAGTCAGCAATACGGTCCTGGATGTAGCCTTTATAGGCATCGAGTTTGCTCGGTCGTGGCCGGCGGGGAACGGGTGCCGGCATGGTTTGGCTGGTAAGATACTTTCGCACCGTGTTTCGATGATATCCGGTCTCCCGGGCGATCTGGCTGATATTCAGCCCCTGGTGATGTAAGTCACGCATCATAAGAAATTCCTCCATAGTGAACAAGTGCTAGACTCCTCAAGTGTGTCCTTGAGGGTTCGCAGGTGTACACTTTTCGACCGCCGAAAGTGCACAAAGTTACGCCGCCGTTGACACCTTCCACCGGCACAACCCGGCTTCAGTGCGGGTGAGCAGGAGTTCGGTCGTCGAGGATCTCATGATATCGACGTCGCCTTCAACGTCCTCTTCCCCGGCCGGGAGTATACCGTCCACGCGGGCGGGACCGGGGATGTCGCCGCGGCCCTCGCATCCTTCGGCCGGACGCCGGTCTACATCTCGGCCTCCCGGAAGTCTTCAAAGAAGATCCGGTCGATCTACATCGAGGAGGACGACCGGACGATCGAGGGCGACTTCATGACCCAGGAGGTCTACGTCTACCGTAAGCCGGAGGCCTACGGGCAGGAGAACATCATCGAGAAGCTTTTGGTGAACAAGGTCGAGCCGTTGAAGATCGAGCTTGCGATGTTTGTGCGGGCTGTTCGTGACGGGAAGAGGTTTTTGGTGCCGCCGGAGGAGGGACTCTCAAACGTCAGGATTTGTGAAGCGATCTCCCGGGGGCTTGTGGCGTGAAGGTCATCTCGGTCGTCGGGGCCCGGCCGCAGTTCGTCAAGTGCGCTCCCGTCTCGCAGGAACTCCGGAGGGTGCACGAAGAGGTCCTCGTCCACATCGGACAGCACTATGATTACGGGTTGTCTGAGGTCTTCTTCTGCGACCTCGGTATACCGGCGCCCGACTACCACCTCGATATCGGGTCGGGGAGCCACGGCGCCCAGACCGGCCGGATGCTCGCCGCGGTCGAGGAGGTGATCGGGAAGGAAGAGCCGGACCTCGTCCTCGTCTACGGGGACACGAACTCGACCCTCGCGGGGGGCGCTTGCGTCGGCGAAGATGCACGTGCCGGTGGCGCACGTCGAGGCCGGGCTCCGGAGCAACGATTTCCGGATGCCCGAGGAGGTGAACCGGGTGCTCACGGATCACTGTTCTGACATCCTCTTCTGCCCGACGGCGAGCGCTGTTACGAATCTTTCGGCCGAAGGGGTCACGAAGGGCATCCACCTCACCAGGGATGTGATGGTCGACGTGCTCCGCGAGAACCTCTCCCTCGCAAAGCAGCGGTCCACGGCTCTTACCGATCTCGGGCTCTCGCCAAAGGAGTATTACCTCGCCACGGTCCACCGTGCGAGCAACACCGACGATCCCGCGGCGCTCAGGGCGATCATGGAGGCGTTCTCCCGCCTCGATGTGCCGGTGATCTTCCCGGCTCACCCCCGCACCCGGAAGAAGTTCGTCGAGTACGGGATCAAGCCGGCGGCGAACGTCCGGGTGGTCGAACCGCTCCCCTACTTCGATATGCTCGCCCTTCTTTCCGGCGCGCGGGCGGTTCTGACCGACTCCGGCGGCGTCCAGAAGGAGGCTTACATCCTTGAGGTGCCCTGCGTGACCCTGCGGGAGAACACCGAGTGGGTCGAGACAATCGAGGACGGCTGGAACGTCCTCGTCGGCACGGATGCCGACCGGATCGTTGCCGAGGCGGAGAGGGCCGGCGGCGCGCGCCGGGGGCATTCAGCCCGGTTCGGCGACGGGCACGCGGCCGCGCGGATCGTCGCGATCATCAGGGAGTTTGAACCCTGAAGACGGATTAGAGACGCAGACAATAGGGGCATCGGGCATGTCTACGGCTCCCAGCGAAACTCCCCCTCGTTGGGGTACAAGATCACGATGCTCAACCGGGGAAGCCCCCGCTCAGGGGCGAGGAGCCCGGGCTTGAAGAGTTGCTGAGAACGGTCGCCGGTGCGGGGAAAATTCTCCCGCATCGCGGATTTTGCAAAGATCGCCGGGTGCGATGCAGTGACCCTCGCCATCCTGATGCCTTTTCTCGATGAGCGAGGACCAGGAAATCGGGCGCAGCCTCACCGGCACGACCGCGCGCGCGGCCCAGGACAGTTGACGCGGGATTGGGGAGTACCTCAGACCTGGATGCCTGCCCGGGCAAGCGCATCCTTGATGGAGACGAGCTCCTTCCTGATCTCTGCAAATTCGTCGTCAAGGTGCTTTTTGGTATCACTCCGGAGCCCGACAATCTCTTCTTTTGTCTCTTTGCCGATCTGGAGGGATTCTTTGCCGATCTGGAGGGTTTCTTTGCCGATCTGGAGGGTTTCTTTGCCGATCTGGAGGGTTTCTTTGCCGATCTGGAGGGTTTCTTTGCTGACCTGGAGGGTTTCTTTGCCGATCTGGATGGTCTGATCCTGCTTGTCCAGCATCTGGTCGAATTTCATATCCATGCTGTGCAATACTTTCCCGGCGTAATCTATCCGCTCGAATATCTCCTCCTGGATATCTCCCCGGATGATCTCGAAATCGGCGTACTCCCCGGTTGCCTCTTCCCACCTGATGGTGAACGATTTGACTACAATAGGTCTTTGTATGATATTGATCGCGTTGATGAAACCCCGGAGATCCTTTTCGCTCCCCTCTGCGACGATCTCGACCTCCCCATTCTTGAGATTCTTCACATACCCCGAGATATTCCGTTCAAACGCCTCGTCGTACACATGCTCCCGATAGCCGACCCGCTGGACACGCCCCTGTGCGGTGGCCACAAATCGTTTCATTCAATTTCACTCTGTATGGCGGACATAAATAGTTTCTCCGGACCTGCACCTCGCCGGGCGAAGGTCTCTTTGGACCCTGCCTGCACCACAAAGGGGTGGCAGAAGACAGAATATCAATCATGAAGACAAATCAGAGATGCGTACAATGACCGAGAATCTTGCAACACTCATCAGGAATTGCGGCCCGATCCGCCGGGTCGGCGTCATCGGGATGGGCTACGTCGGCATCCCGGCGGCGGCGCTCTTCGCGGATGTGCCGGGAATTGAACATGTCTACGGCTTCCAGCGATATTCGGCTTCCTCGGGCTACAAGATAGCGATGGTGAACCGCGGGGAGTCGCCCTCCGGGAGAGGAACCGGGATTTCCGGTAGTGCTCGGCAAGGTCGTCGGTGCGGCGATGCTCTCCTTGATCTCGTCGAGGTGCCGGCTGGCCGAGGGCAGGGCGTAGTTGAAGATGCCCTCAAGGAGGGTTACCAGGATGACCGAGGGAAAGACCACCCGGGAGCTCGGTCTTACGAGACGAACCGGGACGTGAAGTGGATCTGCCGGATATTGCAGCAGATGGAGGCCCGGGATGAGGAGTTTGAGGGCCGGCTTCGGGCACTCGAGGGGTGGCGGGCCGGGGAGGAGAGGAGGCTCTCGGCTATAGGGGCCGGCGCCGGGGGGATCGTCGGCGGAGTGGCTGAGGGGTGATCGTGCGGGTGCTGGGTGGGGGGTGAGGGAGGGTTCCGGTACGTGTTCCCTTAGGTTGTACTGAGCCCCGACAGACCGGGTATCGATTCAGAAAGCCCGAAACCGGTACTCAACGTAACCACTTCATGCGCTCCATCGTCACCGGCGCTGCCGGCTCGGACCTCAAACCTTGCGGATGCCCTGGCACAAAACCACGACGTCGCCATCATCGATAACCTCGCGACCGGGCGCCGGGAGAACATCGAGCACCTCCTCGACCATCCTCGGGTAGAGTTCATCGGGGGGAGCATCACCGACCTTGACCTATTACCTTTTACCTTCCAATGAGGTGATCCAACAAGCCCTCCGCAAGACCGTGCCTGTATATCCAGAGCTCGCAGTAAGGGAACTGGTGGTGAACGCGCTGATCCATCAGGATTTATCCCTCACCGGCACCGGTCCGATGATAGAGATATTTAATGATCGTATGGAAGTAAGCAATCCCGGAATACCGCTCGTGGCAACCGAACGGTTTCTCGATTCACCTCCAAAATCCCGGAACGAAACCCTAGCATCTTTGATGCGGCGCATGGGTATCTGTGAAGAACGTGGTAGCGGCATTGATAAGGTTGTATTCCAGACGGAGTTTTACCAACTTCCGGCTCCCTTCTTTGAAGTTGCGGGAGAGGCCACCCGATCGATCCTCTTTGCACCCCGGCCGCTCGCCAGGATGGACAAGGCCGACCGTATGCGGGCCAGTTACCTCCATGCTTGCCTGAAATATGTCAACCGAGAATACCTGACGAACAGTTCTCTACGTGAGCGATTCGGCATCTCCTCGAAGAATAGTGCAACGGTTTCACGGTTCATCAAAGAGGCAGTGGAGATGGGGGAGATTATCCCCTACGATCCGGACGCAGCTCCAAAGATGATGAAATATGTCCCGTGGTGGGCGGCACCGGATGAGCGGAATACTTGATGTATTATATTCAGAATGCCTGCTTCTAGAGACTAATATCAGCGATATTGCTGTCGATCTGTATATGTCCAGGTATTTGCTGGCTTTTCCGTACTTGATGGGTACTTGATCCCGGCCCATGGGATCACCTGCATTCTGTCTTCGATGAGGCGCAGGGTGATTTTGGATAACCCTTTGTAACGTTTAATGTGTGGGGCTCTCGGGGGGAGTGAGAAGTCCCCGGCCGCGAGATCGGGGATGGGCGCTCCGCTCCCTCCCCGCCAGCCTCTCCCCCAAAGATGATACTCCCACGGTCCACTATTTGAGGATGTGCTCGGACCCGGCTTTCCATAGTTATCACATGCACTGCCCCCGCCCGGTGTCGTGCGGGGGAGGAGGCCGGAGGCCGGGCGGGGTGGGTGCCGGCATATCGGAAGGCAGGATGGAATTGCCGGCATATGAAAGAGCGGAGGGCTTCGCTTCATGGAGAGTTACTGGAGCGAGGAGCAGATATCTACCGATGATTTAGAGGAAAAGATTGACGGATGAGGAGAAGGCCTTGCAAAGCGAGTTAAGTGGTACGAGCCGAGGGGGCTTGCAAAGTGAGATTTGACTCAAAAGGGCGTGGATTGGCAGTTTACCACAACCGATGCGAGGAGAAAACTCAAAGCAGCTCCACCCGATGTACTTAGAGAATTAAGAGACAGCGAACATCAGGAGGAACCCGACCTCCAGGAGATCGTCTGATATACGCAATCTCCAGGGAAGTTTCCCGGATGAATCCCACCGGGATGAGTGAATGGTGCATGGAATGAGGGAGTCTCATGCCTCTGGGGTGTTGGGCAAACAACGTAGGCGGTTCGACCGGAGCAGAAGGGATATGAGCATTCCCGCAAACATACTTTGTATGGTGGGGTGCTTGCCCCCGTGAGTTTTAGGTCTCTTGTGGAGAGGGAAGGAGATGAAAGTCTATTTGGACGTTTGCAGTCTGTGCCGGCCGTTTGACGACCAAAGATTTTACCGTATCAGGATGGAGGCAGAGGCTGTGATCGCAGTCCTCAATGGATGTATGGGAGGTTGGAAGCTGATTACGAGTGAAGCAATCGAATTCGAGATTGCTAATATCCCCGGCGAAGAGAAGAGAAGATCTGTTGAAAACTTCCTGCAATTTGCACAGGAGCGGATTATGATCGATGAGGTGATCGTGAACCGTGCCCGAATGTTTTGTGGGATGGGTATTGGCGCATTTGATGCTCTGCACCTCGCATCTGCCGAGAGTGCCGGCGCCGTGTTTCTTACAACTGATGATGCCCTCGTAAAGGTTATTATGAGACATTCGGATAAGATCTCTATCGAAATACATAATCCTGTAGAGTGGCTCATGGAGGTGACAGCCAATGGAAGTAAAGACGATCAATGAGATCAGGATCCAGGGATTTGAAGTACTGGTAAAGAATCTCGGGCCTGCAGATGCGATAAGGTTCATCCAGAGTTATTCCCACGGTAGCGGAGATTATACGAAAGAACGCAAAACCTGGCTTTTGGAGGATCTCGATACAGTTGTTGCGGGGATCCTCGCGCGCCGGAAGAAAGAAGGGTCTGCCTGATCGCCCCGGCGCGGCCGGCATTCCGGCGGTCATCGGTGCCCCGATCGGTGAAGAGACCGCTCGATGTCGCGGCGAAGGGCTGCGGGGTGCCCGCCGTGGTTGGCGCTTCCTCGGTCTACGGCGACACCCCCGGTTTCGGGGTCATGGCCTGCCCCGCTCGATGCTGAAGATGAGTGGGGATTCTGGGTCCGCAGGGCAGTGATCTCCTGGATACGAGGCCGGCGATCCCGGCCTTTGCGAGAGCTCTAAGGTTCTCATGGTAGGCGATCTTCCCGATCGGAAGGCGGTTCTGCGGTGCCTCAGAACTCACCGCCACGTTTATTGGTTCTCCCCCCTACCTCTTATTTACCAGGTGAAACCGGTTATGTCCGATGTTACTATCAGGGTTCCCCGGGATATCGTCCAGGCGCTTTTGCTCCCTCCCGATGTCGTTGCCGTCGAACTGCAGCGAGAACGCGGCAACTGGCACTCTACCAGCGGGGCATCCTCTCTTCCGGGAAAGCAGCTGCTCTTGCAGGGATGAACCGATGGGAGTGGGAGGAACTGCTCGGGGCACGGAAGATTCCTCGGCATTACTCCGATGAGGATCTCGACCTGGATGTATCCGCTCATTCGTTTTTGCCCACAGTATATAAGCAAAGGCTCATTCGTTTTTGCCCACCTTGACCCAATTCTCCTCACGCAGATTGCGGCGAGGAGGTTACGGAGAGATGTATTCCATGACAACAGTCAAAACCATACTTGAAACCTATGAGCGAACGAGCTCTTATCGCCGGACAGGTTATGAATTAGGTGTTTTGGCGATGGCGGTGTAAAAGTGTACAGATTCTGGCGGGATAAAAGTGTACACCTGGGCGCATAAACCTATCCATATCACCCTGGGAGCGTATGCGAGAAGAAACACCTCTCAGGGGCTTGAGGTTCTCCTGGTGCAGGTGATCGAAGGGGATCTCATTTGTTGTCCCATGGGGCGTGGCGTTGACCCGGTTGCACCACTGCAGGAGCTGGCGGTTCATATCGTCAAGGGAGGAGAAGGTTCCGCCAAGGAGGAAGTCGCGTTTAATGTAGCCAACGGTGTTTTCGATCTTTCCTTTGGTCTGGGGACAGTAGGGTTTGCAGAGCCTGGGAATGAACCCATACTGTGAGAAGAAGTCCTCGAACTTCGGGTTCCACTGGTGGTCGCTGGCACGGAGAGCTCGTTTGAGGACCACTGTCTTGATGTTGTCATACAGGATCTCTTCGGTGTATCCGCCGAAGTATTCGAAGGCATTGAGGTGGCACTGGATGAGGGTGTACGTATCAGTGGAGAGCGTAAAGACTGCATACCGCATTCGGGAATAGCCGAGGATCATGTTGAAGCAGTACAGTCTCTTCTGCCGTCCGTCGATATTCAGATGGTTGCACTCACTCCAATCAACCTGCGCCTGGACGCCGGGTTTGGTCTCGAACCGGAGAACCGCTTGCAGGGGTACTTGAGGCCGGATTGTGCGGATGTAATCCTTGACAATGGTATAGCTTCCATCAAATCCCATTTCTTGAATTTCACGGAAGATCCGGGTGGCGGTCAAGGGGTAGTCAGCAATACGGTCCTGGATGTAGCCTTTATAGGCATCGAGTTTGCTCGGTCGTGGCCGGCGGGGAACGGGTGCCGGCATGGTTTGGCTGGTAAGATACTTTCGCACCGTGTTTCGATGATATCCGGTCTCCCGGGCGATCTGGCTGATATTCAGCCCCTGGTGATGTAAGTCACGCATCATAAGAAATTCCTCCATAGTGAACAAGTGCTAGACTCCTCAAGTGTGTCCTTGAGGGTTCGCAGGTGTACACTTTTCGACCGCCGAAAGTGCACAAAGTTACGCCGCCGTTGACACCTTCCACCGGCACA
>FZPS01000063.1_pt204 | contig 10426 bp, 5 predicted proteins | sample 1817821 | NCBI WGS metagenome assembly FZPS01 (sample SAMEA104158645, study PRJEB21678) | metagenome | place: Germany | collected 2015-04-21 | reverse complement strand
CTATAGAGCAGTTTGACTTTGTCATCATAGATGAGTGTCATAGGTCCATTTATAATTTGTGGAAGCAAGTTTTAGACTACTATGATTCCTTTCTTATTGGACTTACAGCTACACCTGATAAAAGAACCTTTGGCTTCTTTAATGAGAATGTAGTAAGTGAGTATACATATGAGGAATCTGTTATAGATGGAGTAAATGTTCCCTATGATGTTTTTACCATAGAGACAGAAATAACCCAAGCAGGGTCAAAGCTAAAAGCCAAAGAATATGTAGATAAAAGAGATAGGCTAACTCGTAAAATGAGATGGGAACAGCTAGATGAAGACCTGGAATACTCTGCAAAAGATTTGGATAAAAAAGTAGTCAGTAAGAGTCAAATAAGAAATATAATCAAAGCCTATAAGGAAGCCTTGCCTATAATTTTTCCTGATCGCTATGATGATGAGGGAGTTTTTGAAGTGCCTAAAACCCTTGTTTTTGCAAAAACAGATAGCCATGCTGATGATATTATACAAATAATAAGAGAAGAATTTAATGAAGGTAATGACTTCTGTAAAAAGGTAACCTACAAGGCAGAAGAAGACCCTAAATCAGTTTTAAATAGGTTTAGAAACTCTTGGGCTCCAAGAATAGCTGTAACAGTAGACATGATTGCCACAGGGACAGATGTAAAGCCTTTAGAAGTCTTACTCTTTATGAGAGATGTAAAAAGTTCTAATTACTTTGAACAAATGAAGGGCAGGGGAACTAGGACCATAAGCTTTGATGACTTAAAAAAAGTAACTAGGACAGCTAGGCATACTAAGACTCATTTTATAATAGTTGATGCTATTGGAGTAACAAAATCTAGAAAAACAGATAGCAGACCCCTAGAAAGAAAGAGGACAGTAGCCTTAAAAGATTTATTAGGAGCGGTAACTATGGGGGCTCAAGATGAAGACCTTTTCACATCTTTGGCCAATAGGCTAATACGTTTAGAAAAACAGCTAACAGATGAAGAAAAAGAAAAGCTAGTAGATATTTCTGGTGGTCAGGATTTAAAAATCATGACTAGAAACCTTTTAGATGCCTATAATCCTGATACTATTGAGAGGGAAGCTCAAGTCCTTATAGATAAAATCCCTGAAGATAAAAGAACACCAGCAAAGGAAGAAGAGTGTATAAAGGAGGCTAAGAATAATTTGGTAGTAAAAGCTGCCAAGGTCTTCACTGGGGACTTAAATGATTATATTGAAAATGTTAGAAAGATACACGAGCAAATAATAGACAATATAAATCAAGACAAGGTTTTAAGGTCAGAGTGGGCCAGCTTCACAAAGGATAAGGCAAAGGATGTAGTTGAAAGTTTTAAAGATTATATAGAGAAAAATAAGGATGAAATTGTGGCCTTAAGTATCTTTTATAACCAACCCTATAGGATGAAAGAGTTAACCTTTAAGATGATTAAGGATTTATTCGAACAAATGAAAATGGACAAGCCACTTTTAGCACCTTATTATGTGTGGGAGGCCTACAGTCAATTAGAAGATGTAAAAGACTCTAGCCCTAAAAATGAGTTGGTGGCCCTTGTTTCTCTAATAAGAAGGGTTTCAGGTCTTGATAAGAGTTTAACTCCCTATAACAAGACTGTAGATAGGAATTTTCAAAAATGGGTTTTTGGAAAACAAGCAGGTCCAGTAAAATATACAGAAGAACAGATGGAATGGTTAAGGATGATCAAAGACCATGTAGCTAGCAGTTTTCATATAGAGCTGGAAGACTTGGACTACAATCCTTTTGATACTCAAGGAGGCAGGGGTAAGATGTATAAACTATTTGGTGATGAGATGCTAGAAATAATAAATGAGTTAAATGAGGTACTGATAGCATGATAAGAGAAGATTGGGAAGTATGCATTGTAGAAGACGTTTTAGAATTAATGAAAAATGGCAGTTCGGCAAAACAATATAATGAGAACGTAGGATTTCCTATTACACGAATTGAAACGATATGGAATGAGCAGATAGACCTGGAAAGGGTAAAATATATCAGAGAAAATGATGTTGACTTAATAAGTAAACATGGAATTAAGTATGGAGATATTTTATTTAGTCATATTAATAGCGATAGTCATTTAGGAAAAACAGCTATTTACAAATTCCAAGATAAAACTGTAATTCATGGTATAAATTTGTTGTTATTAAGGCCTGTTAGGAATATAAATGCAGATTTTTTGAATTATCAATTTAAGTATTTAAGAATAAAGGGTAGGTTTATTGATGAAGCACAAAGAGCTGTAAATCAGTCTTCAATCAATCAAAGAAAACTGAAAAAAATTCCAATAGTAGTAGCTCCCCTACCAGAACAAAGAGCCATTGTAGCTAAAATTGAAGAATTATTCTCTGAATTAGATAGTGGAATAGCTAGCCTAAAAAAGGCAAAAGACCAGCTTGATGTATATAGACAGGCTGTGTTAAAGGCAGCTTTTGAAGGCAAGTTGACTAGAGGATGGAGAAAGGAGAATAAAAACTTATGTAATACTAATGATTTGCTGGAGAAAATAGAAGAAGAACGAACGAATTATTATGAAAGTCTTATTAAAAAATGGGAAGATGAAGTTAGGGAATGGGAAAAGGGTAACAAAGAAGAAAAAAAACCTAGTAAGCCGAGAAAAATCAGTGAGATAAATCATGTTGATGATAATGAAAAACTAAATGATCTTCCTAATTCGTGGGATTGGACAAGATTATCAAATTTGGTACTAGATGCTTCTAAAGACATAGTTGATGGACCTTTTGGATCAAATCTTAAATCTACTGAATATGTAGATGAGGGTTATCCAGTTTTGAGGATACAAAATATAAAGGCGAATAAATTTATTAATAAAAATTTTAGGTATATTTCTGTTGAAAAATATAATGTCCTTTCTAGACATAAATTTAAGCCCAATGATTTGGTTGTTACTAAACTAGGAAATCCATTGGGGTTAACATGTAGAGTTCCTTCTTATATGGGAGAGGGTGTGATCGTTGCTGATTTGATAAGAATAAGTCCTAGCTTAAAGAATATAAATTATGATTGGCTAACCTATCTTTTAAATAGTGAAGTAATACAAGCACAGTTTAGGGAAATTACTAAGGGTACTACTAGACCTCGTATGAATTTGACAATAATGAGAGATACCCTTGTGCCTATATGCCCAATAGAAGAGCAAAATCAAATTGTTCAAGAAATAGAATCACGTCTCTCTGTATGTGAGAATATAGAGGCAACTATAGAAGAGGCCCTTGAAAAGGCAGAGGCTCTCCGCCAAAGCGTTTTAAAGAAAGCCTTTGAAGGCAAATTATTATCTAATGAAGAGTTAGAGGCTTGTAGAAGGGAAAGCGACTGGGAACCAGCAGAAGATCTATTAAAGAGAATTAAAGAAGACAAGAAGGAGGCAAAATCCAATGGTTAATGAATCAAATATAGTTTCAAAGGTATGGTCCTTTGCCAATATACTAAGGGATGATGGGGTTTCCTATGGTGATTATCTAGAGCAACTTACCTACCTATTATTTTTAAAAATGGCTGATGAATTTTCCAAGCCTCCTTATTTTAGGGAAATAAATATACCTGAAGGCTATGGCTGGAATGACCTAAGAAACAAGCGAGGGGCTGAGCTTGAAGACCACTACAATAAGACTTTAAGAGAGCTATCCAAGGCTAAAGGAACCCTAGGTCAAATTTTTACAAAATCACAAAATAAAATCCAGGACCCAGCTAAACTATCTAGGATTATAGAAATGATAGATAAGGAAGACTGGGGTATGATGGGTGCAGATCTAAAGGGGAAAATCTATGAAGGTCTTTTAGAAAAAAATGCTGAGGATACCAAAAGTGGTGCAGGCCAATACTTTACTCCTAGAGCCTTAATTAAGGCCATGGTAGCCTGTGTACAGCCTGAACCAAAGAAAACCATAATCGACCCAGCATGCGGAACGGGTGGTTTTTTTCTAGCTTCATACGATTATATCAGCCAAGCCCATGATTTAAATAAGGAAGAAAAGGAATTTTTAAAGAATAAAACCTTTCATGGAAATGAAATAGTAGCCAATACCAGACGCCTTTGCCTTATGAATATGTTTTTACATAATATAGGAGAAATAGATGGAGAAAGCTTTATTTCTTCAGCAGATGCCCTAATAGCAGATGAAGGTGACAGGTATGACTATGTTTTAGCAAATCCACCCTTTGGTAAAAAGTCATCTATGACTATAACCAATGAGGAAGGAGAACAGGAAAAGGAAGACTTGGTTTACAATAGGCAGGATTTTTGGGTAACCACATCAAATAAACAATTAAATTTTTTACAACATATAAGGACCCTATTAAAGGAAAATGGGCAGGCAGCAGTAGTTTTACCAGATAATGTTTTATTTGAAGGAGGAGCAGGGGAAACAGTTAGAAAAGAACTTTTAAAGACCACAGACCTTCATACAATATTAAGACTTCCTACAGGTATATTCTATAGGCCAGGTGTAAAGGCAAATGTGCTTTTCTTTGATAATAGGCCAGGAGCAAGAGACCCCTGGACCAAGGAAATATGGTTTTATGATTACAGGACCAATGTCCACCACACTTTAAAGAAAAAACCAATGGAATTTGCAGACCTAGAAGACTTTATTAAGTGCTATAATCCAAGCAACAGACATGACAGAAAAGAAACTTGGTCAGAAGACAATCCACAAGGAAGATGGAGAAAATATTCTTACCAGGAAATAGTTGAAAGAGACAAGACCAGCCTAGATATTTTCTGGCTTAAAGATGATAGCTTAACAGATTTGGAAAACCTACCTGATCCAGATATTTTGGCTAATGAAATAATAGAAAATATAGAAGCAGGATTAGAAAGTTTTCAAGCCTTAATGGAGACTTTGAACGGGGAGTAAAAAAAGGAAAAAACAAATTGACTTTTAAGGAAGGTGAGCTGATGAAAGAAGATCTTAAAAAAGAAATAGAGTCCTGGCTGGTAAGATTAGGCTATAGTTTTAATAGAGGATTATATGGTAAAGTAGCAAAGATGTCCTTTTATCGGCCCTCCTATAAAGTAATGGCTGATATAGTTTTAGATTCCATAAAAATTACTAATCCGGACTTGAATCCTAATGAGGCATGGTCTTATACAACTAACTTTGTAAATGGGATGAAAGGAAATCTAATAACTAATAATAATTACTTTCAATCTGCATTAAAAAATGGTTTATATAATCGGATAAACAATAAGCAAGATAATGAAATACACTTACTATCTAGCAGGAATGGATTTGAAAAGAATAGTTATACCTATTTAAAAAACATACGAATAAGTAATGGCAAGGAGAATAAAATTTTTGATTTTACACTTTTAATCAATGGATTTCCTATTATTTTAATAAAGGTAATTGATAAAAATGAATTATCTTTTAAAAGAGCCTTTATAGATTTAGAGACAGACTTCGAGGAATTCCCCATGTTTTTTAATTTTAATAAGCTTATATTGGTAACAGATGGGACGACTTATAAGCTAGGTTCTATCTTTGATTTTCCAGAAGATTATTTGACTTTTGAAGCTAGTTCTACAAGTTCTAGTGGAAAAACTGATTATTCTTTTAAAGAACTAGAAGAAGTACTTTCAAGCCAAAATATTTTAGACTTTTTAAAAAACAATAAAGATAGTAGCCAGGTTCTTGAATATATTGAAAATAAAGCTAAAAGAAGTGAAGAATTAGAAAGACCTACTAGACAGGACCTTAATTTAGAAAATGTAACTTTGGATAAAGATAATGGATTCATAAAAGATGAAAAAGAAGACATAGAAGCCTATGAAGAAGATGAAGAGCTAAATTTTTTAGCAGGAATTTTTAACCCTGACCTGGAAGAAGTACTGGAATCTGATGATTTTAAAAAGAGACTAGAAAAAGCTAGGGAAGTGCCTGATTTCAAGGAAAACAAAGCTTATATTGAAGAAATACAAAATAGTGAAGACATGGGTGTGGTAGAGACTTTTGTCAAAGCCAATGAAAGATTGGTTCTTAAAGAAGTCAGTAGATATCTTAGATATCAGACAACTAGTGTTGATTTTGATGATCTTTACCAATTAGGCTATATTGGACTGCTGAAAGCAGCAAAAAGATTTGACTTAAGCATGGATAATGAGTTTTCAACTTATGCTATATATTGGATTCGCCAAACAATAATGAGGGGGATTCAAGATGATAGCTTAGTAATTAGAGTGCCTGCACACAGATGGGATTCTTTGTCAAAGTTAAAGCGATTGGAGAGTGCTTCTGAGATTAATTTTAATAAGGTAGATTATGAATGGATTAGCAAGGAACTAGATATATCCATGGAAAAACTTTTAGAGCTTATTATCATAAGAAATACCTTTATGAATAATACAAGCCTAGACATTCCTGTTGGGGTTGATGAGGATACAAACCTAGGAGACTTCATTGCTGATAATGATTATAGTGTTGAAGATTTAATTATAAGTTCTAACTTAAAAGATAACTTAAATGAGCTTTTAGGTACATTAGACCCTAGAAGTCGGGCTGTTATTATAAAAAGATTTGGCCTAAACAGTGGAGAGCCTATGACTTTAGAGCAAGTTGGCAAAGAATTTGATGTAACTAGGGAAAGAATTAGACAAATAGAAGCCAAAGCTTTGAGGAAGTTAAGACATCCGTCAAGGATTAAAAAACTAAAAGATTATTGTGAGGGATAATTATGCTAGATAGATTAAAGGATTTATTAATTAAAATTGAAAAAAATGTAACTGGAAAAACAATAATTGCTTTTAAAGGTTTTTTCTATTCTGATCTAATAAAACTAGATAATAAGTTTTTTGCCTCATGGGACAAGGTTATTGTTAATAAAACAAACCTAGATGATCTAAAAAGTCATGTTTTATTTTCAACATTTGAGGTTTTGCAAAGTGAGAAAAATGTATTTTGGATGACTTATGAGGAACTCCTTATTTCTTATGAAACTGTAAAAAATAATTTTGCTATAAAAGTGGTAGAAAATAATGTTTTCAATAAGAGATTTCCCCATGACGGGACCATAGATAATATAAAAAGGGTTTATGAATCATATTTTTATAATGTAGAAGATGAGATAAAGGAAGATGACAGGTTAGAATATTCATCTATTATTGAATTTTATGGAGATGTGATTTATTCTAATGACAGTGATAGATACTATATTACTTATAATGATTTTTTACCAGGGGATATAGAACACATAAATTTATACGAAATTATCAAAGAGGACTATCAAGTTAAAATCACTGATGTCAAATCTAGAGAAGACAACATACTTATTATAGAACTTTCAGAAGATGAAATAGCTTTCCTAGATATAAGCTTAGATTTATTATTAGGCTTATCTTTTCCAGAAAAGGTATACATAACAATTATGGTTCAATTGTCGGATTTACCCAACTTATATAGAGAAAGAACAGAAATATTGCAAAAACTATTCATGAATAAAATCAAATTTTACTTCACCATGAAAACAATGGAAGTTACAGATATTGATGATATTGATGAATATTTACATATTCTTAAGAAATATTGGGGTTATGACTCCTTTAGAGAACTTCCAATATACAGGGATGTTAGGAGTAGAGAAAGAGAGCTAACGGAAATATCACAGGCTCAGATAATTGACGACATAGTAAAGCAAACATCCCTGGCCCTAGATGGGAAGAGCTATAGAGATATTTTTATTACTTCTTCTACAGGTTCTGGTAAGTCCGTAATGTTTCAATTACCTTCAATATATATATCGGAAAAATATAAAGAGTTAAATCCTCTTACTATAGTAATATCCCCCTTAATAGCTTTGATGAATGACCAAGTTAATTCTCTTAAAAAGACAGGTATTGATATTGCAAGAACCATAAACTCCAATACCTTACCCTTTGAAAGAGAAAAAATATTAGAAGAAGTTGAGGATGGAACCTGTTCAATCTTATATTTGTCTCCAGAAACTTTACAGGCAAGATATGATATAAAAACCTTAATAGGTAAGAGATATCTAGGCTTAATTATTATAGATGAAGCTCATATAGTTACAACATGGGGTAAAACCTTTAGAGCAGATTATTGGTATTTAGGGATCTTTTTACAGAAATTGCGTAAGGCTTATAGATTTCCTATAGTCACTTTTACTGCAACTGCCATTTATGGTGGCCGGGAAGATATGTATTTAGAAACAAGGGATAGTTTAAATATGATAAATCCTATTTCATATTTTGGCAAGGTTAGAAGAGACGACATATATATGATGATATCCTCCTTACCTGATGAAAAAGAATTCAATAAAAATAGCAGGGACTATAGAAAAACTAAGCATCAATTAGCCTTAGACCACCTAAAATTAGCTAATAAAAACAAACAAAAATCACTAGTGTACTTTCCAACCATTAAAAATTTAAGAGATTTTGCTTCTTTTATTAGGCAAAATGAGCCTGAAATATCTGATAAGACAGGCCAGTATCATGGTATGTTAGAAAAAGAAGAAAAAGATGAAGTCTTAAAAAGCTTTAAAGATGGAGATATGCAATTTGTTTTGGCAACAAAAGCCTTTGGTATGGGTGTTGATATTCCTGATATAAAACATGTTTACCACTATGCCCCAACAGGAACAGTAACTGATTATATCCAGGAAATAGGCCGTGTAGCTAGGGACAAGGATTTAGTAAAGAAGGGTGTAGCTAATTATGATTTTTTACCTAGAGATTTTAATGAAGTAAAAAGGCTTCATGGTATGAGCAGCATAAAAAATAGTCAACTTCTACAAGTCATGGAGAAAATAATTCAACTTTACAGGGAAAAGGGCTATAATCGTAACCTTCTAGTAAGAGCTGAGGATTTTAAATATGCTTTTATGGATGACAATGAAGAAAGAGATGGATTAGAGAACAAGATAAAAACGGCACTTTTACTGATTGAAAAAGATTTTTCTTCTCCCAATAATATAGGTTACCCACCTTTTGTAGCAAGACCAAGAAGCATGTTTGGTAATGAGATGATTTTGTTAAAGGAAGACTCAGCTAGTATATTAACATCTTCTCCAATTAGAAAGTATATTCAATTGGAATATCCTTTGCAAAAGAGTATTTTTTCAGGTGTTTACTCATTGAAACTTTCAGACCTTTGGGAAGATCATTATAAAAACTATACTTTCCCTAACTTTAAGAGGATTCTATTTACACCAGATGAGTGTAAAGATTTAAAACATGGGAAATTGCTTACAAATCTTTCATATGCTACAGGTATAACCATAAGTAAAATGACAGAAAATGAAGTTAATGATGCCATTAGTACATTTAGTAAGTATATTGAAGTATTTTCTGATTTCTCTGCTGAAAAAAAGAGGGTAGATAAGAATTTTACTAGTAGTGAACTAGGCCAATATTTATCAAAGAATTTAAAAATTAAAGATATATTTAAAGCTAGATCCATAGCACAAGCTTTGATAAATAGTTGTTTTGAATATCAAAAATTGACAGGATATAGGTTTATAAGAGAGAGAGCAGAAGGGCAAGAACTTATGTATAAGTATCAAAATAGCTATGATGTTTTTATAGACTTTCTTTCCACTTCCTTTGATAGATACCTAAGACAAAAAGACCAATACTATGAAGATGACAAAAGCTTCATAAAATTTTATATAAGAAGTAATAGTTCACAGTTTAATTATGATATTATTGCCCTAGGGCTTGCAGAAACCATAGGGTTAGTTAGTTATACAGTCGAAAATGGCAATAGTCCGCAAATTTACTTAAGAATAAACTCTGTTTTACCGATGGAGCAAGCCATTAAAAAAGGAGATTTTTATAAAAATAACTTATTAAATAATATTTATTTGAGACATAAGATTAGCGTTGAAATGTTAACATATCTTTTTACTTATAAAGTAGAAGCGAAAAGTCCTAAGGAAAAAATTACCAAATATACAGATTTCTTTTGGGATAAGATAGAAGACTACTTCTTAGGCTATATACCTAGTGAAGTTGAGGAAAGACTTTCAAAGAAGTAGGGGAATTTAATAATACTTATAATGTAATTTGTATTATATGGGGGATACGTTATGGAATCTATATCAATTGAAACTTTAACAATTCCGTATGAAGCAGAATTATTAGACAGATGGAAAGAGAGAAATAATAATTTTGTCCCTTCCTTTATGTTAGACTGGAAAGGGCCAGGTGTAAGTAATGGTTATGGATTCGGAGAATGGATGGCAGAAAAATATTTTAGAGACCAAGGCTATTATGTATTCAATGATACTTTTGATTTAATTTCTAAAAAATCTAAGTATAAGCAATATAATAAAATGATTAAGGCTATTATTGATTCTAATAAGTTTAGTAGATTTGCCAAGCTAATAACATCAAACTCCCTTGCTGGGTATAATA
>FZPS01000018.1_pt185 | contig 10428 bp, 17 predicted proteins | sample 1817821 | NCBI WGS metagenome assembly FZPS01 (sample SAMEA104158645, study PRJEB21678) | metagenome | place: Germany | collected 2015-04-21 | reverse complement strand
GAACCTGGCATGGAAGTCCATGCTTACTTCTTTCGAATCAATAATTCGAATATCACGGGGAAGCAGAGAATTCAATGCGTAGCTGAATCTTTCCGGTGGAATACTGGACTTTGTAGTAAAGTTTGCTACCTGCCCTCTGGCATGAACACCGCTGTCTGTCCTGCCGGAACCAATTACCTGAATCCTCTCTTCACATAGCCGCTCCAGCGCTTCCTCCAGTTTCTGCTGGATGGTAACCTCATTTTTCTGCATTTGCCATCCACAGTAGCGGGAGCCGTCATATTCAATAGTAATCTTTATGTTCTTCATCTATCTTCCACCATTATAAATAGGTGTTCAAAAGCACACATGCTATTAAAACAGCAGTTACAGCAAAGGCAGCAGCATCTATCCAGCCCATGGTTAATACCTTCATGCGGGTTCTATTATCGCCGCCTCGATAACAGCGCGCCTCCATGGCCATTGCCAGCTCATCCGCCCGGCGAAAAGCACTGATAAAAAGGGGCACCAGCAGCGGCACCAAGGATTTGGCACGCTGGATCAGATTACCGCTTTCAAAGTCTGCTCCTCTGGCCATTTGTGCCTTCATTATTTTATCGGTTTCCTCCAGTAAGGTGGGAATAAATCTAAGAGCAATGGTCATCATCATAGCTAGTTCATGGGAAGGAAACTTGATTACTTTAAGAGGCTTTAAGAGTATTTCAATTCCATCGGTGAGTGCTATGGGGGATGTTGTCAAGGTTAAGAGCGAAGTACCGGTAACTAAGAAGATCAGCCGTAAAGCCATAAAGAATCCTTGTCTCAGGCCTTCCTCTGTCACTTTAATAAACCAAAATGATATTAATTGGGTTTCACCTGGGGTAAAAAACACATTAATAATAAAGGTTAACAGGATTATAAACATTAAAGGTTTAAGCCCCTTAAGTATGTATAAAACAGGTATTCTGGAAAGGGCTATTGTAAGTGCCATAAAGGCAAGTATAAAAATATAACCGGTATAATAGCGAACAAAGAATATTATTATAATGAACAAAAAGGTAATTACCAGCTTTGTTCTGGGATCCAAACGATGGATGGGAGAATCAGACGGATAGTATTGACCTACAGTAATATCCTTAAGCATGTCTCTTTCCCTCCAATACCTTCCTCAGCACATCCTTTGCCTGTTCTACGGTGTAGATGTCCACGGGTACATCCATTCCTTTCTCCCTCAAAGCCAGCATCAGGTTGGTTATCTGAGGCACATCCAATCCCATTTCCTTCAATCGGTCGGCCTGGGCAAACACTTCCCTTGGGGTTCCTGTCAATGCCACCTGCCCCTTGTTCATGACTATAATTCTGTCCACCAGTCTGGCAATATCCTCCATACTATGGGAAACCAATACAATAGTAAATTGCTTCTTCCTATGTAAATCCTGAATTTCTTTAAATATTTCATCACGGCCACTGGGATCAAGTCCCGCAGTAGGTTCATCCAGTATTAGTATATTAGGCTTCATTGCCAATACACCAGCAATGGCTACCCTGCGCCGCTGGCCACCGCTTAGTTCGAAGGGAGAGCGATCTTTGACATCATCAAAGGGCAGGCCGACAAGCTGCATTGCTTCTCTAACCCGGTCATCTATTTCTTCCTGTGACAAACCTAAGTTTTTAGGTCCGAAAGCAATATCCTTGGCTACAGTTTCTTCAAAGAGCTGATGCTCTGGATATTGAAAAACCAGCCCTACCTGCTGACGAACTTTTTTCAGATTCTTACTATCCTTAACAATGCGGGTTTCATTTACTATTACAGTGCCCTGTGTTGGTTTCAATAGTCCATTCAAATGCTGAACCAATGTGGATTTACCAGACCCGGTATGCCCTATAAGACCTATGAATTCTCCGTCCTGTACTTCAAGGTCAACATTAAATATAGCGGTGGATTCAAAGGGACCGCCCTGCATATAGGTGTGGGTTACCTGTTCCATTTTTACCGGCATAATACATTCACCATCTCTTCTATACTCAGCGGGTTGTCCGGTATGGACCAGCCCTCATTATTAAGCTCATAGGCCAATTCCACAATTTGAGGAACATCCAAGCCTATCTTCTTAAGCATCTTCACATGACTGAAAACTTCCTTGGGGGGACCGTCTAAAACAATTTTCCCTTGTTCCATTACTACAACCCGGTCAGCCAGAATAGCCTCCTCCATAAAATGAGTAATATGTACTATTGTAATTCCCTCATTTTTATTTAAATGATGAATAGTATCCATTACCTCTTTACGACCGGAAGGATCCAGCATGGCGGTGGGTTCATCCAATATGATGATTTCAGGGCGCATTGCTATGATTCCAGCAATGGCTATTCGCTGTTTCTGACCTCCAGAAAGAAAATGCGGGGCTGACTTTGCAAAATCTGACATATTCACAGACAGCAAAGCCTGATCCACTCTATGGCGAATCTCCTCTGTAGGGACAGCCAGATTTTCCGGTCCAAAAGCTACATCATCCTCTACAATAGTAGCCACCATCTGATTATCGGGATTCTGGAATACCATGCCTGCTGTTTGCCTGATATCCCATAGCTTTTCATCGTCTCTGGTATTCATGCCCTTTACAAGCACATCGCCGGAGGCGGGCTGGAGCAAGGCATTGAAATGTTTAGCCAAAGTAGACTTCCCTGAGCCATTATGGCCGATAATCACTACAAATTCGCCCTCATAAATATCCAGGGAAACACCGTCCAAGGCAACGGTATTTTCTCCCTCTTGATTTGTATAATCAAAATAAACATCTTTAACCTGAATTATAGGTTTCATTGTTTATATCGGCCCTCCCCATAGTCTGATTAGTATTCATAACCAGGCTGCATCTATCATAACCCCATAGTGCTGTTTTTACAATAAAATCAACTGGTATATAAAAAAATATGGATTAAGCTACAGGTGAAACATCCCATGAACTTAATCCGATATTTCAAAAAGTTGATTACACTTTTTATACCAGCTCTATGATAACGGTTTCTGCCCCGTCGCCTCTGCGCGGACCTTTCTTCAGGATTCTGGTATAACCGCCGCCGGAAGCCTGCTTCTCATTTCTTTCCCTGTATTTAGGTCCATACTCATTGAACATTTTTTCAATCAGGGGGTGTTTAACCTCTCTCAAACGTTCTGCATATTCTTTTTTGGTTTCGTCTTCCTTGCGCAATTCCTTCATATCATAGAGATATGCCATCATCTGCCTTCTTGCATGCAGCTTGGACGGCAAGTCGTTGGTAACTTCCAGGGTAACGGTCTGCCCTTTTTCGTTGTTTACTTCCTTAGTCACCTTAACGGTTTTATCATATTCCCTAACTGCAAGGGTTATCAACTTTTCGGCAATGCTTCGGACTTCTTTGGCACGGGCTTCTGTTGTCTCAATTCTGCCATGCCATAGTAAACTGGTAACCTGGTTACGCAATAAGGCCTTACGCTGATCACTTGCCCTGCCTAATTTCCTGTATCCGGGCATAATCTCCCTCCTTCAGTAATTAATCTTCTTTTTTCTTCAAGCTTAAATTCAATGAAGCCAGCTTATTATTAACTTCTTCCAAAGATTTCTTTCCAAGATTTCTTACTTTCATCATGTCTTCTTCAGTTTTCTGGATTAATTCCTCTACTGTATTAATTCCAGCACGTTTCAGACAATTGTAAGAACGAACCGAAAGATCCAGTTCCTCAATGGTCATCTCCAGAACCTTTTCTTTCTTATCCTCTTCCTTTTCCACCATGATTTCCACATCATTCACATGGTCAGTCAAGTCAATGAACAAGGAAAGATGCTCTACCAGAATCTTTGCAGCCAAACTTGTTGCTTCATCCGGTTTAATGGTACCATTAGTCCATACTTCCAGAGTCAGCTTATCATAGTCGGTTACCTGGCCTACTCGGGTATTTTCCACATTGAAATTCACTCTGCGAATAGGAGTAAATACCGAATCAACTGGAATAATGCCAATGGGCTGACCTGCATGCTTATTACGTTCTGCGGGAACATAACCTCTGCCCTTTTCTATGGTAATTTCCATAAATATTTTGGCATCATTGTTCAGGGTTGCGATGTGATGCTCAGGGTTTATAATTTCCACGTCAGCATCCACAATAATATCCCCTGCGGTAATACGTCCCGGGCCTTTAGCATCGATAGTGATAATTTTTGGCTCGTCGCTGGACATCTTGAGTGCAAGATCCTTCAAGTTTAATATGATTTCTACCAAATCTTCCTTTACTCCAGGGAGGGTAGAGAATTCATGAAGGACTCCATCCACTTTTATTGATGTTACCGCTACTCCCGGCAGGGAGGATAGTAATACTCTCCTTAGGGAGTTCCCCATAGTGATTCCGAAACCTCTTTCCAAAGGTTCCAGTACAAACTTTCCATATCGGTTGTCCTGGCTTATTTCAACGATCTCAATTTTGGGTTTTTCAATTTCTATCAATATAAACCCTCCTCATAACTTTTTGATCCGTTTACTTCGAGGGCAACTGACACCAATCGGTCAGCATACAATTAGCTGTCATTATCTGGAGTACAACTCTACGATAAGGTGCTCCTGGATCTCGATATCAATATCTTCTCTGGACGGAAGTGCAGCTACATTACCTTCCAGTTTTTCATAGTCAACCTGAAGCCATGGTACAACTGTACGGCCGGTTCCCTCTCTCAATGCCTTGAAATGTTCCATCTCGGAAGCACTTTTTGCTCTAACGGCTATAGTTTCACCAACATTGGTGATATAGGAGGGTATGTTCACTTTCTTGCCATCAATGGTAATATGTCCATGCAATACCAATTGTCTGGCTTGAGCTCTGGAGCTGGCAAACCCTAGGCGGTATACTACATTATCCAGCCTTCTTTCCAATAACTGAAGCAGGTTTTCACCAGTGATACCCTTCATCTTTTCAGCTATATCAAAATACTTCCTGAATTGTTTCTCCAATATACCGTAAATTCTTCTTACCTTTTGCTTTTCCCTCAGCTGCAGACCATATTCAGAAAGCTTTCTTCTGCTGGTTCCATGCTGTCCGGGAGCAGCCGGTCTTCTGGTAATAGCACATTTGTCTGTATAGCATCTGTCGCCCTTCAGGTAAAGCTTTAAGCCTTCCCTACGGCATTGGCGACAACTTGGTTCTAAATTTCTCGCCATCTGTCACACCTCCGTTTTTCTAAACTCTTCTTCTCTTAGGCGGTCTGCATCCATTATGGGGAATGGGGGTAACATCCTTAATCATGCTAACCTCCAACCCTGCTGCCTGCAGTGAGCGAATTGCTGCTTCTCTGCCGGAGCCTGGACCTTTTACATACACTTCAACGGTTTTCAAGCCATGCTCCATAGCTGCTTTTGCTGCAGTCTCCGCTGCTGTCTGTGCGGCGAAGGGAGTGCTCTTCTTAGAGCCTCGAAAACCCAGACCACCTGCACTGGCCCAGGACAGCGCATTGCCGGCTGTGTCAGTGATGGTGACGATGGTATTATTAAACGTGGAATGAATATGTGCGGCGCCCCGCTCAATATTCTTCTTCTCACGGCGTCTTCGCGTTCTGCGTGTTTGCTTTGCCATTCATTACCCTCCTTATTACTTTCTGCGTACACCAACAGTACGTTTAGGACCTTTTCGAGTCCGAGCGTTCTGTTTGGTGCTCTGCCCTCTGACAGGCAGCCCTCTACGATGACGGATTCCTCTATAGCATCCAATCTCCACCAAACGCTTAATGTTCATGGATACTTCTCTACGCAGGTCACCTTCTACCTGTACGTTTCTGTCAATATAATCTCTCAGCTTGGAAACTTCTGCTTCGGTTAAATCTTTTATCCGTGTATCAGGGTTGATGCCTGTTGCATTGACTATTTCGCTAGCTTTTTTACGTCCGATACCAAATATATAGGTTAAACCAATTTCTACCCTTTTTTCGCGGGGCAGGTCAATACCGGCAATACGTGCCATCATTACACCTCCATGTTAATTATTACATATTTTCACAATTTTTAACCCTGTTTTTGCTTATGTCTTGGGTTTTCGCAAATAACCATTACTCTGCCTTTTCTTCTGATGATCTGGCATTTTTCACAAATAGGCTTTACAGACGGTCTTACCTTCATCCTGTTTAACCTCCTTATCCTTTTCCGCGCCAGGTAATCCGACCACGGGTTAAATCATAGGGAGATAACTCTACCGTAACCTTATCCCCCGGCAGAATTCGAATAAAATTCATTCTAAGCTTTCCCGATATATGGGCCAGTATCTGATGCCCATTCTCCAGTTCTACCTGGAACATAGCATTGGGCAATGCTTCAACTACTGTACCCTCAACTTCAATAACATCGTCCTTAGCCAAGGAATACCACCCTCCTTAATTCTCATATCCCAACGATTTTAAGCTTTTTCTAATATCCGCATCCAACACTCCGGCTCCATCTTTAATTCGATTTCTAAGTTCTTCATCCAGGGCCGGTGTGGCTTTAAGATGTTTGGTTTTCTTCTTCTTTGGTTTATCAATAGTACGCCCCGCACCATCAGCGATGAGTACATACTCATCGTCCAGCCGCTGGATGATGATAAAGGCCTTACCTTTGTCTCTTCCGGCTTTCGCCAGCACCACTCTGCCAACATCAAATTCTCCTTGCGTCATGGTATCCTATCCTTCCGATGTTAGTATGCTGGGATCACCCTCCGTTATGGCAATGGTGTTTTCGTAGTGAGCAGATAGTCGTCTATCTTTTGTTAAAACTGTCCAGCCGTCAGCCATAATCTCTACCTGATCCGTTCCCTGGTTTACCATAGGCTCGATTGCCAATGTCATTCCGGGTCGCAGACGCGGCCCCATACCAGGAGGTCCATAATTAGGCACTTGTGGATCTTCATGCATTTGCTGCCCGATTCCATGACCTACGAAGGATTTAACTACCGAAAAACCTCTGGCTTCTACATAGCTTTGAATCGCGTGGGATATATCGGAAAGACGATATCCCAAACGAGCGTATTTCAAGCCTTCAAAAAATGATTCCTTTGTTGTTTCTATTAACGCGGCGGCTTCATCGCTTATATTCCCAACGGGAAATGTTCTGGCAGCATCACCGCAGTAGCCTTTATAGAAAGCTCCTACATCAATGCTGATGATGTCGCCCTCCTGCAATGGTGTATCATTGGGGAAACCATGTACCACCTGAGCATTGACGGATGCACAAATACTAGCAGGGAAACCATTGTATCCTTTGAAGGCCGGCGTTGCATCATGGCTTAAGATATATTCTTCAGCCAGCCTGTTCAAATAAGCTGTAGTTACCCCGGGCTGTATATGCTCCTGCATCACACGCAGGGCGCCGGCGGTTATTCTGCCAGCCTCCCGCATTATTTCCAGCTCTTTTTTCGACTTTAATACTATCATAGCTCTTCCTTATCTCAAGAAACCCTTGTAATGACGCATCAGCATCTGGGACTCCAATTCCTTTGAGGTTTCCATTGCAACACCTACAACTATCAGAACAGCTGTTCCTCCAAAGGACATAGGTATTTTGGTAATAGCAGTTACTGCTATGGGTATTATCGCCACTAATGCCAGGAACAATGCTCCTACCAATGTCAATCGGTTAGAAATCCGAGACAGGTATTCTGCTGTAGGCCTGCCTGGTCTAATACCCTGCACAAATCCACCATATTGCCTGATATTATTGGAAATCTCAACAGGATTAAAGGAAATCTGTGTATAGAAATAAGTGAAGAATATAATTAATAATGCATAGATAACAGCATATAGTGCGCTATCCTGACTGAACCATTTATCAACCCATGCCACAAACCCACTTGTAGGTGACATAAACTGAGCAATTGTCTGAGGTACAGCCAATATGGAAACGGCAAAAATTATAGGCAGCACGCCAGAGGAATTCACCTTCATGGGAATATGGGTGCTTTGCCCGCCGTACATTTTTCTTCCAACCACTCTCTTGGAGTATTGTACCGGAATTCTTCTCTGTCCCTGATCAATAAATATAACACCAGCAATCAAGGCTATCATAAATACAAGTATTACAGGCAGCAAAAGCGGATTGACCTGCTTTGCTTGAAAAGCCAGGGTGAACAGCTGTACCACTGCAATCGGAGCCCTTGAAATAATACTGGTAAAAATAATCAGAGAAATACCATTTCCAATTCCCCGTTCAGTAATTTGCTCTCCCAACCACATTAGGAATGCAGTACCTGCGGTCAAGGTCAGAGATACTACTAAATAGGACCATATAGTATTATCCAGCAAAGCTCCGGAGGTTCTTGCCAGCCCAAAGGTAATACCAAAGGCCTGGAGAAAAGCTAAAATAACGGTAAAATATCTGGTATACTGAGCAATTTTCTTTCTGCCCTCTTCCCCTTCCTTAGCCAACCTCTCCAGCTTAGGAATGGCTACCGTTAACAGCTGCATTATAATAGAGGCGTTAATATAGGGGGTTATAGACATGGCAAAAATGGTGAAATTGCCAAAAGCACCACCAGAGATGATATTGAAGAATCCCAACAAACCGCCCTGATCGATAATGGCCTTAATAAAGGAGCTGTCTACGCCAGGCACCGGTACGTAGGTTCCCAAACGATATATGAACAGCATAGTCAGCGTAAAAATAATTTTCTTCCTCAGGTCTTCTATCTTCCAGGCATTCCTAAGGGTCTCCAACATTTTAAATCACCTCTGCCTTTCCGCCCAGTGCTTCAATCTTTTCTTTTGCAGATTTACTGAACTTATGGGCTTGTACGGTCAGCTTTTGGGTGAGTTCTCCATCGCCTAATATTTTAATATTGTCACTGGACTTCTTAATCAGACCGTTTTCCTGTAACAATTCCGGTGTAACAACGGTATCTTCTTCAAACCTGTTCAAATCCTTCAAGTTGACCAGGGAGTATACTTTTGCAAAAACATTTGTAAAGCCTCTCTTGGGTAATCGCCTGGCAAGAGGCATTTGTCCACCTTCAAATCCTGGTCTAACACCACTGCCGCTTCTGGCTCCATAACCTTTATGTCCACGACCTGATGTTTTTCCAAGTCCGGAACCGGGACCCCGGCCTTTTCTTAAAGGAGTTTTAACCGCACCTTCAGCCGGCTTCAATTCATGTAATTTCATGGGGCTGCACCTCCTTTATTCTTCGATTTCTTCTACAGAAACAAGATGCTTCACTTTCTCGATCATACCTCTGATAACGGCATTATCTTCATGTATCTTTTCAGATCGAATTTTCTTTAAACCAAGAGCTTCCATGGTGGCAATCTGATTTTTCTTACAGCCTATGGTGCTCCTGGTCTGAGTTATTTTCAGCTTAGCCATTTTAATCCTCCTAATCTAAGATCTCTTCGACGGATTTGCCTCTCAATCTAGCAACGTCTTCTACAGTTTTGAGGCTGGCAAGCCCATTGATGGTGGCATTTATCATGTTTCTGGGATTGTTGGAACCCAGTGATTTAGTTCTAATATCTCGAACTCCGGCCAGTTCCAATACTGCACGAACAGGTCCGCCTGCGATAACACCGGTACCTTCATTGGCCGGCTTCATCAGAACAGAACCTGCGCCAAATTTCCCAATAACTTCATGAGGAATAGTTGTATTTACAATGGGCACTTTGATTAAATGCTTCTTAGCATCTTCCACACCTTTTCGGATAGCTTCCGGTATTTCAGTAGCCTTACCCATTCCAACTCCTACATGTCCGTTCTCATCTCCCACTACGACTACGGTATTGAAACGGAAGTTACGACCACCTTTGACCACCTTGGCAACGCGGTTGATGCTTACCACTCTTTCTTTCAGGTCCAAAGTACTGGCGTCTATACGATCATTACGGTCCATCTGTTTCCCTCCTTTAAAATTCCAGTCCGGCTTCACGTGCACCGGCTGCAACTTCTAATATGCGTCCGTGGTAGATGTAACCGCTGCGGTCAAACACTACTTGCTTGATACCCTTATCCAAAGCCTTCTTTGCTGCAGCTTCACCTACAATTTTGGCAGCTTCTTTTTTAGTCTTGTCAGCAATCTGACCCTTTATATCTGGATCAAGGGTAGAAGCAGCTACTAAGGTTGTTCCGTTCTGATCATCGATTAACTGAACATAAATATGATTCAAACTTCTATATACACATAAACGCGGTCTTTCAGCTGTGCCGGAAATTTTCTTCCTGACTCTGGTATGTCTGACCTTTCTGGAGACATTTTTGTCCTTCTTTGTGATCACCTAAGCTACACTCCTTCCCTTATTAGTTACCAGTTTTTCCTTCCTTGCGGAGGATTCTTTCATTCTCGTACTTAATACCCTTACCCTTATATGGTTCAGGCTTCCTTACTTCTCTTACTTTTGCAGCCATAGCTCCTACCTTTTGCTTGTCAATTCCTTTGACAATAATCTTGTTGGGAGCCGGTACCTCAAATTC
>FZPS01000062.1_pt1871 | contig 10430 bp, 7 predicted proteins | sample 1817821 | NCBI WGS metagenome assembly FZPS01 (sample SAMEA104158645, study PRJEB21678) | metagenome | place: Germany | collected 2015-04-21 | reverse complement strand
TGGCTAGCTTTTCCCGTACTTCCTCCAAATCCTGGATGATTCCATCAGTTTCTTTTTCCATCTGAGTCAAAGCTTTAGGTGGGTTCTTCTTTTTCCCGCTTTCTTCTTCCTTAGGCGCAGCCTGTCTCAGTATATTACAGCTTGTAATAAATAAAGCAATTAATACACATAATAAAATCGCAATTTTTCTTGTTGAATATTTTCCGGCCATTAAATCACCTCTGTCATAGTATTACCACCTGATTTCTCTTTTATATTAGGCGCCTTTTAGATTTAATTATTTATTGTTTGGAAAGTTTTACAACTGAAAATATTTATCATATAATAAAAAGACATAATTACTTTGTCCAATCGTAATCAAAACTCATTTTAAACAATGAAGAATATGTGAATCTTCTGAATGGAGGCAGAACCATTGCGGGTAAAACGGATATTTGTAGAAAAAAAAGAAGACTTTCAGACTGAGGCTAAAAGTCTTCTGAAAGAATTCAAGACAAATTTGGGCATACCAGGTCTGAGAAATGTACGCATTGTAAACCGATATGACTTAGAGGGAATAAGTGAAGAGGATTATTATAGTGTACGAGATATTGTGTTTTGTGACCCTCCCGTAGACAGGCTTTATGAAGAAAAATTACCCATGGAAGCTGATCAATTGATATTTGCTATGGAATACTTACCCGGCCAGTATGATCAGAGAGAGGACTTTGCAGAGCAATGTATTCAGATAATCACTGGCGGAGAGAAACCAGTTGTAAAAGCTGCTAAACTAGTAATTTTGGAAGGTGTCGTCAGCTCAAAAGAATTTGAAAAAATTAAGAACTATTGTATCAATCCCATAGAATCAAGAGAAACCTCCTTGGATAAACCGCAAAGTTTGGATGTGAACTATGGGGACGCCGCTGAAGTAGAGACATTAGACGGGTTTAATGAATTGAATGAGGAAGAACTAGCCACGTTTTGGGGAGAAATGGGTTTTGCCATGACCTTTGAGGATCTTAAGTTCTGCCAGGAATATTTTCGGGATACGGAAAGACGAGATCCGACTATGACAGAGATGAAAGTTATTGATACCTATTGGTCAGACCATTGCAGGCATACAACATTTTTAACCGGCATTCGGAAGGTGGAATTTGAGCAAGGTCCATATACTGATCTAATCAGATCCGCCTATGATAAATATCTACAGGCTCGTGAGGAAGTATATACAAACAAAAAGAAAAAAGAATGTTTGATGGATATTGCTACTATTGCTATGAAGAAGATGAGAAAGCAAGGGCTACTTAATGACTTGGACGAATCAGACGAAATAAATGCTTGCAGCATAGCTGTGAAGGCGGATGTGGACGGTGAAAAACAGGACTGGCTGGTTATGTTTAAAAATGAAACTCATAATCATCCTACGGAAATCGAACCCTTTGGAGGTGCCGCCACCTGTTTGGGCGGAGCAATCAGAGATCCCCTTTCAGGCAGGTCCTATGTCTATCAAGCTATGCGTATTACTGGCAGCGCTGATCCTAGAGTGCCGCTTGAACACACCATACAGGGTAAGTTACCACAGAGAAAAATTACAACTGGTGCGGCTGATGGTTACAGTTCCTACGGCAATCAAATTGGCGTGGCAACGGGGCATGTAGCGGAAATATATCACCCCGGTTATATAGCAAAGCGTATGGAACTTGGTGCAGTCATTGCAGCAGCACCGAGGGAAAATGTAGTTCGCTCAAAACCTTCGCCAGGAGATGTGGTAATACTCTTGGGTGGGCGTACAGGTCGTGACGGTTGTGGTGGTGCTACAGGCTCCTCAAAAGCCCATGACGAGGAATCATTGTTTTCCTGTGGTGCTGAGGTACAAAAGGGAAATCCTCCTATTGAACGCAGCATTCAAAGGCTGTTTCGCAAGGGGGAGATAACACGGCTGATAAAGAAATGTAATGACTTTGGAGCCGGTGGTGTTTCTGTGGCTATTGGAGAGTTGGCACCGGGGTTGGATATCAACCTTGACCTTGTACCCACAAAGTATGATGGGTTGGATGGTACTGAGCTGGCTATCTCTGAATCTCAGGAGAGAATGGCAGTAGTGTTGGCTGCAGAAGATGCCGATGTGTTCATTAAAGCTGCTCGGGAAGAAAATCTGGAGGCTACAGTAGTTGCTAAAGTGATAGATAGCAATCGTTTGAAAATTAAATGGCGGGGCAGCTATATAGTTGATATCAGCAGAGATTTTCTTGATACCAATGGTGTAGAACAGTTTACAGATGTTTTCGTTTCATCTCCTTCAAAGGAGGAAAACTATCTAAGAAGTGCTTCAAGCCATGAAGAAGACTTAAAAGATAGATGGTTGTCCAATCTTGAATCATTAAATATATGCAGCCAGAAGGGCTTGGTGGAACGCTTTGACAGCACTATAGGTGCCAGTACTGTATTATTGCCTTACGGAGGTAAACATCAATTAACACCAGCAGAGGGTATGGCAGCTAAAATACCGGTACTAAAAGGCGAAACCAATACTGCTACTCTCATGTCCTATGGATTCAATCCCGAAATATCCCAGTGGAGCCCTTTCCATGGGGCAGTTTATGCTGTTATAGAAGCAGCAGCAAAAATAACTGCAATGGGAGGAGATTATTCAACCATACGTTTATCCCTGCAAGAATACTTTGAAAAATTAGGGCAAAGTCCTAAAAAATGGGGCAAACCTTTTGCTGCTTTACTTGGAGCACTTTACGCTCAGGAAAAATTGGGGATACCTGCTATTGGCGGTAAGGACAGTATGTCGGGTACCTTTGAGGATTTAAATGTACCTCCTACTTTAGTAGCTTTTGCAGTGGCTTTAACAAATGCAAATTATGTTCTATCACCGGAATTCAAATCTCCGGACAGTACGGTAGTATTAATTAAACTGGATATGGATGAGAATGATCTTCCGAACTTTGAACAATTAAGTAATAATTACAAGCGTGTACGAAGTTTGGCTGAAAAAGGGAAAATAAGGGCAGCACATTCCATTCGCAGCGGTGGAATCGCCGAGGCGATCAGCAAAATGTGCCTGGGCAATAAAATAGGTTTTGTATTTGAACCGGTTCAGGAACAATTATTATTCAAGCCCTTATATGGCTCCCTATTACTAGAAATTTCCAGTGAAGAAAAGCTTTCCGAGTTGTTAGGCGATATCAGTTATACTATAGTAGGTTATACACAGAAACAGGAATCTATCTCGATTAATGGAGATGAAATCTACCTGGCTGAGGTCCGCCGGGCATGGGAAAGCTCACTGGAGGAAATATTCCCTACACAAGTGGACGAAGCGTTATGTAATAGAGAAGTGTTCAGTTACTCAAAAAGGAGTAACCGTCGTCCAACTGTTACCCTAGCCTCTCCCAGGGTGTTTATACCGGTTTTCCCAGGAACAAATTGTGAGTATGATTTAGTGCCTGCATTTGAAAAGGCGGGCGGAACGCCTGATGTAATGATAATTAGAAATTTGACTGCCCGGGAGATTAATCAATCACTTGAGCAAATGGCAGAAAGGATAAAAAAAGCACAAATACTTATGCTTCCAGGTGGATTCAGCGGAGAAGAGCCGGTTAGTTCCGGCAAAACAATAGCGGCAGCCTTCCAAAATCCCGCCGTAAAGGACGCGGTGATGGAACTGCTTGTAAAACGTGATGGTTTAATATTAGGTATTGGCAGCGGTTTCCAGGCTTTAATAAGGCTGGGCTTGATTCCCTACGGTGAAATAAGGGATTTGGACAGCAAGTCTCCTGCACTGACTATAAATACCATAGGCCGACATATGTCCAGTATGGTAAAAACCAGGATAGCATCTGTTCTATCTCCATGGTTATCACAGTCGCAACTCGGAGAAATTTATACCGTTCCCTACTCACATGGGGAAGGAAGATTTGTTGCCAGCCCTGATCTTGTTCGAGAATTGGCAGCCAACGGCCAAATTGCCACCCAATATGTAGATTTGGAAGGTGAACCAACTGACCAATTTCCGTATAATCCTAGTGGTTCCATGTATGCAATAGAAGGTGTTAGCAGCCCTGACGGCAGAGTACTTGGTAAAATGTGTTACTCTGAAAGGACAGGTGAAAATGTGGCCAAAAATATTCCTGGAGTAAGGCAAGAGCTTATTTTCCAATCCGGTATAAACTACTTCAAATAATAATCAGGGCATCAATGGATGCCCTGTTATAGAAGACTTATAGTAATTATGAACTTTGTGATGCTTCCTCCAAGGAATCCTGTAGTTCCAGCCATTCTTGGTAGGCAGCATCCAAGGATAGTTTTTTCTCATTGTATTGCTTTTGTATTTCCAACATTTTATCAGCATCCTTGTATAGAGCCGGGTCATATAGCAGTGTTTCCAGTTCCCGTGTTTCCTCTTCCAAGGTTTGTATTTTGCCTTCCACATCTTTCAACAGTTGTCGGAAGGCTTTCTGTTTCTCTCTTTCCTGTCTTTCTCTTTTTCTTTCTTCCTTAAGAGCAGTCTTGGTTTTTATTGCAGGCTGATCCTTTTCCAGTGAAGCAAACAGCTCCTGATTTTTCTTTTTTTCCAGATAATTGCTATAATTACCAAGGTACTCAATAACACCATTTTGATCAAACTCTAATATACGATCTGCAATTTTGTTCAGGAAATAGCGATCGTGAGAAATAATCAGCATAGTACCGGGATAATCATTTAAGGAGTCCTCCAGCACTTCTTTTGAAGCCATATCCAAGTGGTTAGTGGGCTCGTCCAATATCAATAAGTTGTTCCCAGCTAACATAAGCTTTGACAGCATAACTCGGCCTCTTTCTCCTCCGCTCAATTGGTGGATGGGTTTAAATACATCGTCCCCACGGAATAGAAATAACGCCAAGGTATTGCGAATTTGCGTCTCTGTTAGGTTGGGAAAGGCATCCCATACCTCATCCAATACACTTTTATTTGTAGTGAGGCTGCTCTGCTCTTGATCATAATACCCAATATCCACGCCGGTTCCGTAATGGATGATGCCATCAGAGGGCTGCAATTCTTTCATAATTATTCGAAATAAGGTAGTTTTTCCAACACCATTGGGCCCGATTATTCCAACCCGGTCTCCTTTTTTCAATGAGAAGCTTATATTGGCAAAAAGGTCTCTATTATCAAAAACCATTTTTAGGTTTTCTATTTGCAGAACATCATTACCGGATTGTCTGTTTACATGAAATGACATTCGGACATCTTGGGTATTAATTGGTTTCTCCAGTTTCTGTATTTTATCTAGAGCCTTTTGTCTGCTTTCCGCTGCCTTAATACTTTTTTCTCGGTTAAATGAACGAAATCGTTGAATGATTTCCTTTTGTCGCTGTATTTCCTTTTGTTGAAGTTCATATTCTTTCTGTAGAGTTTTCAACAACTCTTGCTTCTTTTTCCGGTACTCAGTATAGTTGCCCTGAAACAAATTACCTTTTCGGTTTTCTATTTCCAGGATATGGTCGCATATGCTATCCAAAAAGTAACGGTCATGTGAAATTATAAGCAGCGTGCCTTGATATTCTGTCAAAAAACCTTCTAACCATTGAACAGCTCGAAGATCCAGATGGTTGGTAGGCTCATCTAATAGTAGAAGGTCGGGCTTCTCCAAAAGTAGTTTGGCCAGAGCCACTTTAGTTTTCTGGCCGCCGCTAAGCTGCCAAATAGGTTGGGAAAACTCTTGGTTGTCAAAGCCCAGTCCGATCAGTACGCCTCTCATATGGCTTTCGTATATATAGCCATCATTTTCCTCAAATTGCTCTAGTAATTTACTATATTCTTCCGTCAATTTGATATAATCCGGATCAAGGGTCTCGGAATAATTAGACATCTGCTTTTCCAGTGAGCGAATTCGTTTTTCCAATTCCAGTACTGGAGAATATACGGTTAAGAGTTCCTCCCACACTGTATTGGATGAATCAACTCCTTGATTTTGCTCAAGGTAACCTATTGTTAGATTTTTAGTTCTATATATGGAACCCTCATCATAGGGGAGTATTCCAGCTATTAATTTGAACAGGGTCGTTTTACCCGCTCCATTGTTACCTACTACGCCAATGCGGTTTCCGGATTTAACAGAAAATGATATTTGTTCTAAGATAGTATTTATTCCGAATGACTTTGTTAGTTTGTCGCATGATAATAAAATCATTGTATTCTCCTTTGACTACACTTCCATGTTATTCTATCAGAAAGCAGATATAATGAAAAGTAGCACTGATGTTGGTGAGGTTGTGAACGTTGACATGGAATTGAAGAAAATGGTACAATGAAATAGTTAGAATGTTCACATCTTGAGAACGGAGGGTTTCGAGTGGCAAGAGAAAGGAATTATGTTTCTGAGGCTGTTATGAGACGCATGCCGAAATATTATCGATATTTAACTGATATGGAAAAGACTGGAATAGAGAGAGTATCATCAAAGGAATTGAGCCAAAGAATGGGTTTGACAGCCTCCCAAATCCGACAGGATTTCAATTGCTTTGGGGGTTTTGGACAACAGGGTTATGGTTACAATGTCAGTGAACTTCGTCAAGAAATTCATAAAATATTAGGATTACATAATGAACATCATGTTATCGTAATCGGTGCCGGTAATTTAGGCCAGGCTCTAGCTAATTATACCGGTTTTGAAAAAGATGGCTTTTTGGTAAAGAGTTTGTTTGATATCAATCCCAGGCTAATCGGCATGTCTATCCGAGGAATACCCATTCATGATGTTGATGAGATGGAAAACTACATTAAGGAAAATCAAGTGGATATTGCAGCTATCTGTACACCTAAGGAAAAAGCGCAGGAAGTAGCCGAGCGGCTAATCCGTGGTGGTGTGAAAGGAATTTGGAATTTTGCAGCTGTAGACATTGTTGTTCCAAATAATAATGATGTAGTTGTAGAAAATGTACACTTAAGCGATAGTTTGTACACTTTAACATTTCAAATGAGCGGTGAATAAACTCTATGCCAGCTGGAACTTTGTATTATACTTTAAACTGTAATAACTTTTATAATGGAATGATAATTCAAGAAACTCCTCACTGGCTACAAAGTGCAGGAGTTTTTCTTTTCAATCTTATTAAAGCATACTATAATGAAATTTAAACGAGGTCATAAATAATTGAACTATGTGTTTTATAGAGATAATTATTTTTGAGGTGAGGGAATGTGGTATCCTTTATTCTTTATTCCTATTAACAAGGAAAAAATATGGGGAGGAAGGAAACTAGCTGAAAAATTCAATAAATTACTGGAGTATGATAGAGTTGGTGAAAGTTGGGAGATCTCATGCCACCAAAACGGGATGAGTATCATTAGTAACGGTCCACTTAGAGGAGTAAGTTTAAGCGAAGTTATTGAAAAATGTGGCGAGGATTTATTGGGTACAGCGATATATCATGAAGATTACCATAAGTTTCCACTATTAATTAAATTTCTAGATGCTGCAGATTGGTTATCCGTTCAAGTCCATCCGGATGATCTTTATGCTAGACACCATGAAAACGGAGGGCTGGGGAAAACTGAAATGTGGTATATCATCGATGCTAAGCCCGGCGCAAAACTCATATACGGTATTAAGAAAGGAACCAATAGAAAACTGTTCCAAAAAGGTATTGAAGAAGGACGGTTGGAGGAATATCTGCAAGAAGTCGATGTCAAGCCTGGTGACGTGCTCTACATTCCAGCGGGCTTAGTACATGCTGTTGGAGAAGGCATATTATTATTAGAAATTCAACAGAACTCTGATACCACTTACCGAGTTTATGATTGGAACCGGGTGGATGCTAATGGTCGCAAAAGAGAGTTGCACATAAAAAAAGCATTGGATGTTATAGATTTTAATGCAAGTGGGAACAGGAAATTGCCCGGGCTGAAGATTGAAGGGCCAGGAGGACAAAGAACATTTTATGTTGCCTGTGATTACTTTGCAGTTGAAAAACTTAGGGTTCAGGGAAAAATGGATGTAGTTATGGACGGCAAACGATTCCAGACGTTGACCTGTATTGAAGGCTGCGGCACCATTGAGTTTGAAGATGGACAAGAAGAACTGAAGTCTGGAGTTTCATGTCTTTTGCCTGCTGCATTAACCAAAGTAAGCATTATGGGGAGTTGTACTATAATTCGCTCATATGTACCAGATAAAGAAGAAAATATTATTAAACCCATGCTTAGGCAGGGTTATACCAGACAGCAGCTGGAGGTTGTTGCTGGAATGATAGAGGACTAGTATTATTTAGTTATATACGGGTATTTACAGCGTTCAGGAGGATATTATGTCGGATCATTGGCGTAACAAGGAGTATTTTGAAGGGGACAAGGAAGTGCTGGAAGAAAGGTATATGATAGAGGAGCAATACAAGCCGCCTCCCAAATATATACTGTATGTAGATAAGGGAATTCCCTATGTGACATATATTATTCTGGGTATAAATATAGCAGCTTTTCTTTTAATGAATCTGACTGGCTTGTTATTTGGCTGGCAACAAAGTGAACAATTATTTTTCTTTGGTGCGAAGGTAAATCTCTTAATAGCATATGGGCAATATTGGCGGTTGTTAACTGCTGTGTTTCTCCATATTGGAATTGCTCATTTATTCTTCAATTCTTATGCCATATACATATATGGGCCGATTGTAGAGCGCCTGTATGGAAAAGTGAAGTTTATAATTGTATATTTAGGCTCTGGTCTTATGGGAAGTTTGTTTAGTTATATGTTCAGCTCGAATTCATCAGCAGGTGCTTCCGGTGCTATTTTTGGTTTAATGGGGTCTTTACTATATTTCAGGCAACAAAGAAAAGAAATTTTTCAGAAGGTATTCGGCCCCCGCTTATTTATTATCATCGCAATAAACCTGTTTATTGGACTCACCAGTAATGGAATAGACAATTGGGGACACATTGGAGGACTAATTGGCGGATACCTATTAGGAAATGCTGTCGGGTTGTACCGGGAAAAAGTCTTTGAACCAAAAAAGCTTTTAATATGGGCATTTATATTGTTGCTATTCTTCTTCGGCATAAAATATGGACAGGAGAAATATACTCTGGATTTTTACCAGGCTATACCCAAAAGCACAGATGTTGTCATATTAAATCAAAAACCAATTCATTTTACCCATTTAAGTCTATACATAGACATGCTATTCATGTAGAGGAATGTGGACAAGAGCGTAAAAGTACAAAAATAATATATAAGTGCAAATTAATAGATAAAATAATCTGAATAGACTGGAGGATAGGTATGGATAAGGTTTCAATAATTAGATGTGATAATTACCAACCCCAGCAGGTTTATGATTCAGTTTCCAGAAGTATTGATCTCCTAGGTGGCATGGGGCGTTTTGTACAACCTGGCATGAAGGTACTATTAAAATGCAATCTGCTTATGCGGAAAAAGCCTGAAGAAGCTGCTACAACCCACCCCGAAATAGCTGCTGCAGTTGCTAGACTGGTGAAGGAGGCTGGAGGAGTTCCAATAATTGCAGACAGCCCAGGAGGTCTCTTTACGGAGCGGGCTTTGAAGGGTGTTTACCGTGCCTCCGGTATGGAAGCCATTGCTTCAAGAGATAACATTCAATTAAATTATAATGTGGAAGAAACAGAAAAGTCCCACCCTGAAGGCAAAATTATAAAAAATCTTACTGTAATTAAGGTAATACAAGAAGTAGATGTGGTAATTAACATTGCCAAACTGAAAACTCACGGTATGGCACTTTATACCGGAGCAGTGAAAAATCTTTTCGGGGTTATTCCAGGCACTATTAAGGCAGAATACCATCTTCGTATGAAAAAGTTGGAAGATTTTTCTGATATGCTTCTGGATATAAGTACCTATGTAAAGCCTGTATTGTCCATAATGGATGCAGTAGTCGGTATGGAGGGTCAGGGACCGTCCGCAGGCGACCCTAGAAAAATAGGAGCTGTTCTGGCTAGTGCCAATCCATACGCTCTGGATGTAGCATGTGTTTCTCTCGTAGGAATTGAACCGGATATGGTATCAACTATAAAACGAGCTGAAGCAAGAGGCTTTTGCAGCGATTTGCAGGATGTTCATCTATTAGGAGACTCCTTGGAGGAATTAAAGATCCACGATTTTAAGATACCAAGCCATAAGCATGTAGGTTTTATTGAACAATTTTTCAGCGAGGGTAGTTTTATAACCCAGTACATAAATAATCACTTTGGGCCGAAACCGGTATTTGAGTATGAGGGCTGCATTGGATGCAGGGACTGTGAGAAAAATTGCCCGCCCAAGGCCATTACCATGGTTAATCAAAAGCCTGTGGTGAATATGAAGGAATGTATACGATGTTTTTGCTGTCAAGAGCTTTGCCCTCAAAAAACGATAAGTATTAAACGCAGTTGGTTATTTCAGATCTTCCGTTAACCAAGCGGTTTTTCCAATTATCAGTCTGGAACCTAATAC
>FZPS01000063.1_pt1037 | contig 10433 bp, 9 predicted proteins | sample 1817821 | NCBI WGS metagenome assembly FZPS01 (sample SAMEA104158645, study PRJEB21678) | metagenome | place: Germany | collected 2015-04-21 | reverse complement strand
CTATGAATATGATATCTTCAAATTTAAATATTCAAGAAGAAATGCAAAAAAGAAGAGATGCCGTAAAACCAATAAATCAAAGAATTTCAAAACTCAGAGAAGAAAGCGTAAACACTGAAGTTAAAATATCATCTGAAAGAGCTAAACTTATAACAGACTTTTACAAAAGTGGAATTGCAGCAGGAAAATCTATACCTGTGCAACGTGCATTAGCTTTTAAATATTTAATGGAACATGTAAGCTTGCCTGTAGAAAAAGGCCAATTAATAGTTGGGCTAAGAGGTACAGGACCACAAGAAGTTCCAACCTATCCCGAAATATGTGCCCATAGCATTGAAGATTTAAACATTCTAAACACAAGAGAAAACATGCCTTATAAAGTTGACAAAGAAACCAAAGAATTATATGAAAATGAAATCCTTCCATTTTGGAAAAACAAAACAATTAGAGAAGCTATTTTTGAAAATCTTCCTAAAGAATGGATAGATGCTTATGAAGCAGGTATTTGGACAGAATTTATGGAACAAAGAGCTCCAGGACATACGGCAGGAGGTAAAAGGATATTTGAAAAAGGACTTTTAGAAATAAAACAGGATATAAAAGAAGAAATAGATAAATTAAATCCCAATGATGAAGAATATTATTCTAAATTAGAAGAATTAAAAGCAATGGATATTGCTGCAGATGCTATATTGATATACGCAAATCGATATGCTAAAAAATTGGAAGAAATGGCCGAAAAGGAAAATGATGAAAAACGTAAAAAAGAACTTGAAGAAATGTCTAAGATTTGCTATCATGTTCCAGCAAATAAACCAAGAACTTTCTGGGAAGCATTGCAGCACTATTGGTTTATTCATGTAGGCATTGTCTATGAAACAAATCCATGGGATTCTTTTAATCCTGGACGAATTGACCAACATCTTAATCCATTCTTTGAAAAAGATATTGAAGAAGGCATACTTACAAGAGAAAAAGCAAAAGAACTTTTAGAAGCCTTTTGGATTAAAATTAATAATCAACCTGCTGTTCCAAAAGTTGGTGTAACTGCTGAAGAAAGTTTTACCTATAATGATTTTACCAAAATAAATGTTGGTGGATTGAAAGAAGATGGTTCAGACGGCGTAAATGAAATTTCCTATCTTATTTTGGAAGTTTTAGATGAAATGAGAACCCTACAACCAAATACAGCAGCTCAAATAAGTGTTAAAAATCCAGATCGATTTATTAAAAAAGTACTAGAAGCAATAAGTCCTGGTTTTGGTGAACCACCTCTATTCAATTTTGATGGAGTTATAACCAAAATGTTAAGACAAGGTAAAAGCCTTGAAGATGCTCGTACATCTGGTGTTAGTGGTTGTGTTGAAACTGGAGCCTTTGGTAAAGAAGCTTATATCCTTACTGGATATTTTAATTTACCAAAAATTCTTGAAATTACTTTAAACAATGGTATTGATCCAAAAAGTGGGAAAATGTTAGGTATTGAAACGGGAAATCCTGAGGATTTTTCATCTTTTAATGAATTATGGAATGCTTTTATAAAACAAGTAAATCATTTTGTAAATATAAAAATGAAAGGCAATGATATTATAGAAGCAATTTATGCTCACTATTTCCCTGTGCCATTTATATCATTATGGATTGATGACTGTGTTAAGAAAGGTAAAGATTATAATGCAGGTGGAGCAAGATATAATACTCAATATATACAAATTGTAGGATTTGGTACTCTTACCTACAGTTTAACTTCAATTAAATACCATGTATTTGACAAAAAAACTATCCCTATGAAAGAATTACTTGAAGCATTAAAGCAAAATTTTGAAGGAAAATACGAATTACAAAGACAAATTTTATTAAATAAAACTCCAGTATTTGGCGAAGACATTGATTATACTGATGAAATTGCAAAACAAATAGTTGATACCATTGTTAAAATAATTGAAAGTTATCCTCCATCTCCTATAAGAAAAGCAAGTAAGAGAACTTATTTTCTACCTACTACTGTACATGTATACTTTGGAAAAGTTACAGGAGCAACACCAGATGGAAGAAAAGCAGGTACTCCAGTCTCTGAAGGAATATCGCCAGTTCAGGGAAGTGACAAAAAAGGAACAGCTGCTGTATTTAACTCTATTGCTAAATGCGATTGGGATAAAACAGGAGGTGCTTTGCTTAATCAAAAACTTACACCTGATATATTAACAAATAGTGAAAATATCGAAAAACTTGCACAATTAATAAAAACTTTCTTTAATAAAGGAGGACATCATGTTCAATTTAATGTAGTAAGTGTTGAATTACTCCATGAAGCACAAAAACGTCCAAAAGATTTTCAAGATTTAATGGTTAGAGTTGCTGGTTATAGCGATTACTTTGTTAACCTACCTAAAGGATTACAAGAAGAAATAATTGCTAGAACTGAACAAGAAATAATGTAATGTTTAACTAAACGAAATGGGGGAAATGTGAATGTCTATTAAAGGCACTATATTTGATATAAAAAGATTTGCTATCCATGATGGTCCTGGAATAAGAACCACGATATTTTTTAAAGGATGTCCCCTTAAATGTTGGTGGTGCCATAATCCAGAAGGCATATCTAGTGAACAAAATCTTATGTTTTTCGATTTTAAATGCATAAAATGTAAAACATGCGTTAATGTTTGCCCATTGAATGCCATAACATTTGAAAACAATATTCACAACATAAATAGAAAAATTTGTGATGTTTGTGGAGACTGTGCAAAATATTGTCCAACTGAAGCTTTGAAAATAATTGGGCAAGAAATAACAACTGAAGAATTAATTAAAGAAATAGAAAAAGATATATTATATTTTGATAATTCAAATGGCGGAGTTACTTTTTCAGGTGGTGAACCATTTTTACAACATGAATTTTTAAAAGCAACACTAAAGGAATGTAAAAAAAGGGATATTCACACTGCAGTAGATACATCAGGTTATGTTAAAGAAGAAATTTTTAACTCAACAATTGAATATATAGATTTGTTTTTATACGATATAAAATTAGCAGATGATAAAGAACATGTAAAATACACAGGAGTTCCAAATAGTCTAATTAAAAAAAATCTACAAACACTTGTTGAAATGGGTAGAAGTGAAGATGTTTTGTTGCGTTTTCCTATAATTCCAGGAATTACTGATACACAAGAAAATGTTGATAAACTTGTAGAATTTGTTTCCACACTTAAAGGAATAAATGAAATCACTCTACTACCTTTTCATGATGTAAGTGAAAAATTTAAAAGACTTGATATAGAATATAAAATGCCAACTAAAAAAGCGCCAGCAAAAGAAAATTTGAAAATAATAAAAGAAAAGTTTGAATCAATTGGGCTTAGTGTTAAAATATAAAAAATATTAAACAGTATGGGGAATTCCCATACTGTTTTTGAATTGGCTATATATTCTCCTGGTCTGTCAATATTAAAGGTCCATCTTTTGTTATAGCTAATGTATGTTCATATTGAGCTGATAATTTTCCATCAACAGTTCTTGCTGTCCACTGATTATCATCTATAACACAGTTATACTTGCCTACATTCACCATAGGTTCTATAGTAATTACCATACCTTCCATAAGTCTAGGTCCTCTACCTGGTTTCCCAAAATGAGGTACTTGAGGAGACTCATGCATTTTCCTTCCTATACCATGTCCTACAAAATCTCTGACTACAGAAAAACCTTGAGACTCAACATAGGTTTGAATTGCATGGGATATATCACCTATCCTATTACCAATAACAGCCTTTTCTATTCCAATATATAAAGCCTTTTTAGTTACATCTAATAATCTCTTGGCTTCATCAGAGATATCTCCCACTCCATAAGTCCAAGCAGAATCTGCCAACCACCCATCTAAATTTACCACCATATCTATAGTAACTATATCACCATTCCTTAAAGGCTCCTTTCGTGGAAAGCCATGACATATCTCATCATTAATAGAAGCACAAATAGCATAAGGATAACCATAATAGCCCTTTTGCTCTGGTATTGCATTATATTCTTTTAAATATTCCTCAACAAACTGATCTATTTCATAAGTGCTAATTCCTGGTCTTATCATTTTAGCAATTTCTTTATGTGTCTTCGCTAAAATCTCTCCTGCTTTTTTCATCTTTCTTATTTCCTGTTCTGTTTTTATAATTATCATATATCCAACCCCTTCTATCTTAATTCTACCTTATAAATATATTAAATTATAATAAGCAAATTATCCTCATAACTTTATTCAAGTAGAAATAAAAACTCTTCATCATCTCTAAGATTATCTAAATCTTCATCTATTTTAATCATATCTATAATATTAGGATATATTAACATAGCCTTTCTTAAATCCCTTATAGCTTCATCCTTTATATTCAACTTTGCATAACAACATGCTCTATTATAATATAGATATTCTGCATAAGGATTATTTTCAATTCCTTCAGACAATATTTCTATAGCTTCTTCCAATTTTCCTTGCTCAATATATATAGCTGATTTATTTAAATATGAATACGAATAGCTCTTGTTTTTTTCTATTGCTTTATCATAATACTCTATGGCTTCTTCAAATTGATTTAACTTCTTATATATAACTCCCATATTAAATAATGCCTTATAATAATTTGGATTAATTTGAATGCTTTTCTTTATCATCTCATGAGCCTTATCATATTCTTCTATCTCTTCATATATAGAGCCTAAATTATTATATACCACGTAATCATTGGGAGTAAGACTTATAACCTTTTTGTAATAGCTAATAGCCTTATCTTTATTCCCTAATTCATCATATATATTAGCTATATAAAAATAAGCTCTATCATAGTAAGGATCAATTTCTGTCGCTTTAATATAACATTCTAAAGCTTTATTCTTATCATCCAATCTTTCATACATAGTTCCCATTCCATAAAAAGCTCCAGCCTCCTTTTTACTAATTTTAGTAATCTTCCCATAGACCTTTAAAGCTTTTTGGGGAATGTCCATTTCATCATAAATTATAGCTATATTGTATAATATCGCTATATATGTACGTTTATCCCTAGTAAACTGAAGAGCTTTAGTATAAAATCTAATAGCCCATTCCATATTATCATCAAAATAAGAGTTTTCAGCAAGAATCATATAATTTTTCTTTCTGTCAATATTACTCAAGTGACTTTTCATTCATCAAACACCTCTAAGATATTATATATCTAATTATAGTTTATCACAAGTTTATAGAAAATTATTACTAAGTTTAAAAATTAAATATAAAACTACCTATTAAATATTCTAAAATATTCAAGACACTAAAATCAAACCTATGGAGAAAACATAAAACCACCACTTACGTAAGTGGTGGTAATTCACTTAATCATATATAATAACAAAAATGCAAAAAGATCCGTCCCTGGTGCATGTTAGTGCACTATTTTTCTACTTTTAATGCTCTAATGGAGTTTAATATAGCTATTATAGATACTCCAACATCTGCAAATACTGCTTCCCACATAGTTGCTTTACCAATAGCTCCTAGCACTAATACTATAGTTTTAATGGCTAAAGCTAATATTATATTCTGACTAACTATCTTTTTGGTATTTTTAGCTATATTTATTCCTGTAGCTATTTTGCCTATTTCATCAGTCATTATAACTATGTCTGCTGCCTCAATGGCTGCGTCAGATCCTAAGCCTCCCATAGCTATTCCAATATCAGCTCGTGCTAATACAGGAGCATCATTTACTCCATCTCCAACAAAAGCTACCTTACCGTGATTTTCTTCCTTAATCTGTTCAAATATATTTACCTTATCTTGGGGAAGTAAATTGCCATATACCTTATCTATTCCTACTAATTCTCCTACTTTTTTAGCAGTTTCTTCGTTATCTCCTGATAACATTATTATTTTCTTTATGCCTTGGGCCTTAATGGCTTTTATATCCTCTGCTACTCCTTCTTTCAGTTCATCTGATACTACAATAGTGCCTACATGGATATTTCCTTTACCAATATAAGCAACAGTTCCAATAGATTCCAACTCTTCAATATCAATACCATTGTCATCAAATAACTTTTTGTTCCCTATTATTATCTTTTCTCCATCTATATTAACCTCTATGCCTTTCCCTGCTATTTCTTTATAATCATTTATCCTGCCCTTATCTATTGTATCACCATAAGCTTCCACTATGGATAAGCCAATAGGATGATTAGAATAGACTTCACCATAAGCTGCTAATCTTAGGACTTCTTCTCTGGTAAATCCATTATATGCTATTATATCTGTTACTTTAAAGGTTCCTTTAGTAATAGTACCTGTCTTGTCAAAAACCATTGTATCCACATCATTTAAACCTTCTAGATAATTGCCGCCCTTAATCAATATGCCAACTTTAGAAGCACCTCCAATCCCCCCAAAAAATCCTAAGGGTATGGATATAACTAGTGCACAAGGACAAGATATTACAAGAAATACAAAGGCTCTATAAGCCCAATCCCTAATATCATATCCTAATAATAAAGGAGGTATTAGCCCAATAGCCAATGCAGTATATACTACTATTGGAGTATAATATCTAGCAAACTTTGTGATAAAATTTTCTGTAGGAGCTTTTTTACTTGAAGCATTCTCTACTAGATCTAAAATCTTAGATACGGTAGATTCCTTAAATTCCTTGGTAACTTCAATTTTTAGCAATCCCTCATTGTTTATAAAACCACTTAGTATAACATCCCCTGTACTTACAATTCTAGGCACCGATTCCCCAGTTATATTGGAAGTATCTACAGATGATTTTCCTTCTATTACTATTCCGTCTAAAGGAACTTTTTCCCCTGGTTTAACTATTATATAGTCTCCCACATGAACCTCTGTTGGATTTACTACTACTACACTTCCATTTCTTTCTAGATTAGCATAGTCTGGTTTAATATCTAAAAGAGATGAAATAGACTTTCTTGAGTGATTGACTGCCAATCCTTGGAATAATTCCCCTATCTGGTAAAATAACATTACAGCTACACCTTCAGGATACTCTCCTATGATAAATGCTCCTAAGGTAGCTACTGTCATTAAAAAATATTCATCAAAAGGTTGTCCAGCCATTAAATTCTTAAAAGCTCTAATTATAATCTCTAAACCTACCACTATATAAGCAAATAAGTATACAATAAATTTTGGTGTACCTTCCAACTTTAACAACCAAGGTAATATAAATAAAATTCCACTAAATATAATTTTCATAATATCTTCTTTTTTTACATATCCATGGTCATGAGAATGACCTTGAGAATGACTATAATCATGTTCATCTCTTTCAACAACTATTACATCTGGTTCTAGTCTTTTTACTATAGTTTTTATTTCATCAATTATATTCTTTGTTTTTTCTTGTGATTCTACTTTAACTTTTAATTTCTTGGATATAAAATCCAAACTAACATCATCTACTCCTTCTATATTTCTGGTTAGTTTTTCAATCTTAGCTGCACAATTTGCACAATTTAAACCTTCTAATTCTAATATAATCTCTTTCATAAAATGACCTCCAGGACTTTATTGAATGTATGATTATTTGTTCATATGTTCAATAATATTATACTGTTTGTAAATAAAAATGTCAATAAAAAACACCTTGAAAAAGGTGTTTTTTATATCGAAATAGTATATTGTTATACTTTATATTAGGCTTTAGATTTGTTTAATTTTATACTGAAATGAGCTCCAATATAGCCTAATATTCCTCCTAAAATATATCCTAAAATTAATACTAAAAATCTAGTAATATAAAAATCATAAATATAGTTTTGTAAAAACGCAGTTAAAACTACTACCATTAAAAGTGCTGTACATAAGGTAACTCCAAACTTAAAAAAGCCTTCCATATTTTCAAATTGTAAAAGCTCTCCATTCCTTTCCCACATGCTTTTATCAAATAACATCTTAGAAATTATGATCATTATAATAGATGCTGCAATGTATAGGAAATAATATCCTACTCCTTGACCTATAGTTTCATATACTGCTAAGGGACTAAATTTAACAGATGTAAAATATATAGTGTTTAAATCTAAAAATTGAGTTATTCCCCAAAAATCTAAATTAGCTGCTATAAGTGATGAAAATCCCATGGGAAATATTAAAAATATCCCAGTTAATACCAATTGCGAAATCAGATTCCCTGTAATTATCCCAAATAATATAGAGAAACTCAACATAGGCAATTGACAGTATATAGAATGTAATATCCATTTAATCACTTGCCCCATAGAATAAAACATTCTTAAATTAGAAATAAATCCTAATGCTAGTAGCATTATTACACCATTTATAATGAAGGGCAAAACTATAGATACTAATGCCACAATTAATTTACTAAAAAATATCTCGTACCTCGTATAAGGCATAACTGCTAGTACTTCGACAGTTTTCTTTCTCTTTTCCTCTCCAAATAGTATAGCAGCTAATCCAATAGGCACTGCTATCATCAAAGCCAATTGAACACCAGAATTTTCTAATCTCCAAGCTATATCTTCTTTGCAATCTTTTATTAAATCCTTTTCATCATATTTTACATTTTGTTCTATAAAAGAATTTTTTACTTTGATATAGGATCCATATCTAGATACAACAAATAAAGTAACATTAAAAAACAATATTATTGTCATTATAAATATAAGTATCTTAACCTGGTTAAAATCTTTCTTAAAAAGAGTTTTATTAAAGGGTAATATCTTCAAATACATAGCCTACACCTCCCATTTTATATATAAATATTTCTTCCAAAGACATATCTATGGTTTCTAATAATATTGGATCATGTTGTTTAATTTGAGATATAAATTCATCCATATGATCATTTACTATTATTTCATAAACTCTACCTCTACTTTCTATCTTTAAGATATCTCTATTATTTTTTATATCCTCTGGAATACCATCTTTAAATGCTACTTGAACTTTTCTTACATTTGATTTTAATTTTTCTATACTATCCTCCAAAAGAATTTTTCCTTCATGAATTATCCCTATGTGGTCACATATTCTCTCTAGTTCACCTAGGTGATGGGAGGATATAAGTACTGTAGTTTCATTAGTACTTACTTCATCTATAATAATATCCAACACTTTTCTCTTTATAACAGGATCCAATCCTGAAGTAGGTTCATCTAATATTAAAACTTTTGGACTTATAGATAAATTTAACATCAATGATAATTGAGTTTTCATTCCTTTTGATAATGAACTTATCTTTTTCTTTTCATCTAATTTGAATATTCTCTTTAATTTAATGTACTTTTTTTCTTCCCATAGAGGATATGTATTTCTATAAAAATCCACCATCTGTTCCACCTTGAAATTGGGGTAAAAATATTGATAATCAGCAATATATCCTAATTGAGATTTTATTTTTTTATTATCCTTTATATTTTCTCCTAAAACAAGCACCTCTCCCTTTTCAGGTCTATATATATCCACTATATTTTTTAACAAAGTAGTTTTCCCTGCTCCATTAGGACCAATAAGTCCATATATAGAACCCTTCTCAACATTTATATTTACATTATCTAGTATCTTATCTCCTCCTAAATACTTATCTAAATTTAAAATTCTAATCATTTTCATCCACCCCCTCTAATTCTTTGAATAACTCCTCGATAATATTTAAAATATCCTTTTCCTTAAAACCCATGTAATGGGCTTCTATTATTCCTTTTTTAAATAATTCCTTCACTTCCATAAGCTTATACTCATCCTTTCTTGGCTTATAATCTGATGAAACATAAGTCCCCTTGCCTCTTAATGTTACTATCACCTTTTGTCTTTCCAATTCTTGATAGGCTTTCTGTATAGTGTTGGGATTTAGGGTTAAAATCTTAGCTAATTCTCGGACAGAAGGTAGTTTTTCTCCTGGCTCTATTAATCCCTTCAATATACTTTCCTTTACATTATCTACTATTTGCTGATAAATTGGTGTACTACTTGAAGCATCTACATTAAACAAATTATCACCTCCTGTGCCCTGTGTGTACTAGTTGTATTAGTACACTATATTCAGTATAGCTCTATGCTATTCCTTTGTCAAGGGTTATTTAATACTTTTTTAAAAAATATATGTTAAAATAAATTATGAATATATTTATCTATGAGTAGGTGATTATATGAATTTAAGTAAAGAACAGATGAGAGCCATGCAACACATAAAAGGTCCTGCTCTAGTATTAGCAGTACCTGGAGCAGGGAAAACCACAGTACTAATTCATAGAACTGCTAATTTGATATTAAACTATAAAGTACATCCTGATAGAATATTATCTATTACATTTAGTAGAGCTTCAGCTCGTGATATGAAAGATAGGTTTAACAGTTTATATGGAGATATATCCCATATACCTGTTCATTTTTCAACTATACATAGTTTTTCCTATAG
>FZPS01000082.1_pt101 | contig 10435 bp, 9 predicted proteins | sample 1817821 | NCBI WGS metagenome assembly FZPS01 (sample SAMEA104158645, study PRJEB21678) | metagenome | place: Germany | collected 2015-04-21 | reverse complement strand
TGCTGATGTCCATTGTATTGACGAGATCCATATCATCACGGATTTTGGTCTCGTTCCTGGTATCGTACATATTTTCCCAGATAACCTTATCTCCTTCCCCGTTCCAGATATCCCGCTGGTCAAAAAGGTGGGTTTTGTATCCCGCTCCTCTCAAAACGCTCGGGAAAGGTGGAGGCGTTATCTTACCGTTTTTATATTTCATAATCGTGTAAATGCTTTTAAGAACGGCACTTGTTTCGTCATAAAGGCTGATGACATCATTGTAAACATAGAGATTGCTCTGAGCCAGCTCTCCAAGCTTGGGGTTCGTTGTCTTTGGGTAGGAGTAGAGGGAAGAGTGATACTTGGAATAAGATTCCCCGATAATCACCACGATGTTGCTGCATTGAATCTCTTTTGAAACGTATTGGATTGTTTCCGGGCGTGATCTCAGCTTGAAATCGTCCATTTGATGTTGCGATTTTTTCAGCAGGACACATGCCCCGATCAGACGAGTAACAGATGTTGATCTATAGCTGCCTTTCACAGTGCCAGTTCTTGCATAATAATTCGCATTTATGGCAAGAACCCCCAGTGCCGGTATCATTGCAATGACAAAGGCAAAAGCGAGTTTATCCGGGACTTTATATTTTTGAATTCCTTTCCAAATGAACAAACCCAGAATTAAAGCGACTAAAAATACAATTAGGGGCAGAGGCAATTGTGACAGATACGTGTCAATGAATTCTCCCGTCTCCTCGTTATTGGTATTTGACATAACTTCAAGTACATCTATACGAATGTGCTTACCGAAGACGAAAACAGTAAAGGATTCAAACAAAATCAGGATCAGGAACAGTGCATAGGATGAAATGAGAAATATCTTTGGATAAAGCGGGTGTTTGCTCCGTCTGATAAAACCCAGAAGCAGAAGGATCGAGTACACAAAGAGTACTGCAAAAGAAGGCGAAACAACCAAACACTCTTTAACAAAATTGAAAATATGAATTTTTTCAGGGCGGATAAAAAACAAGCTGTTGGAAAACAGGATCAGAAACAGAAGAGCGCAAAAGTGCGGAAATTCTCTTTGAATGGGAGCGCAGAAACCCGTTATTATTTTACCCATGGTAAACCCAGTAATACTTTGACGACTGCTTGTTTGAATAAAACCGAAGCTAATATATCACTTACAACAAATTTGTCTATAAATAATATTGCAGATTCTTTGAAGGCGCATATTTCACCCAAGCCGCTGAAACCTGTTGAACCGCAGATGACAAAGTTTTAACCGCAGATTCCGCAGATTTGCACAGTTTTTTAGAAGGGATAAGATGTGACCCCTAGGGGTTTGTGGAAGAATGTGGGATACCGGACTATTGAGATGGGTATGCTCCCGTATACCTCAGATTTGCTGCACCCCGTCGGGGTGCAGCAGAAAACGAATTACGCTGTCAGAAACACAGAACGCCTCCGCATATCCCGAGAAGGCATACCCTTCGGATGCGAAAAAAATGTTCTGAACCGCAGATCCCGCGGATGAGTGCAGATTATCTTTTAAAGGAATAACCGAATTCAATACACCGCCCTGCATCTGAATTCATCTTCGGGAATCTGCGGAATCTGCGATTAACCTCCCTCCCCTGTGGGGATTACTGGTATTGAGGGGGATGCGCTAGCCGATGGCGTCCAGGTAGGATTGCAGGAGGATGGCGGCGGCCATTTTATCGACTTTTTCTTTGCGTTGGCCGCGGCGCACATTGCCCTGTATCAGGAGGCGGTTGGCTTCTGAAGAGGTCAGCCGTTCATCCCAGGTACGCACCGTTATTTCGGGCAGGCGCTCGCGCAGCAGCTCGATAAAGGCGCGGACCTTTTCGGCGGCCGGCCCGTAGGTCCCGTTCATATTGCGGGGCATCCCGACCAGAATCATCTCCACCTCTTTTTCGAGGACGATTTTCCCCAGAGATTCCCAGAAATTCTCCAGCGGTTCAGCGGGGATATATTCCAGCGGTTGGGCGATCATCTTGAGCTCGTCGCTCAGAGCAATGCCCATACGCACGGTGCCGTGGTCAATAGCCAATATTCGAGACATACAAAATAATGATAGGTTCGTCTTTTCCCGGGGACTGCCGCGGATTAAGCCGGCAAGAGAGCCCGTTTGCGCAGACGACGGCGCCGATAGATGACAAAAGCCAGCACAGCCAACCCGAGGAAGAAAATGAATCCCAGAATCGGCATCAGGAGCGAGAGAACGCTCACACCAAAGGCCGAAATGATCTCCCCTGTGCTGACCAGCCAGTTGCCCATCCCGAAAGTGGGAATCGAGATACCGGCACGGGCCACCGTTTTGCCGACATGGACCACAGAAGCGGCGCCTCCGCCGGCCACGATCGCCAGAGTCCACTTCAAAAGCGGCGATATCTCCACAAAGACGGCCGCGGCCGCCACCGTCCCCGCGACCGCTGCGACCGGAGCGGTCATCACATCCAGAACGTGGTCCACCACAGGGATATAGTAAGCTACAACCTCCAAAACCGTGGCCGTACTGAAGGCAACCAGCGCCGGGGTGGAGGCCAGCCAGAGCCACCCCTCGGCCAAGGTAAGGTGCCCACTGCGAGCGGCAAGGCAGATCACCAGCATCGGTACGAAGACCCGAAAACCGCAGGCGGCGCTCAGTCCCAATCCCAGAGCCAGGCTAAATATAACTTCTTCCATAACTTTCTTTCCCCGAAAGTACTACCAAATCTTCAATCTCTTTAATCCTCCACGTATCCATTCTCTTTGAACCACTGGACGGCATCTTCAAACGCCTGGCGCGGCGGAGTTTGCGGCAGGCCAAGCTCACGGATCGCCTTGCTCGGGTCAAAAAACATTCGGTAGGCGGCCATCTTGACCCCCGCCACCGGCGCCTTGGGATGCTTGCGGGTGAAGCGCGAAAGGGTCTCATCCAGATAGGCGGCCATGAGCGCCAGTCGGTACGGTATCTTGAGCCGCGGCGCGCGCAGCCCCGTAATATCGGCCAGCACGGTGAAGGTATCTTTCATCATCCAGTTGCCCTCGGCATGGCCCAGAATGTAACGTTCGCCGATGCGTCCTTTTTCCGCCGCCAGGATATGCCCCTGGGCGACATCGCTCACATGGACCCAGTTGAGCCCGGTCTCCAGGAAAGCCGGCATCTCCCCTTTGAGAAAATCGACAATGATCTTGCCTGTAGGCGTCGGCTTCACGTCACGCGGGCCGACCGGCGCCGTCGGGCAGACCACTACGATCGGGGCACCCGCTTTGATGAACTCGCGCACTTTGAGCTCGGCCAGCCACTTGGAGCTTTTATAGGCGGTGGTGAGGTTCTGCGGCTGGGGGTCCATTGATTCATCTGCCGGCGGCTCCGAGAGGCCTGTCTCGGGAGTAATGCCGATGCATCCAACCGTGCTGGTATAGACGATCCGGCTGCAGCCGGCTGCGACCGCCGCCTCCATGACGTTTTGAGAGCCATCGACGTTGGTCTCGAACATCGGATGATAATCGGGCATCCAGAGGTGGTAGCTGGCCGCCACGTGGAAGCACCAGTCACACCCTTTGAGCCCCTGTTGCAGGGAGGCTTTATCGAGCACGTCGCCGCGAATGGTCTCATAGTGCTGGCTGTCAAGCCCGTCAAGCCCGCGCAGATCACTGGAATCGCGCAAGAGCGCCCGCACACTATGCCCCTGGCTGACCAGCTCCCTGACTAAATTGCCCCCCACAAAGCCGGAGGCTCCCGTTACAAAACATTTCATCGCGTGAGGCTCATCTCCTTACCTGGCTCCGATCCCCCGGAAAACCACCGGTATCGTCTTGAATAAAATTTTGAAATCCCCCCAGAAGCTCCAGTTGTCGATGTATTCCAGGTCCAGGCGGACCCATTCATTGAAATCGGTCACGTTGTTGCGGCCGCTGATTTGCCAGAGGCAGGTGAGCCCCGGGCGCATACTGAGGCGCCTGCGGTGGGCGATATCGTCAAAGCGGAGCGTCTCATCCACCGGCAGAGGCCGCGGCCCCACCAGGCTCATCTCCCCCTTCAGGACGTTATAGAGCTGCGGCAGCTCATCCAGGCTCGTCTTGCGCAGGAAGGCTCCGATTTTGGTGACACGCGGGTCATTGCTCACCTTGAAGACCGGACCGCTCATCTCGTTGAGCCGCTCCAGCTCATGCTTCTTCATCTCCGCATTATTGATCATGGAGCGGAACTTATACATGGTGAAGGGGATACCATTGAGGCCGCTGCGTTTTTGCGAAAAAAAGATCGGCCCGGGCGAAGATATCTTAATCGCCAGGCAGATCAATAGCAGCAACGGCGAAAGCAGGAGCAGCAGCAGAAACGAGCCGACATAATCGAACATCTGCTTGCCAAAAGTCTGCATCGTGAAATCAGGCGCCGTCCGGAAAACCAGAAGCGGACTGCCCTGGAGCATATCGAGCGAAGTCGCGCAGAGCTCGGTCCGGAAAAAATTCGCCAGGACCCAGACATCGACCCCCTCGAGCTCACAGCGCTGGATCATCTTCTCCACCTCGCTGAACTGGTCATACTTGGAATCGATCAGCACGATATTGGCCGACAGATCATGCAGCATATCCAGGAGAGTATCCTCTTTGGCATTGTTTAAATCGTAGTTGCCGACGATCTCGAAATCGTGCGAGCCGAGCTCCGAGAGCGTCTTGTGAATATGGCCGATCTCGCTGCCAGAAGAAGCGATGATGACCCGCCGCTGGAACTGCGTCTTGCCCATGGAGCTCCTCCGGAAGAGCTGCAGGGCCTCGTCTTTGAGCATGACCAGAGTGAAAGTCAATATGAGGAAGAGCAGCAGGACCGAGCGGGCCAGCGTAAACTTCTTCAAAAACATCACGAAAATCATGAAGACAAAGAGCAGCAGGCACCCCCGGGCCAGCGCCGCATAATGCCGCAGCCGCGAAGAGGGCAAGAGCTCCCGAGCATAATACCCCTGGGAGTAAAAAACAAAAGGAGCCAAAAACGGGATGAGCAGAAGCATCCAGGCGAACTGGTCAAACGCCTCGATTTCACCCGGGCTGGGCAGGAACCTCACATGGATCAACCCACGCAGTCCGTGGGCCATCCAGAGTGCCAGCATGCAAAGGATCGCATCCAGAAACATCTGCGCCTGTATCAGAATATTTCTCTCTTTTTGAAGCATTTAATTTATCAGGTGAATAGCTTCGGTGCCGTAAAAAATCAATCCATTATTTTTTTCAACACCGTAAGTATTTTAACAGTCTGCCCTGCGCTCGGCAATCCGTAATTTACGATTTTCGCGATTTATTCTTTGGAGGCCTGGGATTCGAACGGGCGCGGCGCCACCCCTTCAAAGGTCAGCTTCACCGGTTTGATATGCCCCTGCGCGTCAAACTCCATCTTTTCAATGCAGGTCTGGCGGTGGTGGCCATTGTTATCGCCCAGGGGGCGGCGGTGATAGACGATGTACCACTCATCCGTGCCGGGGATGCGGATCACCGAGTTATGGCCGGCGCCGACGGCGACCGTGTCATCACGCTCCATGATCCGGGCAATCCTCTTGAAGGGTCCCAGCGGATGATCGGCAATCGCATAGGCGACCGCATAGTTGGGGCCGGTCCAGCCGCCTTCGGACCACATAAAGTAGTATTTACCGTTACGTTTGAAGACCACCGGTCCCTCCACGTAATGCTCAGGGGTGATCTCTTTGTAGAAGCTGCCGTCATTGAAGGGGAGCAGCCCCGTCAGGGAGTGGTTCAGCCGGACGACGTTGCAGTGGCGCCAACCGCCGTAGTACATATAGGTCTGGCCGTCATCATCCTGGAAAACGAATTGATCAATCGGCTGGGCACCGTTGACGATGCGCTGGATAAGCGGCTTGCCCAGGAGGTCGCGGTAGGGACCCTCCGGTTTATCGGCAACCGCCACGCCGATGCCGCCCACTTCCCCCTCATGAACATCATTGGCAGCAAAGAGGAAGTAATACTTCCCCCCGCGCTCCAGGACCGAAGGAGCCCACATCGCCCTTTTGGCCCACTTCACCTCCTGGTTGGTGATCAGCTTTTCATGTTTGGTCCAGGTGACCAGGTCTTTGGATGAAAAGCAGTCAAAGAATGTCTGCTCATCAAAGGGAGCCGAGTAGGTCGGGTAAATCCAATACGTATCCCCATAGATAATCGCCTCGGGGTCCGCATACCAGCCCGGAAAAATCGGGTTACCGCTGGTCTTGGGGGCCGCCTCCTGCGCCTGCAGACCCAGGGAGCCAAGGGTCACCGCCAGGAGTGCCATCATGCAACAGAATCGTTTGAGCATATTTCTCATGCCGCAAGAATAGCTGAATCACAATTTTTTCGCAAGCCTCACTGTGAGTCAGACTCTGTGGAGCCGGAAGGCGAAGGCGCATTTTGGCGCTTTCCTGCAACGTCCGGTTCGGCTATGATGGAGGCTCTGGAAGATGAAGAGGAATTTACTTTTGATGCCGCTGCTCGCCTGGGCTCTCTTCGTGCCAATTGCCGCAGTCAACGCAATTGCCGAGAGCCCCCCGCAGGAATTGAAGGAATTGGAGGAATTGGAGCGCTATAACTGGGTGCTGGGAACCCAAACCTTTGCCCCCAACTACAAACATACGGAGGAAACGGAGCTTGTGGAAACAGCCGGCCGAATCCGCCAGATGGGCTCCAATCTGCTCAAAATCGCACTGGACGCAGGCAAGTTCTCGGATACGAAGGAGTTCAAAGCCGCCAGCCCGACCGACCTCCTGAAGCGCGAGCCCTCCTTCGGGCAGGTGCTCCAGATGGATTTTACCTACTATCTCTTCTGGGTCTATACGCCCGGGGTTCACTGGCAAGACGGGATGAGCGCAGAGGAAAAGGAGCGCGAATATGCCTGCATCAAGGAGCTGGCGGTCTGGCTGCTCAGCAGTTTCAGCGGCACCGGCAAGGAGTTCTACCTGGGCCACTGGGAAGGCGACTGGTACCTGGTCGACCGCTACGACCGCGAGCAGACCATCGTCTCACCCACCCGGCTGCAGGGGATGGCCGACTGGTACAATATCCGCCAGAAAGCGGTGGAAGACGCCCTCAAAGAGACCCCTCACCACGATGTGAAGCTCTACCAGTATGCGGAGCTCAACCTGGTGCGAATGAAGGAGCCGATGGACCGCATTGTCAACCGGGTGCTCCCCTATGTGAATGTCGATTACGTCTCCTATTCCGCCTATGAATCGCTGGAGGCCGGCAGCTATGAGGGGGTCAGGAGCCTCCTGGAGCGCTCACTCGATACCATCGCCAATAACCTGCCGCGCAAGGAGGGCTTCAACGGCCGGCGTGTCTTCATCGGCGAGTACGGGTTCCCGCTGCGCCAGACTCAAACCCCGGCCGAGCAGGAGCGCCGCGCCCGCTGGGTGATGCGCATCGGCCTGGAGTGGGGCTGCCCCTTCATTCTTTACTGGCAAATGTATGACAATGAGAAGGATGCGCAGGGTCAGCTCGGCTTCTGGATGATTGATGACAAAGATGAAAAACAGCCGGTCTATGAGACCCATGAACGCTTTTACAGAGAGATGAAGGAGTGGGTCCAAGAATTCCAAGCCGACAAAAAACGACTCCCCACCCCTGAAGAATACCGACAGAAAGCGGCCAGCTTTTTTAAATAAAAACCAGAACCGGCGGCTTCTGCACGTAACCGGCAGTTTTAACCGCAGATTCCGCAACTGGACGCATATTTTTGAGACAATGCGACCTTAATATTGCAGGTTGACTATGTTGTCGAAAATTGCCATTATTCCTGTATATAACTTTTGTAGTCATGAAAGGTGTTCTGATACAAAGAGGCGCTTTAGCGAAAGTCTCGTTCAGGCGAAACTGTTTTAATGATGATCAACTAGCAAAGCAATATGGCAAACAGAAATCTTACAAAAGCAAAGAGAGAAAAGAACGACGAATTTTATACTCAATACCCCGATATTCAAAAAGAGGTCGAAGCCTACCTGGAATACGACCCTAATACTTTTCGCGACAAGGTGGTCTATTGCAACTGTGATGACCCCTACGAAAGCAATTTTTTCCGCTACTTCGTCCTCAACTTCAAGAAACTCGGATTGAAACAGCTCATCACCACGAGCTACAAACCTTCCCCCATTGCCAATACGCAGTTGGAACTGTTCGCAGGCTTTGAAGCCACTCCCGAAAGACAAAAGGGACGCCCCAAGGTGACAGCCAATAAGTTTATTATTAACAAAGTGGGGAAAATAGAGAGCAGCGACGAGCTCAGTCTGGAGGATATTGCCAAACAACTGAAAGAAAACAAGCAAAACGAATGGACTCCGCTGGAAGGCGATGGCGATTTCCGCAGCGAGGAGTGCATCAAGCTGCTGGAACAATCCGATATCGTAATCACCAATCCACCGTTCAGCCTCTTCCGTGAATATGTCAGGCAACTTATCGATTACGACAAGAAGTTCCTCATTATCGGGAATATGAACGCGATTACCTATAAAGAAATTTTTCCGCTAATAAAAGAAAACAAACTATGGCTGGGTGCAACAAACTTCAACACTGGCATGTATTTTCAAGTTCCTGAAAATTTCGTTTACGCCTCTACATACAAGTTTGAACGTGAAAAGAACGGAGTAAAAGTTAATCGTGTCCCAGGCGTATGTTGGTACACCAATCTCGAGCACGGCCGCCGTCACCAGCCGTTGGAGCTAATGACAATGGCTGATAATTTAAAATTCAGAAAAAACAAGGCATTCGCTGAAGGGAAAGCGTATGAAAAATACGATAATTACGATGCCATAGAGATTCCCCTTACAAATGCCATACCCAGTGATTATGAGGGGGCCATGGGTGTGCCAATCAGCTTCCTGGATAAATATTGCCCCGAACAGTTTGAAATTTTGGGTGCAACAGAGAGTGAAGGAAAAGGGTTTTCGAATGGTTTGTGGGATGAGACAAGTAACGTTTCTCAACCATTAATTGATGGGCAGCGAAAATTTAAAAGAATCTTTATCAAATACAAAAGGGAGCAATCATGAAAACAGTTTTAAAAACCGAGATTACGGTCAAAGATATTTGTGAAGGTTTTGTCTATAATCAACTCGAGGGCAAGGGGCTCTTCGGGTTAAGCGGTAAACTGACGATTCAGCCGGAATACCAACGCAACTATATTTACGCTGATAAGGGCGGAAAAAAAGAAGTTGCTGTTATTGACTCGGTATTAAAGGGGTATCCGATTGGTTTAATCTACTTCAATAAAGTGGATGAAGAGAGGTTTGAGGTACTGGATGGTCAGCAGCGTATTACCAGTCTTGGCCGGTTTAAAACGAACAAGTTTACCATTAAAGACGCTAATAACCATGAGCAGTATTTTGATGGAATGGCAGAAGACAAAAAGAACAAATTTCTGGAAACCAAGCTGCTCATTTATGAATGTGTAGGGACGGAAAGCGAAATCAAAGAGTGGTTCAAGACCATCAATATCGCCGGAGTGCCTTTGAATGAACAGGAACTGCTCAATGCCGTCTACTCTGGGCCCTTTGTGACAGCTGCCAGAGCGGAGTTCAGTAATAGTCAAAACGCCAACATCCTGAAGTGGAGTGCCTATATCAAGGGTAGTGCCAACCGACAGGACTTCCTGGAGCGTGCGCTGGACTGGGTCAGTAAAGGCAATATCAGCGACTATATGAGTAGCCATCGCACTGACAATAATATTGATGAGCTGAAAACCTATTTTAACACGGTGATTGATTGGGTCTCTTCCGTATTTAAAGATGTTGAAAAGGAGATGCGCGGGCTTGAGTGGAACCAGCTCTATGAAACATACCATGAGAAACCCTACAACCCTGAAGAAGTCTCCCGTAAGGTTCAAAAGCTCTACGCCGACCGGTGCGTCAAAAGTAAAAAAGGGATTTTTGAATATATCCTCGGAGGCTCAACGAATACAAAATTATTGGATGTCCGCGTTTTTGAGGAGGCGACTAAGAGATCGGTTTATGAATCTCAGACTGAGGCGGCGGAAGCCAAAGGCCAATCCAATTGCCCTCTCTGCGCGCTAGGGCACGACGCCAACAGGAACAAAATCTGGCGGGAAAAAGAGATGGAGGCTGACCACGTTGCCGCATGGAGTAAGGGCGGAGGATCAAATCCCGAGAATTGCCAGATGCTGTGCATAACTCACAATCGGATAAAGGGCAATCGCTGATTCCGCAAATGGGCGCAGATTTTTGATATATATCGATTCAATATTATATATGGGAATCGAGAAGAAAGATTGAGACTACGCAGGAGCTGCCAGGCTACAGATTCAATGATCAACAATAACTTGTATAGAAATGGTTACAGAAGAAATAATTCATCTCACCACTGTTTATTCAACGGCGTTGTTGTCAGCAATCCTGCCGCATATTTCTGATTTTGCGGAAAAGTTCGACTTGCCGATTGAGCGCCCCATTACGGT
>FZPS01000059.1_pt445 | contig 10435 bp, 5 predicted proteins | sample 1817821 | NCBI WGS metagenome assembly FZPS01 (sample SAMEA104158645, study PRJEB21678) | metagenome | place: Germany | collected 2015-04-21 | reverse complement strand
GTGGGTGCCCCCATAACAACAAACCATAAATGGCTTAATGAAATATTTTGGGGTACTGTATAACTGATTTTTCCTTTTACATCGCTTTTCATTTCCCCATAAATTGACTCACCTTCATCTGTTACAGCTACAATACCATATCTCCAGCCTGCTTTGTTTGCATTAATTGTTGTGTAACCATCTAATCCAACTTCACCACGAAACTCAATAGTTATTTTTCTCCCGGGTTGTGGGATACTCAATTGAATAGCATTAAATCCATAATTTTCCGGACAATTGACCGAATCTACACGCTGCCAACCTTTCCCAACATCATTTATCTTACAAGTCATTTGATTGGCATAAGAACGGGTTTCTTTCCAAACACGCGGAAAATCTAAATTAACAATACGACGGCAAGCATCAAACATTTCATCACAAAACTCAGTTTGGGTCTGTCCTGTAAGAAACTTATAGGTCATAACCGGATCCTCTCCTCTTTTACCATGACGGAATAATTCAGCAATGAAAGGTAACCCCCTATTCATACTCCAATACTCCAGCACATAAGGAGAATGATAAATATTCTGTAAATGAAGATAAGCCTTATGGGTCTTCTTTATAAAAGCATTCCAATGGTATTCTTCATCTTTTATCCATTCAGGATTGACTTGCCATAACATCCATTGAGAAGCCATTTCAAAGAAGCCACAACCACCCCATGCCTCACCTTGCTCATCACAACTAATCTGCGCTTGAAAACTATGTCCTAACTCATGTGCTATACAATTCAGTTTTTCATCTTGAATACGATTAGGGGTAACCCATAACGCACCAATTACTTCATCATAATCTCCACCATAAGCTGTACCATCTAAAGAATAGTTTATCATAACCAACATACGATAGGTATCACTATTACTGTTTCCTTTAATAAATTTCAATGTATCACGAAAACATCGGTAAAAACTTTCCAATTTATCTTTCAGATTAGCTAGATCAACAGACATAGATTCTCCCTCTAATTTTGGTGGATTGGACAAATCACTCCCAAATCCTTTTTCCCAAAATATTGCAAAGTTTTCTGTACAGGCCATACGATGATAACTCCATTTACTTTCAGGATCCTGTAAATCCATTTCTTGAAGATCTTTCGGTATATAAATGCCTTTTTCTGAAGACAGAGGCAAGGATGAGGATAAACTTCGTACCTGGACACAAGGAATAATCAGGAGGGCAGTAAACAAAATAAATAGTTTTTCTTTCATCTTACTTAATTTATATTTTTTTGATCTGCTTCTTTTGTACTATATACCAACAGTAGAAATAAATAGATATTTAGTTAATTAAGTTAATAAATAGTTTATTTTTCTATCGTTTACTCTAAATCTGACAACAATAAATTGTGCGCTATTTTATAGTAACATTAAAAGTAAAAGTAACCTGATACTGTTTTCCATTTTTTAGATATACCCATGCCAATTTTATTGTAGTTTTATCCCCAGAGCTATTTTTATTAGGATATTGACCTAACACAAACTCAAAATTACTACTAGAAAACTCAGAGAATAACTTACTATCTTCTTCTCCCCAAACTGTAGGATTCCCCTTACTATTGAACCAGAAACCAAGACCATTAGCAGTTGTATCATAATCAAGTGTGCCATCAGATTTTATAGCAGCAAAAGCAATTTTTCCTTCTTCTGGCATACTTTTGGGAGGCAAAAATAAACCAGAAATAGTCGTTGGCTGCATAACCAGCGCTTGAGCAATCTTAGCTATATCTTCATTATCGTTTAAATTCACAACTCCTCCCTTATATTCCTCCGAACTAGGAGCAAAAGACACATTGTAAGTTAATGTTATATTCTCTGGTTCTGCATTAGGATCAATATTAACCGAACCCAATAAATCTGTATTATTAAACTTCACTTTATATGGCCACTGTGCATCATTCAGTTCTTTTTCATCCCATGGATGAGCTTTGTATTTTTTAGGCGCACCTAACACTACGAAAAATAATTTCTGTGTATTAGAGGGGACAGTAAAATTCACTGTATGGGATTCCTTCTGATTCATTTCCCCATATTCTCTGGTTCCATCCTCAAGCAGTGCTACAAAACCATAACGCCATCCTTTATCATTCGCAGGACCTGAGTTATATGTGTTAACTTTTCCTTTTATAACTTCAGATTCCATATATTCTCCCGGGTCATCCGGAGCTAAAGGAGATCCCGGTAACAACCCTTCAAACCTTACACTTACAGTAGTGCTTGTTTCGGGGACTTTCAAAGGAATCACATTAAAACCTGTCGTTCCAGGGCAACTTGAATAAGATACTTGGTAATAATCATCTGCAACGACATACAACTGAGTTGAATATTTACCAATATTTCCTTTAGCATAATCCCGAATACCATCTATATCAAAGGTTGCCATTCGAGTAGCATAATCATATAATTCAAGAAGCATTGCCTCCCATTGATTTCCATAGTAAAGTCGCAAATAAGTAGCAATAGGATCTTCAGGATAAGCTGACTCCTTCCATATATTAGCTACTGTTCCCTCTCCACGCCTCTCTGCCCAATAATATTGCATCCAATAACTTGCATAGCGCATCCATTCATGCTCAAAATGACGATGACAATTAGCCAGCCATACATTAAAGTGAGCATTCTCAAATAATTGTTCAGGATAATCTTGATAAGCTTGCCATTGAGCACATTGTTCCCAAAATGCATTGCCACCATTACTACCATCATAACCATAACGGAAACCTTGCTTAAAATCATGTGCTGCACCTTGTAATAACTTATCACAATAAACTTGATATTGGAAACTATGCCCTATCTCATGAGCAATGGTAGAGCCTACTGGCTTACAAGTTGCAGGATTAACCCATAAGGCACCTATAGTATCATCATACCCACTACCATAAGCCATCCATTCAGTGGTATAATGCAAGTAAATTTGCATTTTATACTTATCTAAATTAGATTTATTTTGCCCGATTTCAGCAAATTTAAGTTTTTCTATATTTGTTCTGAAGAAAAGTTCAGCTTTATCTAATAAATCCTCTATATCGACTCGCAAGGAGGCATCTAAAGCTTCAGAGTTGGGATCATCACCAAAACCCGGTTCCCAAAACACAAAGAAATGCTCACTTTGCTTATGCCGAAACCAAGACCATTTAGCATCACTTCTAAACATATCTATGGATTTGAATTCGGAAGGTTTATAGTATTTTTCAAAATCCACGACATCAGACTCATCCATAAACCTTAATTGACTTCCTCCTTGTGTTACACTAATTTCTTTACTACTATTTCCACAACTAAGAATAATGGTGGCATAACGGGCATCTTCAGATGAATTCTTCTCAAGAGTTATCTTCAGAGTAACTAATCCACCTATTCCACTGTTTGATGATAAACTTAGCCAATCTCTAGGTTCTTTAAAGGAAGCCTCCCACGATGTTAAGGCAGTAAAATTGATAGACGCATAAGTCTCTTCTGCCTCCAACACAATGGTTTGTTCCTCTTCATCAATAACAAGACATTCTTTCTGCTCATCTTTATCATCACTGCAACCTACAAAAATAAAGATTAAAGAAAAAACAGAAAAACACCATAATATTTTTTGAAAATGATCAATTAATCTTTTGTTTTTCATATTCTTTTATTTTAAAAGACACCCTCTTAAATAAATAAGAGGGGTATCTTTTTACAAATGACTTATTAATAATTATTTAGCCTCTGTTTTTTTTGTTACTTTAAAGGTTAAATTAAAAATGGCCTTACCTCCGTTACAAGTTATAATGATTTTAGATTGAACTGTCTGTCCATTTGGGTCACAGTTATCAGGATGGTTTCCTCCATTAAGAAAGAGTGAAGTTTCATCACCTCCCAAACTACACCACAAAATGCCATCAGCATATGGGCTAGATTCTCCTTCAGCACTCAACCAGTAACCGGGAGCATCAGCAGTATAATCAACATCTTCACCACTTTCTTTATTTATATACATTTTCAATTCACCTGCTACTTTAGCCCGATGTATCTCGTATGTAGTCATCTTAAATGCATCTCGAAGTATCTCTTTTATATCCTTTTGAACACTAGTATACGCATCATCATACGGTTTTTCCAAAATAATATCCTCCTCTATAGTTGTCGGAGTACCATCAGGTTTAGTTTCTGGATCTTGATAAGCTTCTACATTAATAGTAATCTTCAATACTACTATTTTGTCATTCGCTAGAATTCCTGTTTGAATTAACAACGTTTCACCCCCTTCCAATATATTAGGCATCTGCCCAATACCTAACACATTATCTTCAACATTCTCTAATCCTCCGTAATCGGTATAAATAACGGCTTCATCCCCCCATGATACAACATCACCATTTAGACTGTACCAAAAGCCTATACCCCCTGCAGTGTACTCTTGTGCATAGCTTCCATCAGAGTTTATACCTAAAAAAGTAGCCTCATCCATAGATGATATACCTAAATCCTTAAGTGTTCGATCTAAATCAAACTCCAAAGACTCTAAATCGTAATTGCTCTTTGGCGAAATAGTCATACTTAATTCTTGTTCATGAACAACAGCTGCAGTCACATCTCCTTGCTCACTCGGTTTAGCAGTAATAACAATAGCTACACGTATTTCATTATATTTCAAACATTCAATGAACTTTACATTTTTACCAGCTTCTAATAAACCAGGCATTTGACCGACATGGAAATATCCTTTTTCAGGATTATACTCAGCAAAAACTCTCGCATTATCCCCCCAGGTTGTCGTATTTCCATCTTGATCCCACCAATGCCCCCAACAAGAGTTGGTGTTATAAGCTGTCATATTGTCGGCACGAGTTGTACCTTCAATACAAAATCCAGTAATATCAGGCGCATTAGGATATTGCTCCCAATCTGCTCTCATATTATTAATACCTTGCGCAAGTTGAGTAGTTGTAATACCAAAAAGTTCAGCGATTTTAACAGTATCAATATAAACAAATGCTCCATCATATCCACCAGCCAATATGGTTATTGGTGCATCATATTCCAAAATCAGATCCGCATTAATAGAATTTCGTTGTGCCTCCCGAATTGAGTCTTGTCGAGCCAATTCATCTATTTCTTCTTGGGTTAATGTATGAGGCCCCCACACATCTGAATTTTCGCCACAACTGGATACTCCCAATATTATAATAGCAGCAAATAAAAAAAGTAAATATATTTTTTTCATATTCGGTTAATTTTTAATTTATCTTTTATTCAATAGCCCCTGTATAACCCGGATTTTGTTTCAGGTTGATATTTGATGACAAGAATCTCTCAGGTATAGGGAAATAATTCCAATGACTTGCATCAGTAGCATCTTTACAAAACCAAGACTTACCATTAAATACATTTCTACCATCAGTCATTTGGAAACGAATCAGGTCTTGGCGGCGATGTGCTTCACCAGCAAATTCCCAACCCAAATCATCCAACAATCCTCCTAATATAATATCTGAACCTCCTTCTTTTGTCATAATATAAGAGCTTGGGTCCCAGTTGGCAAATCCTTCACAGGTGTACTCTCGATGTCCATAATCATAGACACTGCCACTCTTTAATTGTTCTACAGTTCGTGTCGCTTTTGCTATTGATTCAAATGAACGTTTACGAACTTGAGTTATCAAATCAGCAGCAGTTTGTTCTTCACGCCCTAAACGGAGTAAACATTCAGCCTTGATAAACATGGCATCAGCTAAACGAAAAATAGGTAGGTCATCGGCAGCCGTTCCATACTCTCCAGCAACCACTTCATATTTAACCATACGGAAACCCTCTTGTTTGTAAGCTCCCGGATTATCAATTGAGTGAACGTTCTTATTATAATTTAAGATTCCTTCACCAGCCCAATCATCCTCACTATACATAATATAGTCCCCAGCTTGAGGAGTATAAGTTCCATCGTCATTCTTAACAGCTTTTCGTTGTTTTCCTCCAGTCCAAGTATCTGTTAAACGCTGATCATTAACATCATATGAATCAATGAACTGAGGAACAGCGCAACTTCCATTCGTTGCATTAGCAGTACAACCAAAAGCTTCTAATCCTACCTGAGGAAACGAATAGGTATGTAAAAGAAAATGCTTGGCATGAGTCCTATCTTGTGGTACTGCAAATATAATCTCAGGATTATTATTCAAGTTCTCACGGAAATTATCACTATAATTGGGGGCAAGATCATAGCCTCCATTCTTTAACACTTCCTCTACTTCAAGCAAAGCGGCTTCGTAACCCTCATTATCTGTTGTTTCTAAATATACATTCTTATTCAAATAAAGTTTTGCAAGAGCCATACAAACAGCCCATCGGTTACCATAACCAAAATATTTTTCCTCACCAATATCCTCTTTGATGTCTTTTAATTCTGCTACACAAAAATCGTATATTTCTTGTGCCGTAGCTTGTTGAGGCAGATAGCCATCAGGTACTTCCATAGTTTTTTCTAACGGTACATTTCGGAAATTATCCAGTAAAACATAATAAGTCATAGCACGGAAGAAACGCATCTGTGCACGATCAGCCTTATTCTCTTCGGGCATAACATCAAGCACTTTATTACAATAACCAATACAACCATAAGCATAATTCCAGATATTCTCAATTTGACCTAAATTATAATTCCAATCATGCTTATGAATATTTACGTACGAATCTCCCCAACCAATACCAATACGAAATGGTACCATATAAGTATCCGTACACTGTTCTTGAAGTTCCCACTGACCAAACCAAGAGCAATGCATATATCTATATTGTGCAATGGCTTGTCCCATCAGTGAGGCAAGATCTTTTTCATCATTTAAATTGATATTAGTATCATTAAGAGTACTATATAAAGTTTCCGACAAATCAGTACAGGCAGTTAAAGTCAGCATACTTCCTGCTATAATGCCCATAAAAGTATTTTTAATTAATTTCTTCATTATTGTTTTTCATTTTAAAAATTAAAATTAAGACCAACTGTAAAAGAACGAGTAGTTGGATATTTATCTTGACCATCAATACCTGGAGCAAGAAAATAGTTAGATACTTCTGGATCGATACCTGAATAACCAGTAATGCAGAAAACATTCTGAGCAGATACATAAACTCGAAGGTCTTTGATATATTGTTGAACTTTAGTTGATAATGGTAATTGATACCCCAAAGTAATGTTTGTTAACTTCAAAAAACTTCCACTTTCAAGATGGTCACTCCAGAAGCCTTGTGACATTGAGTTAGATAAGCGCACTTGCTTTTGTTTTCCAGTGTCCGGATCAATAAAAGGAGTCCCATCTGTATTAATTGCCGGACGCCAGTTTGCAGCAGACTTAAGGCGATTGTAAGCGATAGAGTTATTCTCATAATAAGAACGTTGTGCATTTAATATCTTATAACCAAACTGTCCAGTAAACTGTAAATTCAAATCAAATCCTTTATAGCGAAAAGTATTGTTCCAACCCATATATACTTTAGGTAAACCATTACCCAAACGCTGACGATTTTCTTCTACATTCAAATTACTATTAAATTCTTTAACTGTCCAACCCCCATTACCATCTGCTACTTCTACCAAAACAACACCATCTTTATTTACACCAACTGACTTTAATCCCCAAAAATCGCCAAGACGATGCCCTTCCTCCATACAATGAGTAGGAGTAGATATAGGCTCTCCCAAACCACCAACCTCATGGAAACTATCGGTTTCATACAATTCATTATTTAAACTAATCAGTTTGTTTTTGTTGTGTGACATAGTAAATGTTGTACTCCATTCAAACTCCTTAAATTGCAAGGGGATAGCATTAATCATCACTTCAACACCTGAATTTCTCATTTTACCAACATTTGCCTTAGTCACACCATGTAAGTTTGGTGGAACTGGCACACTATAATCATAAAGTAAATCACTTGTAGTCTTAATATAATAATCAATACTTCCTCCCAGTCTACCATTCAGAACCATCCAATCCAATCCAAAGTTCCACTCTTTAGTTGTTTCCCATTTTAATTCCTTATTTGGATTTCTTGTAATTTCTAACGTCTTAATCCAATCCCCTTCTTTGTTTAGAATATCACCATAGGGAGCATAATTATATTCATATTGAGATAAATACGAACTTGAAGGAATAACTCCAGTAACACCGTATCCCACACGTAACTTCAGATTATTCAACCACTCTTGCTTCTCCATAAACCGCTCATTGCTAATGGTCCAACCTAAAGAAATGGATGGAAACGTTCCCCATTTATGATTCTCTCCAAATTTACTGGAACCTTCATGACGCACACTTATTAACGCATTATATCGATCATCATAACCATAACTAACACGTCCAAAAAAACCAACTAATGTATTATCATTCTTCGATGATCCCATCCAAGCATGACGATCTTTCTCTGTCAACAAACTTCCTTGTCCGAGATTATTATATAAATATGCCTCTGTTGGAAAGTTTCCATTCCCCGCGTTAAATCCATCGTATACATTATATAAGTAACTATATCCCACTAAAGCAGAAAACCTATTCTTTTTAATTGTGAAATCATATTTTGAGGTTAATTCAATATTATCACTTCGTGTGGAATTTTCGCTTTTACTAGCAGACCCATTATAATCATCACGTAGTAATAAAGAATAGTGCTTACTAGTTCTGAAATTTTGATCTTTATACATATTTTCTTTCATAGATAACATTAAGTTTGTTTGCCAACCCTTTATGGGTTCAAAAGTAATATTACCAGTCATTCGATAGTAACGATTACGTGCATCACCAATGTGTTCATCTTGCATACTACGTGGGTTATAATAATATAATAAATTAAGATTCTCATAATAAGATCCATCTTCATTATATAGTGGCGATGAAGGATTATGAATTATAGCTTGTCTATAGGCATATGCATTCTCGTTCAATGTATGAGTTTGCCTCCCAATTAATGCATTTAAATTAAACTTCAACATATCATTCAACACATATTGATTAAAGTCCAATTGTATTCGTATATTTCTATTATCACTTTTACGCATAATACCTTCTTCATCACTGTATGTTACGTTAGCGGAATAAGTTGAGTTTTTAGATCCCCCATCAATGCTTAATGAATGATTCTGCACATATCCGGATTTACGTGTAATAGCTTTTAACCAATCAGTGTCATAGCCTTCATATTCAAAAGGAGTTAAACCATTGATTACATCTCTAGTATCCATAAATTTTGATTTTTTAAACCAATTGGAAAAAGATAGATAACCTGAGTAACTTGTATTTACATGTGATTCACGTTTTCCTGTCTTTGTCGTTATTAAAATCACACCATTAGCACCACGTGTACCATAGATTGCTGCAGCCGATGCATCTTTTAATACATCAATAGAAGCAATGTTTTCAGGAGCAACTGTAGTTAACGAGCCTTCTATTCCATCCACTAGAACCAAAGGAGACACATTTCCTGTAAGTGTGGTAATACCACGCAACATTATACTTGAAGATTCATTTGGATTACCAGAAGCTTTAGTAATACTTAACCCAGCTACTTTACCTTTGATCAACTCTGCTGCATCTCCAATTTTACCAACGGTAAAATCCTCTGCTTTTACACTAGCTATAGCACTGGTTACGTCACCTTTACGTTGTGTACCATATCCTATAACTACTACTTCATCTAGAATTCCAGCGTCTTCATTTAGAATAACATCAATCTTACGATTACTACCAACTCTTACTTCTTCAGTCTTATAACCAATATATGAAATAGCCAAAATCGAATTTGAATTCGTTACTTTCAAAGTATATTGACCATCTATATCAGTAATTGTGCCATTAGTTGTTCCTTTTTCTAAAATACTGGCACCGATTACCGCTTCACCATTTTGATCTTTCACTACACCAGAAATGGTAATACTCTGTTGTTGTACAACTTTAGGTATAGGACTTGTAAGCTCAGAAGCTTTTGCAGGAATTATTCCGGCAATTGTAAGAAAAAAAACACAAGCGGTTGCTCTCAGGATATTTTTACAACCAAGAGTCCGTTTTTCATGTAAATTCATACTTTTCTTTTTATAAAGGTTAATAATATTTTTCATAACATAGTATTCTAATAATTACACTGAGATTATTCTCCAATTTATGAATCCAAATATCCATCTTAATTAAGAATTCACATATTCTCATAGGACAGTTACTTTGTCCTTCTTCATCCTAAACAGATAAAATAAAAGCTAATTTTAATTTGAACTAAGATTTTTATTATCAGCATTCATAAACATATAAAGTGTATAAAAAACAAGAAACATGAAGCCATAAAATAATTGTATGTTTTTCATAAATTTGAATATTGTGCATTAGTGAGACTCACAAATAAAAATAATAAAAGCCAAAAAGAATAGAACAAAAATCCATATCCAT
>FZPS01000037.1_pt89 | contig 10438 bp, 9 predicted proteins | sample 1817821 | NCBI WGS metagenome assembly FZPS01 (sample SAMEA104158645, study PRJEB21678) | metagenome | place: Germany | collected 2015-04-21 | reverse complement strand
AAAGAAGCTGCTCAATTGAGGAATGAATAAGGGGCAAATCGAGGGCATGGACGCTTTCAAAGTCAAAACTTCCGTCCTCTTTTCTGGGACCCTCCCCCGCGTTGAGGTAAAAGTCGTCAAGGGAAATAACATAGCCCTGCCTGCCGCCGTTTGTAAGGGCGGAGAGCAGCTTGTCGGCGGTCGTGGTCTTGCCCGATGAGCTGGGGCCGGCAAGCATTATGATTTCCCTGCCGCTCCTGCCTTTTATAAGCTCAATGACCTTTTTAAGCTGGTCGTGATAAAACTTTTCGGACTCAAAAATAAAGGCGTCGGGATTGTCCCTTATATTATTATTAATTATGCTTAAAGAATTGCATAAATTCTGCATATTTCCTCCGAAGTTTAAAAGGCTTTTAGACCATTTTACGCGTTTTCCTTTATTGCGTGACTTAAAACTCGTAAAATGCCTTGATTTTGTCCTTTCGCCTTAAAATCTCCTCAAAGTTTGAAACATATTCATAGGGATATTTAAAGTTAAAGATTCTGTCTATAAATTCTCCGTTAGGCTCTTTGAGCCTTGAAACGCCGCCCGCTCCCGCGGCCAAAACGGTGTGGGTCTCCTCCATCATGTAGATGTTGTAAAGGGATTCAAAGCCCTCTCTTGAAAAGCCCGTATTCTCCCTGTTGCCCGCCGACTTGCTCTGGCGGTAGAGGTAATAGGGGTTGTAGCCCTTTTCCTCAAGGGCTTTGTAGGCGTTTTCGTAAACCGAAGGCTCCCACTCGGCGTTAATGCCCTCGGTTCTTGCAAGGGCGGAGGAGCGCTTTACCGCAAGGCTGTGGACAGTAACGCTCTCGGGATTCAGCTCCATGGTTTTATTAAGGCTGAACATAAATCCCTCGGGAGTGTCCCCGGGGAGATTCGTTATTAAGTCCATGTTAATATTGTCAAAGCCCATTTGTCTTGCCATATTAAAGGCGTCAATTGTTTCCGCCGCCGTATGGCATCTGCCGATTTTTCTCAGAATCTCGTCCTTGAAGGTCTGGGGGTTAATGCTTATTCTCGTAACCCCCGCCGCCTTCATAATACGGAGCTTTTCCTCGTTCAAGGTATCGGGGCGGCCGGCCTCTATGGTGTATTCTCTGACGCCCTCAAGGGGGAACAGAGCCGCCACCGCGTCGGTAACGCTCTTTAGCTGAGCTTCATTAAGGCTTGTGGGAGTACCCCCGCCGAAATATATGGTTTCGAGCTTCAGCCCAAGCTCACTTGCGATTTTCGATATTTCCTCAAGCTCTTTTATAAGCAAACCGATATATTCGGGTATTTTTTTAAAGTGGGATATGGAATGGGAGACAAATGAGCAGTATTCGCATCTTGTTGGGCAAAAGGGAATGGACACATAAAGGGAGTAGGAGTTTTCTTTGGATAAATCTATTATTCCTTTTTGCCGCGTTACAATACTGTGAAGGAGCTTTATTTTATTCTCGCTCACGAAAAGCTCGTTTTTAAAAAAATCAAAGGCCCCATAGCCCTTTTCTTCATAAAGGCTCCTGTAAAGCTTTGAGGGCCTGACTCCTGTCAATATGCCCCACGGGGGCGTGTATGAGGTAAGCTCCGAAAGGGCTTTGTATAAGCACTGAGCCATCAAAAGCTCCGCTTTGTCCCTTTCCTCGCCCTGCTTTTCCTCAGTAAAAAAGCCCTTTTCGGCCAAAGTATCGGATACAAAAGATTCATCATAGCTTTCCCTTTCACCGACTTTTACATATGCTGTGATTTTGTATGAGCCGTCCGCCTTTTGAAGGGAAGAAACAATAAAACCTTCAGAGCCGTCGGAATTTTCCGACGGAGCTTTGCTTTCTCCCTCAATAAAGGGCTCTCGTATTACCTGTATTTTTTCGGAAGGAAAAAAGAGGCGGGTAAGGTTTTCTGCCTCATAGTGAAAGAGGTGGTTTAAATAAAGCTTCATAGTTTTCCTTTAGCCGAGATACTGCTCTTTCAGCAAATCAAGTTTTGACATGTAGCGGTTGTTTTGTCTTTCGTGCTCCAGAGTGGTTTCCCTGCCGTGACCGGGGAGAACTCTGAAGTCGCCCTCAAGATTCTTTAGTTTCTCAAGGGTGTTTATCATATCCTCCATGCTGCCGCCCTCAAGGTCGGTGCGTCCGACGGTCAGATAAAAGAGGGTGTCGCCCGCGCACATTGTGTCGCCGACTATATAAACCACGCTGCCCTTAGTATGCCCGGGTGTGCTCATGACCTTGATTTCCGAATTGCCGAGTTTCAGAACCTCGCCGCCCTCTAAGACAATGTCGGGCTGCGGCACATCCTGCTCGCCGGGGAAGTATTTGCAGCCGTGGCTGAGACTCTCATCGGCAAGGAAGGGCATATCGTTTTTGTGAACGGCGAGCTTTGCCCCCGTCAGCTCTTTTATCTCCTTTGCGGACCAGATGTGGTCATAATGACCGTGGGTCAAAAGGATGTACTCTACTTTGCCGCATTTTTCTATTTCGGATTTAAGCTCATCCGTAACACAGCCGGGGTCGACTATCGCCGCCGCTCCCGACTCGTCTTTGATAATATATGTGTTCGCAAAATTGCCGAAAGGCTTTATGCTGATTATTTCCATAAAAACCCCCGCTTTAAGCCCTTTTCCATGTATCGGTATCGAGAATAATGGTTACGGGTCCGTCGTTTACAAGACTTACCTTCATATGAGCGCCGAACTCGCCCTTTTCTACTTTCTTTACGCCGTTTTTCCTAAGCTCGTCCATGTAAAGCTCATAAAGCTCATTGGCTCTTTTGGGCTCCGCGGACGAAGTAAAGGACGGTCGGTTGCCTTTTCTTGTGTCGGCGCAGAGGGTAAACTGGGAAATTACAAGCGCCTCGCCGCCCACCTGCAGAATGGACAGGTTCATTTTATCGTTTTCGTCCCTGAAAACGCGCAAAGAGGCGGTTTTGGCGGCAAGCAGCCTTGCCTCCGCCTCGGTATCGGTATCCACAACCCCAAGAAGAATCATATATCCGCCGCCGATGCTGCCGACTACTCTGCCGTCAACGGTGACGGCGGCATTCTCTACCCTTTGTATTACAGCCTTCATATATCCCCCTTAGAGCTAACGCATATTCTCGGGGGGATTGTCATAGGGGTTAGAGCCCTTGCTCTGATCCTGCCAGCCGTTCTGGTTGTAGGGGTCGTTATTATAGGGACCGTAGTAATTGGAATAGGGATTGTTGTAGGGGTTGTTGTTGGATTTCTCGGGAGCTTCGGGCATAACTATGGCGGCAACTATATAGGCAAGAAGACCCGTTCCCGCGAAAATCATAAGCAGCACCCAAACAAGCCTTATCATTGTGGAGTCAACATTGAGGTATTCGGCGATTCCGCCGCAGACTCCGAAGATTTTTCTGTCGGTTCTTGAACGGTAAAGCTTCTTTTGCATGGCAGATTTCCTTTCTTAGAAAAAATTTACAGACCGGAACGCTCCACATTGAATACGCCGTTTATCTTGTCAAGCCTTGACATAACGCTCCTTAAATGCTCAAGGCTCTTAACGGTTACCGTGACGGTGACCAAATACCTGCCGTCCTTTGTCTCCCTTGTGTTAAGGGAGTGAATCATTACATGCATATTGGCAAGGGCGCCGGATATGTCCGCCATGATTGACACCGACGCAAGGCAGGTGATAAGGAGTGCGGCGTTGAAGTCCTCTTTGATGTCCGAATCCCACCTAACGGGAATCCATCTGTCGGGCTCGGGAGCGGACTCAATCGGATAGGGAACATTGGAGCAGTCCCTTTTGTGGACCGACACGCCGTGACCCCTTGTTATGAAACCTATTATATCATCACCGGGGATTGGGTTGCAACATTTGGAAAGCTTGACAAGGCAGTTTTCAATGCCCTCAACTATAACGCCCTCGCTGCTCGCTGCGCTCTTCATTTTGAGCTTTACGGGGGTGGGCGACTGGGCCTTAATCAGCTTGTTGTACTCCTCCTTAATCTGCGGGAGGATGCGGCTGATGCTGACTCCGCCGTAGCCTATGGCGGCGTAGAAGTCCTGAATATCCTGAAAATTGTATCTTTCGGCAATCTTTTGTATAAGCTCGTTCATTCCCTCTTCTTCGAGCCTTATATTGCTGCGCCTGAATTCCCTTTCAAGCTCGGACTTGCCTACCTCGATATTCTCTTCCCTGTTCTGCTTTTTAAACCACTGCCTTATTTTGCTTCTGGCTTCGCTGGTCTTGACGATTTTCAGCCAGTCGCGGCTGGGGCCCTTGGTCTGATTTGAGGTGAGAATCTCTATAATCTCGCCCGTTTTGACCACATGGGTAATGGGCACGATTCTGCCGTCCACTTTAGCTCCGATCATGCGGTTGCCGACGGCTGAGTGAATGGCGTAGGCAAAGTCTATGACCGTAGCTCCCTGCGGCAGGCTTATAACATCGCCCTTGGGGGTGAGCACATAGACCTCCTCGGGAACAAGGTCGGTCTTAATGGTGCGGACAATGTCCTCCACATCCTCGGAGTCCTTCTGAAGCTCGAGAAGCTGTCTTATCCAGGCGAGCCTTTCCTCAAACTGCTGCTTGCCCTTAAGTCCCAGCTTATATTTCCAGTGGGCGGCGATGCCGTACTCGGCGGTGCGGTGCATTTCCCATGTTCTTATCTGAACCTCAAAGGGGATGCCCTCTTTGCCGATGACCGTCGTGTGGAGGGACTGATACATATTGGGCTTGGGAGTTGAAATATAGTCCTTGAACCTGCCGGGGATGGGGCGGAACATATCGTGAATAACGCCCAGGCAGTTGTAGCAGTCTATGACCGTGTTTACTATGATTCTTACGGCGTAAATGTCGTAAATCTCGTCAAAGGTCCTGTTCTGCATATACATCTTTCTGTATATGCCGTGAACGCTCTTTATTCGTCCTTCAATCTTCGCGCCCTTTACTATTTCGCTGATTCTCTCGCCGATTCTCGCCTTGATTTTTTCAAGGAATTCGTTCCTTGACTTGCTCTGAGCCTCAAGGGACTCTTTTATGTCATTGTAGGCAATCGGGTCAAGGTAGCTGATGGCTATGTCCTCAAGCTCCTCTTTAATAGGTCTGATACCGAGACGGTGAGCGATGGGGGCGTAGATTTCGAGTGTTTCCAGCGCCTTGTCGCGCCTTTTCTGCTCGCTTACAAAAGAGAGGGTGCGCATATTGTGCAGCCTGTCGGCAAGCTTTATGATAATCACCCTAATATCCTCCGACATGGCAAGGAGCATCTTTCTTATATTCTCCGCCTGCGCCTCCTCTTTGCTGGCAAGGGGCACCTTGTTGAGCTTTGTGACCCCGTCCACGAGAGCGGCCACATCGGAGCCGAAGCCGCAGCCTATCTCGTCAATGCAGACATCGGTGTCCTCCACCACATCGTGAAGCAAAGCCGCGATAAGGGACTGAGCGTCCATGCCGAGGCCCATGAGTATTTCCGCGACGGCAATCGGATGGATTATATACGGCTCTCCCGATTCCCTCGTCTGTCCTATATGAGCGGCGGACGCCTTTCTGTACGCCAGATCTATTAAGTCCGCGTCCTCTTTTGAGTAGTTTTCCCGTACCTTTGAGATAAAGCTCTCATAGGCCCTTTTTTCTTCCATGCTGATTTCAGTCATGCGCTCACCTCCCTTTCGCGCGTTTTTATTTATTCTGTATAGCCGAGATTTGTCAGTATCTTTGAGGAGCAAAGCTGAACCTTTTTGGGGTTTTCCGCCATGGCGTAGCCGCCTGTCTTTAAGCGGTAAATGAGCTGCAGCTCGCACAAAGCGTCAAGGGCGAGCCCGAGTTTTACTATTTCCGACGGCTCAAGACCCATTCTGTAGGAGAGTATTTCAAGGTCGTGCCTCCAGCCGCCGTTTGCCCTTAAAAAGCGGAACAGATTGCCCATGAACTCCCTTGTGGGGCAGTAGGGGGAGCATTTTTCCTTGACGCTCGCCTCTCTGCTCGATATCTCCTCATACTTTATAAGATTCTCGAACAGCGCCTCGTCGTCGGTGCCAGCAAAGCGTATGTCTTTAATTTGTATGCTGGGTCTTATTGTGCCCATGTATTCATTCTTTTCTATGACCACCGCCAGGTCCACCCTGTCGCCGACGGCGTATGGGAACTCGTCGACGCTTACGCCGAACTTGACGGCGTCAATTCTTGTGCCGTCCCTTGATAAAAGGAGCCTTATGTGACCGTTTCCCACGGGGCGCACCGACTGAATCTCCATTCCGAAAAGCCCGAAAACGGGAGTGGGATTGCCCGCTCCGTAGGGCTCTAAAAACTCAAGGCTTTCAAGAACCGAATTGCTTATGTATTTCGGATTCAGCCTGCAGTCTATAAAGAGGGTCGGCACTGCTCTTTTAACGGTTCCGGCGTACTCGTTTACGGCTTTTCTGAATTCGCTTATTTTACCTTCTTCTATCGTAAAACCCGCCGCCAGGGTGTGACCGCCGTAGTGGCTCAGCAAATCTCCCGTAGCCTTTAAAGCCTCGAAAATCGAAAAGCCCTCAATGCTTCTGGCGGAGGCTCTGCCTATATTGTCCTCGTCAACCGATATTACAACGGCGGGCTTGCCGTATCTTTCGCATAATCTTGCGGCTACTATGCCTATGACCCCGGGGTGCCAGCCGCTGCCCGAAACCACTATAACTCTGTCCTGATAGAGCGAGGGGTCTTTATCGAAAATCCGCTCTATTTCATCATATATTCTTTTCTCCGCCTCGAGCCTGTCTTTATTTGCTTTTTCCAAAACCTCGGCAAGCCGGAACGCCTCGTCATAGTCTTCGCTGAGAAGCAGTTTCAAAGCGCTCTCAGCGGAGCCCATGCGGCCCGCGGCGTTAATTCTGGGAGCTATGGTAAAGGCTACGGCTCTGGAGCTGAAATATCTGCCGCCAAAGCCGGAGGCAGCCCTAATCGCCTCTATGGCGGGGCGGGGAGCCTCGTTTATGCATCTGAGTCCCGCGGCAATTAAAGCTCTGTTCTCGCCGCAAAGGGGAACTATGTCGGCTATGGTGCCGATGGCGAGAAGGTCAGCGTAGTCCTGGAGCATGTTCTCTGTGTCCTCGCCCTCAAGGGCGCAGACAAGCTTAAACGCTACACCCGCTCCCGAAAGCATTGAAAGCTGACCCGTTTCGTCGGTTCTGTGGGGGTTAACGACCGCCGCGGCGTCGGGCAATTCGCCGCTTTGAATATGGTGGTCGGTGATTATAAGGTCCATGCCCAGCTCTTTAATATACTTAGCCTCTTTGACGGAGTTAATGCCGTTGTCAACGGTGATAATAAGGTTTGTTCCCCTCTGCTTTATCATGTCAATCAGCTCGAAATTGAGCCCGTATCCGTCGGACTCCCTTGAGGGGATTACATAGTCCACATTTGCCCCCATAAGGTCAAGATAGGAATAGAGTATGGCTGTGGCGGTAACTCCGTCGGCGTCGTAGTCGCCGTAAACGGTAATGCGCTCAAAGTTATCCACGGCTCTGAGTATTCTCTCTACCGCCTTGTCCATATCCTTAAGGCAGAATGGGCTTGAAAGCCCCGTGCCGCTTAAAAAGTCCCGTATCTTCTGGGGAGTGTCGTACCCGCGGGAAAGCAGAATCAAAGCAGCAAGGCTGTCCGCTCCCGTTTCCGCGGCGAGCAGGGCGGCTTTTTCTTTGTCGGTTTCGGCTGTAATCCACTTTCTGCGGGGCAAATGTATCAGTCCTTTCTGTATTAGATTATTTTATCATTCCCGATATGCATTTGCAATAGTGCATATTCGGCAAAGCTTAAAACTTCAAGGGTTTGCGAGCTTTTTTGAAATTTTCGGAGCAAATAAAAGGCAAAAGTCCCTCTAACAAAAAAGACCCTGACGGGCCTTTGAGTCGGTATGTAAAATTTTTGTTAAAGAGTCTGAGGTTCCTTTTGGCAGGATGACAGGCTTTTGTCCACGATTTCGGTCATATCGTGCTCCTCCGCGTTCTCGGCATTGGCGCAGAGTTTAATGAAGGCTATTGCGATATAGACGCTGACAGCGGGGGCGATGAGCACATGACCCGCGAGGACGGACATACCAAAGGCTACGGCAATACCGAAAAGGGACACAAGAACACAGTCCCGTTTCTTTATATCTCTTTTGCTCGAGAAAATCCTGCTTATAGCCCAGAAAGCAAGGGTGAAAGCCGGCACAAAGTAGAGGACAAAGCCCACAACGCCGTGCCTTAGGAAAATGGTTACAATGTCGATTTCTATTGCCTCTTCAATATCGTAGACCGCGTCTGACCTGTTCACATAGCCCACGCCGAAGAGCTTTTCAACCCAAGAGCTGCTCATGTAGTGCCTTGATACGGGGATTGAGAAAACAATGCGGTTATTGAAAACCTTGTTAAGAACCGAAACAGGGACAGGCAGAGGCTCCTTTTCTGCATCCCAAACGGTATAAAGCTCCGCGTCTTTCTGTTCATTCCCCTCGCCGGGCTCAAGGCCGCCGGGCAGCTCTACGGGGTCTTCGCCGACGGGGTCAAAGGGCGTTCCTTTTTGAAGATAGGTATATTCCACAACTGCCTTGCCCGTTAAGTTGGCTCTGATAGGGGATACGATATAAAGTCCGCTGAAAACAGATACGCAAAGAACCGCCGCGATAAGCGCAGAGCTTACGGCCTTTCGGCTTATATTCACGGTTTTTGCCTTCTTGTACGCCTTGAAAAGCGCCAGCGCCAAAGCAATGGCGACGAAAAGCATGAAAGCGAGGAATACCGCCTTTGTGCCTATAAACAAAGCGCAGAATACGGTTTCAAGGCAGAGGAAAGAATAAAGGGCAAAAAGAGGATACTTTTTCTCTTTCAGAGCCTTGATTAAGCCCTTAACGGAATTCACAAGCAGATACGGCGCCAAAATGCCGATTATGGCTCCGATCTCGTTGGCGGAGTAGAACCAGCCCACAAAACCCTCTCCATGCTTGTACGAGGGGTAACTGGTGCCGGTAACAAAGGCTATTACGATGATGCTCATATACAGAGCCGCCGTAATAGACAGAACCGTGTCGCTGACGGTGAATTTGTACTCCTTGTAAATAAGGTAGAAGCCCAAAAGCAGAAATACAAAATAAAATACCTTTACCGCCTCTTTTATGTTGGTAAAGGCAAAGAAAAGACCGCCCGTCTTAAAGAAATGGGCGAAGTAGAACATAAGGTATCCGCCGGTTGCTATCATGTAAAGGGCAACGCCCAGTTTAAGCTTTTTGTCGGTCTTGGAGAGAAGAATACAGTACGCGGTGATTACCGCCATAAAAAATGAGCGCACCAAAACGCCCAAGGAGGCGCCCATGCTATTCCTTATGGCTAATGAAGTAAATACATCTATAAAGGGCTGAAGCAAAACAAATACAGTAATAAAGCCCGTAACAAGTCTTTTTCTGTCTTTGATAAGCTGCATTTTCTTCCTCTTTCCGTCTATCTTGCCAAAACCCTTTTTGCCTTGAACATAAGGCCTATAAGCGTATATAGCTTTAAATCAAGAAGTCTCATCACTATCTTTTTGTTCCTTGACAAATGAGACCCTATATATTTGTTATTCTTAAAATCTTTAAACTCTTTATCCATGTAGGATTTAATTTCCTCAAGGGCCAAGAGCTTGTCCTTTTTATCCGCGTCGGCGTTGATTATCCTGACGCTCGCGGCGCTGTAAGCGTGAAGCAGAGCCAAAAACTCTATTTCGTCATAATATTTTTCCAACAGATTCCGCTCTTTGCAGAATTTAAGAGTTTCGCTCAGAGCCTCAAGAATTTCAAGATTTCTTATAAGGTTAGAGTTATTCATTATGGAGCCTTGTCTTTGAAGGTAGTAATAAAAGGCGTCCTCCACAACCGAAATCCTCTGAGCCGACAAAAGCACCTTAATTATAAAATCAAAATCCTCGTACCATTTTTGAACTCTGAATTTCGCGCCGATTTTTCTTAAAAAATCCGCTCTGTATATCTTATTGCAGACGCCGATTGAGCTTAAAAGCACATCTCTTGTTTCATCGGCGTTAAAGCACTCTTTGCCGTAGGAGAAAATCTCCTCTCTGAGAACATCGCCGTTTTCGTCAACATAGATGTTGCCGCCGATTGCCACATCGCTGTCGTGTTTTTTGGCGCTGTCATACAGCCTTTCCAGCATATCGGCTTTAACATAGTCGTCGCTGTCTATAAAAGCTATATATTCGCCCGACGCCCTTTCAAGCCCCGCGTTTCTCGCGGAACCGACTCCGCCGTTTTCCTTGACGACGCATTTTATTATTTCCGGATATCTTTCCTTAAACTCATCGGCTATTTTCTGCGAGCCGTCGGCAGAGCCGTCGTTTACCACAACAATTTCAATGTCTTTAAGCGTCTGACCGATAAGACTTTGGAGGCATTTGGCAAGGTATTTTTCCACATTATAGACAGGAACGACTACGCTTACCTTAACCATAATGTCCTCCCAAG
>FZPS01000213.1_pt176 | contig 10439 bp, 8 predicted proteins | sample 1817821 | NCBI WGS metagenome assembly FZPS01 (sample SAMEA104158645, study PRJEB21678) | metagenome | place: Germany | collected 2015-04-21 | reverse complement strand
TTTCAATTTTGTCCGATTTCCAGATGACATACAGATGATATATATATATATGTAGAAATTTGTTTATAGGAGGGAATTTGTCATGCTATAATTAGGTGCAACAAACTGGGAGGCTGACAAATTAATGAAATTAGGGATCGATATCGGATCGACTACTATAAAATTGATTCTCCTCAGCTCGGAGAATCATATTTTGTATAAAAAATATGAGAGGCATATGTCCAATGTTTTCGATAAATTTTCGGAAATGATTGGAGATCTGGTCTCGTTATATCCCGATATCCGATGCACGGTTGCCATAACCGGTTCGGGAGGCATGGCTATTTCTAATTTATTGGGAATCGATTTTGAGCAGGAGGTTATTGCCTGCAGCACCGCCGTGGAACGGTATATACCCGAGACCGATGTGGCTATTGAGCTTGGCGGCGAAGACGCCAAAATTACCTTTTTCGGCCCCTCTGTCGAGCAGCGGATGAACGGCACTTGTGCAGGGGGCACGGGAGCCTTTATCGATCAGATGGCGATACTTCTTTCTACGGATGCAGAAGGGCTCAATGGGAGCGCCAAAAACCATAAATTGATCTATCCCATTGCAGCCCGCTGCGGTGTCTTCGCGAAAACAGATATACAGCCCCTTATCAATGAGGGGGCGGACATTTCGGATCTTGCCGCATCCATTTTCCAGGCTGTAGTCAATCAGACCATCAGCGGCCTGGCTTGCGGTCGTACCATCAAGGGAAATGTCGCTTTCCTTGGAGGGCCCTTGGCCTTTTTGCCGGAATTGCGACAACGTTTTATCGAAACTTTAGAATTGACCCCGGAACAGGTGATTTTCCCCGAAGATCCGGAATACTTCGTTGCTTTAGGAGCTGCATTATTATCTGAGAAGAAAGAATCCATAAAACTGGAAGAAATTTTATATCGTTTAAAGGATGCTGACGAGACTCAATTGAACGTGAGCAAGCTTTTACCTCCGTTATTTAATAACGAGGCTGAATATGAGGAATTTTTAACGAGACATAGGGGAAATTCCGTTAAACGTAAAACATTGTCGGAAGCAAAAGGTTGTCTCTTCCTGGGTATAGATGCGGGGTCCACAACGACTAAGGCTGCTCTCATCGACGAAGAAAAATATTTGCTGTATTCTTTCTATAAAAGCAACGAGGGAAGACCGCTGGATGTTGTGTTGGAGATGCTCCGGGAGCTATACGACCTGATGCCTGAGGATGCATATATAGGAAAAGCTACTGTGACGGGATATGGAGAGGGCTTGATCAAAGCTGCTTTTCAAGTGGACTTGGGCGAGATAGAAACCATTGCCCATTATAAAGCTGCGGCGGAATTCCTGCCGGGCGTGGATTTTATTCTGGATATCGGCGGCCAGGATATGAAGTGCATGAGGATTAAAGACAATGCGATCTATAATATCATGCTCAACGAAGCCTGCTCTTCCGGTTGCGGGTCATTTCTTGAAACCTACGCAAAATCGGTGAACATGGATGTGGCCGATTTTGCCAAGGAAGCCTTGTTCGCAGAAAATCCTGTTGATCTTGGAACAAGATGTACGGTTTTTATGAATTCCAAGGTAAAGCAAGCACAGAAAGAAGGGGCGACCATCGGGGATATTTCTGCGGGTTTGTCCTATTCCATAATAAGGAATGCCTTGTATAAAGTCATTAAACTCAGAAATCCCGATGAGGCGGGAGAAAGAGTAGTCGTTCAGGGAGGCACATTCTTAAATGATGCTGTGCTGAGGAGCATAGAAAAAATTGTAGACAAAGAAGTTGTCCGTCCGGATATTGCGGGCATTATGGGTGCCTACGGAGCAGCTCTGGTCGCTCTTGAGAATTATAAGGAGGGAGAGCACTCGACTATTCTTTCATCTGATCGTTTGGGAGATTTCAGCGTAGATAATTCCCATAGAAGATGCAAGGGATGCGAGAACAATTGCCTGCTCACAATCAATATATTTAATGACGGCAACCGGTTCATAACTGGCAACCGTTGCGAGAAGGGTGAAGGAAAATCGACTTCGGAAAACAAACTGCCCAATCTCTTTGAATATAAACTGAACAGGCTTTTCCAATACATACCTCTGGAGAAAGACCATGCTCCTCGGGGAGAAATCGGAATCCCCAGAGTATTGAATATGTATGAAAACTATCCCTTCTGGTTTACTTTTTTCACGGAACTGGGATTTCGCGTAGTGCTTTCTCCCGTTTCTTCCAGAAGGCTTTATGAATTGGGCATGGAGACCATCGCTTCGGACACCATATGCTACCCTGCCAAGCTGGTGCACGGTCATATTAAATGGCTGGCAAAACAAGGCGTTAAGAAAATCTTTTATCCATGCATCAATCATGAGGTAGTTGAGGACGATGGAGCGCCAAACCATTACAACTGCCCCATTGTAGCCACATATCCGGAGGCAATTGTCGGAAATATGAAGGATGTGCTTCAGGAATACGGAGCTCAGCTACTGCATCCTTTCCTGCCTTACGATAATGATTTGCGATTGATAAAACGGCTCCATGAACTCTTTTCTGATCTTAGGATCAGCAAAAGAGAAATAAGAGCTGCAGTAAAAAAAGCGAGAGAAGAAGACATGGCTTTTAAAAGGGATATTCGTCGTCAAGGCGAAGATGCCCTTAAGCTGATCAAGAAGGAGAACCTGCAAGGAATCATCCTGGCCGGCAGGCCGTATCACTTGGATCCGGAAATAAACCACGGCATCGACAAGATGATCAATTCTTACGGAATGGTAGTGCTTACTGAAGATTCCGTTTGCCATCTTGCCGATTTATTGAGACCTATACGGGTCTTGGACCAATGGATGTATCATTCCAGACTTTATAAGGCGGCGGAAGTTGCGGGGGATCATGAAGAGCTTGAGCTGGTACAGCTGAACTCCTTTGGATGCGGCTTGGATGCGGTTACGACGGAACAAGTAGAAGAACTGTTGCAGAATCGTAACAAACTATATACAGTTCTGAAAATCGATGAGGTTTACAACCTTGGAGCAGCAAGGATCAGAATACGGTCCCTCCGGGCGGCCATGACAGAACGGGCAAAAAATAACATTAAACCAAAACCCTTTGGGAAACCGTTTAAAAGAAAACTGTTTACAGAAGAGATGAAGGAAGACTATACTCTGCTGATTCCGCAGATGTCGCCGATTCACTTTCAATTTGTAGAGGCTGCCATGCATGAGGAAGGGTATCGTGCGGTCCTATTGCCTTCCGTTGATGAAGAAGCCGTAGAGGAAGGGCTTCGTTATATAAATAACGATGCATGTTATCCCACCATCGTGTCATTGGGACAGATCATTCATGAACTGAAATCCGGCAAGTACGACTTGGACCGAACTGCAGTAGTATTTTCACAAACCGGAGGGCAGTGTCGTGCCAGCAATTATATTTCTCTATTGAGAAAAGCGCTGGTTGATCTTGGTATGGAGCAAGTGCCTGTAATCTCGTTTAGCTTGGTAGGTTTGGAAAGCAACCCCGGGTTTGTTATAACGCGGAGGCTTATCAAGAGGGGGTTAATCGCCCTGCTTTACGGCGATGTGCTTATGCGCATCCTATATGCAACGAGACCCTATGAGGCACAGAAAGGTTCTGCCAATGCCTTGGCTGAAAAATGGTCAAAGATTGCCCTTGAGAATGTCAGAGACGGAAACCTTAAAATCATGCGAAAGAATATAAGGCAGATGATAAAGGAATTCGATGAACTACCTCTCCGGGACATTCGGAAACCGAAAGTAGGAGTAGTAGGAGAAATCCTTGTCAAATATCATCCTATGGCGAACAACGATATCGTCAGGATAATAGAAGATGAGGGCGGAGAGGCGGTAGTTCTGGATTTAATGGATTTCTTTCTCTACGGCATGCACAGCAAAGAGTATAATCTCCGTTATCTGTCCGGAAGTTTTGCTACTATGCTGAAGAACAAGATGGCTCTTAATTTTATTGAATGGTTCCGCTCTGACGCACGTAAAGCTTTAAACGAAAGCAAACGCTTTCATGGCCCTGCTCATATCAAGGAAACTGCGGAGAAAGCAACGAAAATCGCTTCTCTTGGCAATCAATGCGGTGAAGGATGGCTTCTCACCGGAGAGATGGTGGAGCTGATTGACAACGGTGTAACAAACATCGTCTGTTTACAACCTTTTGCGTGCCTGCCCAATCATGTGACGGGTAAAGGCATGATCAAGGCGTTGAGAAATTATAACCCCAAAGCGAATATTGCTGCCATCGACTATGATCCCGGCGCCAGCGACGTCAATCAACTGAACCGGATCAAGTTGATGATGGCTACTGCCTTCAAGCACATGGAAGAGGAGGACCCGCCGCCTGCCGCGTAATGCGCAATATTGACTGATTAGAGGAGTAAGAACTCGTCTGTCTCCTCTATCATGATTTTTGATTCGGAAATGTAATTTATTTTGATGCGCATTGCACAGGAGGTTTAATAAAATGGGAAGACATGGAACTATAGCGGGCAGAAAAGCCGCTCAGGATGCAAAACGAGGGAAGCTATTCACAAAGTACGCGAGAGCTATTACCGTCGCTGCCAAAGCCGGCGGAGACCCTGAATATAATGTTGCACTAAAGCATGCTATCGAAAAAGCAAAAGCTATCAACATGCCCAGTGAGAACATTAACCGGGCCATTAAAAAAGGAACCGGCGAATTGGCGGGAGAATCATACGAAGCCGGTGTTTTCGAAGGATATGGTCCCGGCGGAGTTGCTCTTATAGTAGAGGTGCTGACGGACAACAAAAATCGAACCACGTCAACAATTAAGCATGCATTTGATAAAAACGGAGGAAATCTCGGCGTTCCCGGATGTGTGTCTTATATGTTCGATAGAAAAGGGATCATCATCATTGAAAAAACCGATGCCATTGACGAGGATGTCTTGATGGAAACAGCTCTGGAGGCGGGCGCCGAGGATATCGTTTCACATGAAGACAGCTTTGAAGTACAAACACTACCTGAAAACTTCAATGCGGTATCCGACGCATTAAAGCAAGGCGGCTATGATTTTGTCGATGCGGATGTTGAGTTGGTCGCTTCCATGGAAGCAACTCCGGGTGAGAATGAGCTAAAAGATCTCAAAAAATTGATCGATATGTTGGAAGAAAATGATGACGTGCAAAACGTTTACCACAACTGTGCAGTACCTTTGTATGATGAATAGTCTTCATACAATGAACAAGCAATAAACAAGTTTTGCTAAGTTTAAATTTCTTCTAAAACTTGATTCCCGTATGCCTGAATGTTATAATCATCTTGAAAGATGACGCACAAAAGCGAGCAAATGCTAATGGCGATTTATGAAAACATTGTCAGCATAGGGACAAGGAAAGAAAACATACTAATAAATAAGATCCTGAAGTGTTCGTTTAGGTTTTATAATCAAACCTACATTTAGTTCACGGGATTTCGGGTTTCCGTCGCCTATGTCAAGCCTCCTCGAGAGGAAGACAGAAGCAGGAATAGAAAACCCACCTATCTGAGGATAGGTTGTGAATTAAAAAACCTGACGACACATTCGGGATTTTTTATTTTTTCTGTTTGGCAGATCTAAATTAGTAAGTAGATATTTCATTTCAGGTCTATCCTTTCAGGTCTATAAAGTGAATTGTCTTGCATGCAAATACCCTTTTGCCTATAATGTGGATATGAAACGTATTTCCATTATCACAGGACATTACGGCAGCGGAAAAACAGAATTTTCCTTAAACTACGCCCTTAAGTGTTCCAGTGAAGGCAAAAGAACGGCTTTAGTAGACCTGGATATAGCAAATGTTTACTTCCGCAGCAGAGAACTTCAAGATATGCTGCAAAGCAAGGGCATTCAGGTCTATGGCAATGCATTTCGTCATGAAATAACCGCAGATTTACCTGCATTAGCACCGGAAATTCGAAAGCCGTTGGAGGACGAAAGCTGTTATACAGTGGTTGATGTAGGAGGAGATGAAAGCGGCGCCAAAATTCTCAATCAATTTAACAAATATTTTTTATCCAACAATTCTGAAATGCTTTGTATCATAAATGCTAATCGACCGGAGACCAGCTCCGTAAAAGGGGCTCTGCGGCATATAAGGCGGATTGAAGAAGTGACGAAGCTTCCCGTTACCGGGCTTGTAAACAATACACATATGCTGAGAGAAACTTCCATGGAGGATATAGAGAAAGGATTTGAACTTTGTAGCGAACTTTCAAAGCGACTGAATATTCAAGTAGTTTACAATTGTTACCCAGAAAGTTTATTTGACAACAGGGAAAGGGAAATCCGGGCGTTATCATTAAGCAGTGTACCTTTTCCGATGAAGCTTTATAGAATAATTTTTTTATAAAACAATTTTAACAAAAATCAGCAAATAGTAGTAAGAACGGAATAGAATTAAATTTATGACAAAGAGAATTCACAGGCGATCAGGAGGCTTGAAATGGGAAGAGGTATAATAAAATTGGAGGCGGATAGATGTAAGGGCTGTGAACTTTGTATAAGTGTCTGCCCAAAAAAGATACTCGAGATACATGACAAAAAAGTAAATGCCATGGGATATCATTCCGTCTGGGTTTCGGATATGGAGAGGTGCACCGGGTGCGCAAACTGCGCCTTGATTTGCCCCGATGGCGTAATTAGCGTGTATGTGGAAGAAAGGGTAGGTAAGTGAGCCGAAAAATATTAATGAAAGGGAATGAGGCCTTTGCAGAAGCTGCAATACGGGCAGGAGCAAGATACTATTTTGGTTATCCATCACGCCTCAAAACGAGATCCCTGAATACATGTCAAGAGAAATGCCGAAAGTAGGCGGCGCCTTCGTCCAGGCGGAGAGCGAACTCGCGGCTATTAATATGGCATACGGAGGAGCTGTTGCGGGAAAATCTGTATTTATTTCTTCCTCCTCTCCGGGGATTGCTTTGATGCAGGAGGGGATTTCTTTTATCTGCTCTACAGAAATCCCATTAGTCATATTGAACGTATCGCGGGGAGGACCGGGTGTGGGAGGAGTTCAGCCTGGGAGAAAAATGTCAAGGCAGTGTTGTCCGAAGTCTGGGGAAAAGGCAGTAAAGGAGGCATAGAACTGGCAAAAGAAGTAATGCGGGTTGCGGATAAGGAAGAAAAGGATTTCCGATTTGCGTATGACGAAAAGAAATCGATTACAGAAAAAATCCATATTCTTGCAACCCGGGTCTATGGTGCAGAAGGCGTGGATTATGTGGGTAGCGCAGCCAAACAGGTGGATGAATTGGAGGCATTAGGTTTCGGCCAACTTCCCGTTTGCGTAGCCAAGACCCAATACTCCCTGTCCGACGACCCCAACAAACTGGCGAGGCCCACAGGTTTCCGGATTACGGTCAGGAATGTAAAAGTGTCTGCGGGTGCTGGTTTCGTCGTGGTGCTCACAGGGGATATCATGACAATGCCGGGACTGCCGAAAGTGCCTGCTGCCGAGTCCATCGACGTGGATAACACGGGCAGAATTTCCGGTCTATTTTAGATTTAAAACAATAAATATAAGAGATGCGGGAGGGAAGAGGAAATGGCAAAGATAACCACATTGAAAATTCAGGAAATGAAGGATCGCGGAGAGAAGATTTCCATGGTTACCGCTTACGATTATCCTACAGCTTGTATGGTAGAAAAAGCCGGCATTGAAATCATCTTGGTGGGAGATTCACTGATGATGGCGGTTCTCGGAGATGACTCCACTGTATCCTGTACGATGGATCAGATGATTCACCACATTAAACCGGTTGTGAAGGGTGCACCCAGCTGTTTGATTGTCGGAGATATGCCCTTTGGATCTTACAATGAATCGAAGAAGCAAGCAGTTCATAATGCCGCCCGTCTGCTGAAGGAAGGACGATGTGATGTGGTTAAACTGGAAGGCGGAAAAGAAGTGGCTGACACGGTAAAGGCCATCGTTGATGCAGGAGTTCCGGTTATGGCACATATCGGGCTTACACCTCAGACCGTATCAAAGTTAGGCGGATTTAAAGTTCAGGGCAAAGGAGAGGCTGCAAAGGACGTCCTGGAAGATGCGCTGGCATTGCAGGAAGCGGGTGCCTTCAGCATCGTCCTGGAGTGCATACCCGAACAGCTTGGCAAACTGATCACGGAAAAACTTGATATACCCACCATCGGTATAGGTGCCGGCAGGTATACGGACGGCCAGGTTATGGTGTTCCACGATATGATGGGTTTGTTTGAAAAATTCGTTCCCAAATTTGTTAAACAGTACAGGAATCTGGGCTCTGAGATAACCAAGGCTTTGGAAGAATACAAAGAGGATGTGAAATCCGGCGCTTTCCCGGAAGAGAAACACACCTTTGGAGGAGTGTCGGAGGAAGAGCTAAAGAGGTTGTATTGATATGAAAATTGCCATCATTGGTGCCGGCGCCATGGGATGCCTCTATGGAGCCAAATTGTCGGAGTCGGACAGAAACCAGGTTCTTCTGGTGGATGTGTGGGAAGAGCATGTTAAGGCGATCAATGATCATGGCCTTTTTATGGAAGAGGACGGCAAACTGATAAACTATAAGAAGGTCAGGGCGGTGTCCAAAGCCGAGGACGTCGGCCCTTGTGATTTGGCTATAGTTTTCGTAAAATCCACCATGACCGGAGAAGCGGTTCGGTCCAACAGGAGTATTTTCGGTGCGCATACAATCGTGCTCACCCTTCAGAACGGCCTTGGTAACGTTGAGCTGATCGAGGCCGAATTGGGTGATAAAAATATTATTGCCGGAACCACTGCCCATGGAGCAACCATGTTGGGACCGGGAAGAATACGCCATGCGGGTGCAGGAAAGACGGTTATCGGAGAACTGACAGGAGATATAACGGACCGCCTGGTCCGACTCGCCGATATGATGTCCTCTGTCGGGCTCGAAACGGAAGTCTCAGATAATGTAATGGGACTTATCTGGGACAAATTGTTAGTCAACGTAGGCATCAATGCGCTCACTGCTATTACGGGGCTTCACAATGGCCAACTGTTGGATTATCCGGAACTGGAAGCATTGTTGGAAGCGGCGGTGGAGGAAGCTCATCAGGTGGCCCTTGCAAAAGGAATCTGCTTGCAATACGAGGATCCCGTCTCACATACAAAGGATGTATGCAAGGCTACTGCAGCCAATAAGTCATCTATGTTGCAGGATATTCTCAATCGCAAAAAGACTGAAATTGAAATGATCAACGGAGCGGTTTGCAGGGAGGGGCGCAGTCTCGGGATTACGACGCCGGTAAACTCGGTACTGACGAACCTGATCCTTTATAAGCAAAGATATATAAAAACTGATTAAAAGGAGGGAAGTAAGCTATGGCAGAAGAACAGAAAACTGTAAAGTATGCTTCGTCATTCAGCGAGCAATTTACAGTACGCAGCATGATTATCGGCGCAATCGGGGCCATCATTCTTACGATGAGCTCTATGTTCGTAGCGTTGAAGCTTGGCGCTTTGCCCTGGCCCATCATGTTCGTTGCATTGGTTTCCATGTTCTCGTTGAAAGCACTGGGGAATACAAACATCAACGAAATCAATGTGACCCATACCGCCATGTCGGCAGGTGCCATGGTGGCAGGAGGCTTAGCTTTTACGTTACCCGGCATCTGGATGCTGAAGCCTGATGCAGAAGTCAGCATCCTGGCGTTGTTCGTAATCACTCTCGGCGGCGTACTTTTAGGCTTGATTTTTACTGCACTGATTCGAAAATATTTTATTGAATTCAAAGAGCTTCCATATCCCATGGGGCAGGCCGCTGCCGACACATTAATCGTCGGGGACGAAGGCGGAAAAAAGGCTGGAACCCTGTTTGCATCCCTGGGTGTAGCTGCTGTATTCACGGTTCTGCGTGACTGGTTTGGAACCTTTGGAGCCGGCGTTGTATGGTTTAAGAGGATGATGCCTTATGGCTCCCTAGGTGGCATGTGGCTTTCGTTAATGCTGATTGCCGTAGGATATATCATCGGCCCGGTATTTATCGGCGTATGGTTCCTAGGCGCTATCATCGGTGATTTCGGTATTCTCATCGGAGGACAGGTAGCAGGGATTTGGGATGCTGCCACGGCTGCAAGCATTAAATCTTCATTAGGAATCGGTCTCATGGTGGGAACCGGTATCGGTATCGTTGTTAAGGGAATTTTGCCCAAGGCGAAAGAGATCTTTGGCCCTATGTTCAGCAAGGGCAGCGTTGGAGGAGGCGTGATTCCGCTCCGCTGGGCTCCCATCGCAATGGTAATTCTGGCCTTTATCTTCACAGTTCTGGCTGATATGGGCATAGTGGCGTCCATTTGCACAATCATCGGTGTATGGCTGGCCACTGCCATGTCTTCTCAATGCGTAGGCCAGACGGGCATCAATCCTATGGAGATATTCGGAATCATAGTGCTCATTGCCACCAAGGCTGTATCCAGCATCGGACA
>FZPS01000062.1_pt4649 | contig 10441 bp, 9 predicted proteins | sample 1817821 | NCBI WGS metagenome assembly FZPS01 (sample SAMEA104158645, study PRJEB21678) | metagenome | place: Germany | collected 2015-04-21 | reverse complement strand
TAACTCCCCTCCTTAATATATAGTCTTATACTAAATTATAACAAATCAAAGTCTTCATATATATATTAGATTAAACAATAACCGAAGTCTGTGTTTGTCCAAAGAGACAAAATGCTGAAATATAATTTAAATCATGCTGAATGAATAATTTGGAATCGTTCCCCATTTTGCGCAAATTTGCAAAAAAAGACGGAAGAATCGTCCGTTACCTTTAAAATAAGGAAAAGTTATTTTTCGCCTTATTGATTTATACCAATGTCTTTCCTGTAATGTGCACCTTCAAAATAGATCCTTTCCACTCCTGTATAAGCCTTTTCAGCTGCCGATTTAAGCTCATCTCCCAGTGCCGTAACCCCTAATACACGCCCTCCAGATGTTACTATCTTCCCATCTTTAATTGCAGTGCCGGCGTGAAAGATGTATACCCCCTCAAGTTTCTCAACTTCTTCCAATCCTTTTATCTCAAATCCCTTATCATAATCCATAGGATATCCCCCAGAAGCCATTACAACACATACAGCTTTTTTGTTCTTCCATTTTATTTCTATCTCATCAAGTCTATCTTCTATAATCGCTTCCATTATATGTACAAGATCAGTTTCCAGAAGTGGAAGAACCACCTGTGTCTCGGGATCCCCGAAACGGCAGTTGTACTCGAGTACTTTTACTCCCTTTGATGTAAGCATCAGCCCTGCATAGAGCACCCCTTTATAGGGGCATCCTTCCTTTTTCATTGCTTCTACAGTTTTTTGTAGAACATCCCTTTCTACAATTTGAGCCAGTTCAGGAGTGTAAAATGGACTTGGGGCAAAGGCCCCCATTCCACCAGTATTAGGACCTTCATCGTTATCATAAACCCTTTTATGATCCTGTGAACTCACCATAGGTACAACGGTTTCGCCATCGGTAAAGGCGAGGATGGATACTTCTCTGCCTACAAGACATTCTTCCACTACTATCCTGTCTCCTGCGCTGCCAAATTCTCTATCCTTCATTATTCTTCTAATACCTGCTGCTGCCTCTTTTTCTGTCTGTGCAATAATTACCCCTTTGCCTGCAGCAAGCCCATCTGCTTTGATAACTACAGGTGTGCCTATCTCTTTTACAAAATCTTGGGCTTCTTTCGGGTTATCAAAAACCTTATATTCAGCAGTAGGTATCCCATATTTTTTCATTAGTTCTTTTGCAAATATTTTACTGCCTTCTAATTGTGCTGCATTCTTTGACGGTCCAAAAATTTTTAACCCTCTTCTTGCAAATTCATCAACGATTCCTAGTGCAAGTGGAGCTTCCGGGCCAACTACTGTTAGATCGATTTTTTTATCCAGTGCAAAATCAGCAAGTCCTTTTATGTCTTCCGCTGAAATATCAACACAATTTGCAAGTTTGCTAATACCAGCATTGCCGGGAGCACAGTAAATCTCATCAACTAAAGGGCTCTGCATTATTTTCCATGTAAGGGTGTGTTCTCTTCCCCCGCTCCCTACTACCATTATTTTCATATCGCTCACCTCTACAAAAATTAGTGTTTAAAATGTCTCATGCCGGTAAAGACCATAGCTATATTGGCTTTATTGGCCGCTTTTATTGATTCCTCATCTCTTATTGAACCTCCTGGCTGTATAATTGCAGTAACACCTGCTTTTTCCGCTGCTTCTACTACATCGGGGAAGGGGAAGAATGCATCAGATGCCATAACCGAACCTTTGGCTTTTTCACCTGCTTGTCTTATTGAATTTTCTGCTGCCCATATCCGGTTTGTTTGTCCGGGGCCTATACCAACTGTCTGCTCATTTTTAGCAAGAACAATTGCATTCGATTTTACATGTTTTACTACTTTCCAGCCAAAAAGCAGATCGTCCATTTCTTCAGCAGTTGGTTTACGATTTGTTACTACATTCAGGTTGTCGAAGTCTAAGTTAACTGCATCTAACTCCTGTGTCAAAAGTCCTCCCTTTACCCGTTTCATATCTAACAGTCCTTCAGGTTTGCTGGGTACAGCTAATTCCTCCATCTTAAGAAGTCTGATGTTCTTTTTCTGCATCAAAATTTCAAGGGCTTCTTTTTCGTAATCAGGGGCAACAACTACTTCTATAAATATGGAATTGATGTCTTTAGCCATAGCTGTATCTACAGTTCTGTTAGATGCTATAATACCACCAAAAATTGAAACGGGGTCTGCTTCAAAGGCTTTTCTGTATGCTTCATATATGGTATTTGCTGAACCAATACCGCAAGGGTTGGCATGCTTTACACCTACTACTGTCGGTCTGGAGAATTCCCTTACCATTTCTATTGCCGCATTAGTATCATTTATATTGTTAAAAGATAATGCTTTCCCGTGAAGCTGCTCTGCATAAGCTAATGAACCAGGTACAGGGGTTGTTTCTCTATAAAATGCTGCTTTTTGATGTGGGTTTTCCCCATATCTCAGATCTTGCACTTTTTCTAAAGTTAGTGTCAGTATTTCAGGGAATTGTTTACTTCCTATTTGCTTCTTTAAATAATTTGTGATTAAGCCATCATAGAAGCTGGTATATTCAAATACTTCAAGTGCAAGTTCTAATCTGGTTTCTCTGGAAATATCACCCTTTTCGGAAAGTTCTTTTATTATTCCTTCATATTTATCGGGGTTGATAACAACTATTACATCTTGGAAGTTCTTTGCTGCAGCCCTAATCATTGTGGGGCCGCCGATATCTATATTTTCTATTGCTTCTTCAAATGTAACTCCTTCTTTATTGATAGTTTCTTTAAAGGGATAAAGATTTATTACAACCATATCAATCGGTTTTATATTAAGCTCTTTTAACTGTTTCATATGCTCTTCGTTTTCTCTGACAGCCAAAATACCCCCATGTATTATCGGGTTTAATGTCTTTACCCTTCCGTCTAATATCTCAGGGAATCCTGTTACATCAGACACTTTTATAACATTTATTCCACCATCTGCTAAGGTTTTTGCTGTTCCGCCCGTTGAAATTATTTCTACTCCAAGTTTTTCTAACTCCTTAGCAAACTCTACAATTCCTCTTTTATCAGAAACACTGATTAACGCCCTTCTTAACATAATTTTACCTCCTCTTTTTTAATAATCTCCTTTTACTTGCCCTTAATCGGTAATAGCACATAGTATTGACGGAGGCAACCACTTGCCCATGCAAACAGCGATACCACAATGCTGCCAACAAACCTGCGGAACAACACAAAAGTCATTCACTACTTGCCGTTCTTTATTAAAACCCGCCGTCCTTTTATAACTAATTTCCCTTCACTGTATAGTCTGACAGCTTCAGGAAATATTTTATGTTCTACCTCTAATACCCTTGCAGCCAAAGAATCTACTGTATCATCATCTAATACGGGAACAACTTCCTGCAGTATGATTGGCCCTGTATCAGCACCTTCGTCTACAAAATGTACTGTAGCACCTGTAACTTTCACACCATATTCAAGAACGGCTTTATGAACCCTACTTCCATAAAAACCCATTCCACTAAAGGCCGGAATTAATGCCGGATGTATGTTCATTATTCTGTTTCTGAATTCCGCTATAAAAACGGGGGAGAGGACTTTCATGAATCCCGCAAGCAAAACCAGATCTACATCATAAGCTTTGAGTACTGTTATCATGTGTTCTTCATATTCTTTTTGGGTTTTAAAGTTGTTACGATTTATATATACACCGGGAATCCCATGTTTTTCAGCTCTTTTCAGTGCATAGGCCCTCTCATTGCTTGATATAACGACCGATACTTCTCCTTTTATCTTTCCCCGTTCAATAGAATCAGTTATCGCCTGGAGGTTTGTACCCCCTCCGGAAACCAGAACACCCAGCTTTATACCTGTCAAAGTCTTCAACCCCCTATACTATCTCCAATTCTTTTTGTCCGTCCACTACTTCACCTAATATATAGGCGGTTTCCCCTCTATTTTTCAGGTGTTTGATTATATGGTCGGATTCTTCGCTTGAAACTATAAGGACCAATCCTATCCCCATATTAAAAGTATTATACATACCCTTTTCATCGGATCTGCTTATATGTTTTATGATATTAAATATTGGTGGGACCTCCCAAGCAGCTTTTCTGATTATAATTTTTTTGTCTTCCGGCAGGATTCTGGGCAGGTTTTCATAGAGCCCTCCACCTGTAATATTGGCTATACCTTTAATGTTGAAATTTTCTATCAGGTCCAAAACTGTTTTTACATATATGCGTGTAGGTTTTATCAGCTCTTCACCTAATGTACAGCCCAATTCTTTTATATAATCATTAATACCCATTTTTGCTACATTAAAAAACACGTTTCTGACCATAGAAAAGCCGTTACTGTGAAGCCCTGATGAAGAAAGCCCTATTACTACATCCCCTGATTTTATATCGGTTCCATCTATAATATGTGTTTTATCAACTATCCCTACCGCAAATCCGGCAATATCATATTCATCTTTTGCATAGAAACCCGGCATTTCAGCAGTTTCGCCACCGATAAGTGAACATCCTGCCTGTCTGCAGCCTTCAGAAACTCCTTCAACTATCTGCGCTATCTTTTCCGGGATCAGTCTGTCACAAGCAATATAATCCAAGAAAAAGATAGGCTCTGCTCCGGAGCATATTAGATCGTTAACACACATAGCAGTGCAGTCTATACCTATGGTATTGTGTTTATCCATCATAAACGCAATTTTTAGTTTAGTGCCTACACCATCTGTACCTGAAACCAGAACAGGCTCCTTAAATTTTTTAATATCAAGGGCAAAAAGCCCTCCAAAACCCCCAAGACCGGACAATACTTCTGGTCTGAAGGTGCTCTTTACATGCTTCTGCATCATTTTTACTGCTTCGTACCCTGCTTCTATATTTACACCTGAATCTTTATAGTTAACAGGTCTACCCTCCATTAAATTCACCCCTATTTTTACCTAGCATTTCTCATAAAGATATTTATTGCTTTCTTTAGACACATCAATAGGATATACTCCATTAAAACAGGCAGTGCATAATCTTTCTGCAGATATACCTATTGATTTTATGAGCCCATCTAAACTTAAATATGCTAAGCTGTCAGCATTGATGTGATCTCGTATTTCTTTAATTGAATGGGTTGCACCTATAAGTTCTCTCCTGGACGAAGTATCTATACCATAGTAGCATGAATGTATAATGGGAGGAGAGCTTACCCTAACATGGACCTCTTTTGCACCAGCATCTTTTAACATCTGTACTATCTTACCGCTGGTAGTTCCTCTTACAATAGAGTCGTCTACCATGACAATTCGCTTACCTTCAATTACAGGCTTCATGGCATTGAGTTTTATCTTTACTTCAATCTCCCGAATTTGTTTGCTGGGAGAAATAAATGTTCTGCCTACATACCTGTTTTTTATTAATCCTAGTCCATAAGGGATTCCAGATTCTTGAGAATAGCCCATAGCAGAAACTATACCTGAATCAGGAACTCCTATTACAAGATCAGCGTCTGCAGGGCTTTCCCTGGCAAGATATTTTCCGGCTTTGAAACGCGAAATATGGACACTTACTCCTTCTAATATGCTGTCAGGTCGAGCAAAATAAACATATTCAAATGCACATATGGCATTTTTCCCGCCGGGACTTTTATTTATATGATGTGATCTTAAACCGTTTTTATCTATTACAACAATTTCACCGGGTTTAACATCTCTTACAAAATCTGCTCCTATAGTATCAAATGCACAGGTTTCTGATGACAGAACATAGCAGTCATCAAGGATACCTATAGACAGGGGTTTTAAACCGTATGGATCCCTCACACCGATGAGTTTGTCACTGGTCATTATAACCAATGCATATGAACCCCTTATCTCTTTAATTGCATTTTTAACGGCATCTTCTACTAAATCTTCCCGTTCACGTGCAATAAGGTTTGCTATTACCTCGCTGTCAGTGGTAGTTTGGAATATTGTTCCGGATTCTTCCAGACGTTTCCTTATTTCATTAGCATTAATGAGATTTCCATTATGGGACAAAGCCATAGAACCTTTATAATAGCGGACTACAAGGGGTTGTGCATTAGTTAGAGTGCTTGAACCTGTTGTAGAATAGCGTACATGCCCTGTGGCAATTATGCCTTTAAGTTTATCAAGAATGGAGTCATCAAATACCTCTGACACAAGTCCCATATTTTTATGAATTAATATATCTTCTCCATTGGATACTGCGATACCTGCACTTTCCTGTCCCCGATGTTGTAGCGCAAATAGCCCGAAATACGCTGTTCGTGCAAGATCATATCTATTATGATTTGGATCTAATATCCCAAATATACCGCACTCTTCATGCAGTTTGTCTTCTATTAGTCCATTATTGTATCTAGCTGTTTCCTCCATATCTGTCCAATCCCCTCTACTTTTACGTTTATTAAATTTATAGAACCGTTCTTATCGGAGATATCAATTGTAAAATCTTCTTCAACTACCCATCCAATAACTTTTATTGGAATATCGAATTCTTCGGCTAACTTTTCAAGAAGATGCAGATTCTCCTTTGCTATGCTTATAATAATTCTGGATTGAGATTCACCAAACAGAAGTACATCTTCTCGTAAATCCCTTTTTTCAAGTTCAACTTTTGCGCCTTTCCCCCCTGTTATACAGGACTCTGCAAGAGCTACCGCTAATCCTCCTTCACTAATATCATGGGCAGAATTAATGATGCCCAAAGAAATAGCTTTAAGGCATAGTCCTTGAACTCTCTTCTCTAATTCCAAATCTATTCGCGGTGGAATGCCTTTCTCTATCCCAAATCTCACCTTTAGGTATTCACTTCCGCCAATTTCATCTTTGTTCTCACCAACTAAAACAATCAGATCCCCAGTATTTTTGAAGCCCATAGTAGTAACCCTGTCAAGGTTTTCTATGATACCGACCATTCCAATTATCGGTGTAGGATATATGGCACTATCTTTAATTTCATTATAAAAACTTACATTACCGCCTATTACCGGAGTGTTTAATGCTCTACAGCTTTCACTGATCCCTTCTGCACACTTTTCAAACTGCCAGTATATCTCCGGTTTTTCAGGATTGCCAAAATTTAGTCCGTCAGTAACGGCTAATGGTTTTGCACCGCTGCAAACAATGTTCCTTGCAGCTTCAGCTACGGCTATTTTTCCCCCTTCAAAGGGATCAAGATAGCAATAACGACTGTTGCAATCTATTGTTAAAGCTATCCCTTTATTTGTTTCTTTGATTCTAAGTACAGCCGAATCTGAACCAGGTGGAACAACAGTATCAGTTCTTACCATATAGTCAAACTGGCTGTAAATCCATTCCCTTGAACATATATTAGGTGATCCTATAAGCTCTTTTAAAACTTCATTATAGTCTAAAGACAGCGGAAGTTTATTAATATCTAAACTATTGGCTTCTTCCAGATATTTTGGTTTTTCAGAAGGTCTTCGTAAGATTGGAGCTCCTTCTGCAAGAGATGCTGCCGGGACTTCTGCAACTTTAACACCATCATTTAAAATCCTTAGCATCCCATCGTCAGTTACTTTTCCTATCTTTACCGCGTCTATATCCCACTTATCGAAGATTTTCTGCACTTCTTCCTCTCTGCCTTCTTCAACGATAATAAGCATCCTCTCCTGGGATTCCGAAAGCATTATTTCATAAGGGGTCATCCCTTCATCTCTTTGGGGAACAAGTGATACATCTATTTCAATCCCTGCTCCTCCCCTGGCGGCAGTTTCACAAGAAGATGATGTGAGCCCTGCGGCACCAAGATCCTGAACCCCCACAACAGCATCAGTTTTAAAAAGCTCCAGACACGCCTCCATCAGCAATTTCTCTATATAAGGATCTCCTGCTTGCATAGTGGGGGTTTCTGCTTCTTCCAATTCTTCCGATGCAAAACTTGCACCATGGATACCGTCTCTGCCAGTAGCTGATCCGGCTATTATAACAATGTTCCCTACACCTGAAGCCTTACCTTTAACTATTTCATCATGTCTTAATATTCCAACACACATAGCATTTACCAGCGGGTTCCCTGTATAGGAATTATCGAAATACACTTCACCGCCCACTGTTGGGATCCCCATAGTATTTCCATATCCTGCAATTCCTGATACTATACCGTCGAACAGATATTTAACTCGGGGGTTGTCTAACTCGCCTAATCTTAAGGAATTTAATGATGCAATAGGTCTTGCACCCATAGTGAATATATCCCTTAATATACCTCCTACACCGGTAGCAGCACCTTGGTATGGTTCTACTGCTGAAGGATGGTTATGGCTTTCGACCTTCATAACTACTGCTAAATTGTCACCGATATCTACTATACCGGCATTTTCGCCGGGTCCCTGTAGGACCTGATCCCCTTCAGTAGGAAACTCTCTTAAAACCGCTTTCGAATTTTTATAGCTGCAGTGTTCTGACCACATTACACCATACATACCCAGTTCAAGATCATTAGGTTCTCGCCCCAGTGTCTTCTTTATTTCGTCGTATTCTTCTTTTGTCAATCCTGCTTCTTCCCATATTTCCTTATTTGCCATTTACAGTCACCCCTTTCAAATATCCTATTATTGAGTCAAATATAACTCTTCCTTGTGAAGAATTAAGGATCTCTTCACTGCTTCGTTCGGGGTGAATCATCGTACCAAATACATTTCCTTTTTTATTTGAGATGCCGGCTATATTCTCAACAGAACCATTAGGGTTAGCACTTATTTCTATCTCACCTTGTGCATCACAGTATCTGAAGATTATTTGCCCGTTTTTATTGAGGTCTTTAATTACATCTTCAGGGGCATAATATCTACCATATCCGTGTGCCATTGCTACTTTAAGTACCTGCCCTTTACTGCATTGACCGGTAAAAGGAGTTTTATTATTCTCTACGCGTACCTGGGTATATTGACATTTGAACCTAATGTTTTCATTTTGAAGCAATATACCCGGCAGCAGCCCAGATTCTAACAGTATCTGAAAACCGTTACATATACCTAAAACTAATCCACCCCTTGCTGCAAATTCCTTAATGCTTTCCATCACGGGAGATTTACTAGCAATAGCTCCAGGTCTTAAGTAGTCTCCATATGAAGACCCTCCCGGAAGGATTATACAATCATATGTATCTATATCTTTAATCAGGTCCTTATGCCAAATATAATCAACTTCTTTGTTAATTATATTTTTAATTACATAAAAGCAGTCTCCTTCACCACTTGAGCCGGGGAATATAACAACTCCAAATTTCATTTTTCAACCTCCATTATCTTAAAATCATAATCTTCCATTACAGGATTTATAAGCAGTTTGTCACACATCTGTCTTACTTTTTCGGAAACTTCACTTATATCCCTGCCGTCAAGCAGTATTCTTATTTCTTTCCCTATCCTTACATCTTGAACTCCTTCAAAGCCCAATGACTCTAAAGCTTTCTTCGTTGCTTTCCCCTGTGCATCGAGGATATCTTTCTTTAATTGAACATATATCTTTACGAGAAACACAGCAATTACCTCCATTCAATTTGGTTTTTCCTTACTTTAGTTTTTCCTTTAAAAGTTTTAAAATGAGCAGTTTTTATAATTTTTCTATTTCATTTTTAATCTTTTTATCTTTTTCTTCAACTTCTTGAGCCATTTTGTTCCTGTATTCTTTTAGTTTCTTTTTTAAAGTATCGTCCGCAGCAGCAAGGATCTCTAATGCCAAAAGCCCTGCGTTTTTAGCACCATCTACTGCTACAGTTGCTACCGGGATCCCCGGAGGCATCTGCACAATTGAAAAAAGGGCATCAAGTCCATCAAATGCAGATGATTTAATAGGCACACCGATAACAGGCAGAACAGTAAAAGCAGCAAGAACCCCCGGTAAATGTGCAGCTTTCCCGGCACCTGCAATCAATACACGTATACCCCTGTTTTCTGCTTCCTTTGCGTATTCTATAGCCTTATCGGGGGTTCTATGTGCAGAAATAACAGAAACTTCTACATCTATATGGAAGTCTTTTAAAATTTTAACAGCATCCTTCATAACAGGAAAATCAGAATCACTTCCCATAATAATTCCTACTAATGGTTTTGCCATTCTTATGAGCCTCCTTCTACTGTTAAATTAACCCAGGCCGTTTGACCTGGGTTTTTATTTAATTAAAGATTTTATTAAAAGGTAGCAAATCTTATTATAAACAGGATAGCAAGAACATATATTATCGGATGCACTTCTTTAGAACGCCCTGATACTATTTTTACAAGTGGATAGAATATTAATCCTGCTGCTATACCATTTGCAATGCTGTATGAGAATGGCATAATAGCTATTGCCATAAAAGCAGGAAGTGCTTCTGTAAAATCGCTAAAGTCTATATTCATAACACCTTCCATCATTAATACTCCAACAATTATAAGAGCTGGTGCAGTCGCTGCTCCTGGCACCAGTCCAGCAATAGGT
>FZPS01000094.1_pt747 | contig 10443 bp, 7 predicted proteins | sample 1817821 | NCBI WGS metagenome assembly FZPS01 (sample SAMEA104158645, study PRJEB21678) | metagenome | place: Germany | collected 2015-04-21 | reverse complement strand
TTGAAAGCAACGCGTGGACTGTGGTAGCCAACTGGCTGAACAAGCTGTTCCCGGTGGGAGGAGTTGAAGCTGGCAAACTTTGATCAATGGCGTCGCGTGCAGCGCCGGACAGCTTTCGTTTTCGTCATCTTAGTATTGTGCAGCCTGGGCCTTATGGGCCGCCTTGTTTATCTGCAGATAGTGAAACATGGGCAGTACAGCGAAATGGCCTTTGCCCAACGGATGAGGCCGCGGGTGGTAGACCCCCAACGGGGAAGCATTTACGATCGAAATTATAAAACGTTAGCTATGAGTATCGGAGCCGATGCAGTCTACGCCATTCCCACGAGAATTGGCGACCCTCAGGGGACTGCTCAGTTATTGGCTCCGTATTTGTCGTTATCGGCCCGGGAGATTGAGGAAAAGCTGCGAAGTGAGACGTCCAGCAGCGTGTGGCTGGCGCGGAAACTCACGCCGGAGCAGGCCCGGGCAGTACGGGATTTGAAGCTTCCCGGCATTTACCTAGTGGAGCGTCCCCAGCGCTACTATCCTAACGGCACTCTGGCCGCGCACGTTCTGGGGATCACCGGCATTGACAACCAGGGCCTTGAGGGCTTGGAGTATTACTACGATGAGTATCTGCGGGGCACCCCAGGCCGCCTCGCGGCAGAGGCAGATGCTGCGGCGCGCCTTATCCCTGGAGGAGATGCCGCGTTCCAGCCCCCTGTAGATGGACTCGATCTGATCTTGGCCCTTGATTCGGTGATCCAGCACATCGCGGAGAGCCAGATCCGAGCAGCGGTGGAGGAAACAAAGAGTGAGCGGGGGGTAGTCATGGTGATGGATCCCCACACTGGAGAGATCCTAGCCAGCGCAGTCTACCCTGCTTTTGATCCAAATAATTACTCCGCTTATCCCATGAATGTGAGGCGCAACATAGCCATTACAGACCAGTATGAACCAGGTTCAACGTTTAAGTTTGTTACAGCTGCGGCCGCCTTGGAGATAGGCATCGCCTCCGAAGGAAGTATGTTCTACTCTGGCTCCTCGTGGCAAGTGGGGGGCGGGACCATCCGCAACTGGGACGGCCGGGGAAGCGGGAACATTACGTTCCGACAAGCGCTAGAGCGTTCGGACAATATTGTCTTTGCTCAGCTGGCAGTGGAAATGGGCCCCGAACGGTTCTACCCCATTATTCGTGGGTTCGGGCTGGGAAGCAGGTTGGGGGTAGATTTCCCTGGCGAAGGCCGCGGCAGTGTCGTTGCCCCAGGAGAAGTGAAGTACGGGGAAACAATCCGCTGGGCTACCATGGGCTTCGGCCAAGGGGGGGCCGTAACACCCCTGCAGCTGCTTACTGCGATCTGCGCTGTGGCCAACGATGGGATTGTGATGCGTCCCCGGTTTGTGAGGGAAATCAGGGACAGCCACGGGCGGTTGGTGGAAAAGTTCGAGCCTGAACCTCTGGGGCGCGCCTTGAGTGAGTCCACTGCCAAACGCCTAAGTAGCCTTCTTCGCTCAGTGGTGGTCAACGGCGGAGGGAGCCAAGCAGAGATTCCCGGCTATTACTCTGCAGGGAAAACGGGTACAGCAGAAGTGCCGGAGGCAGGGGGTTACGGGGACGAGCGCATTTCTTCTTTTGTGGGATATGCTCCTGCGGATGACCCAGCGTTAGCAGCCTTGGTCATCTTGTACAAACCGCAGACTGAGATCCGCTTCGGCAGCGTCCTCGCAGCGCCCGTGTTCCGGGAAGTAATGGAACAGAGCCTTAACCACTTAGGGATCGAGCGGCGGGATGTTCGTTAAGGAGCTTGGACTGGTATTCTTGTCTATCTGCCTGAATAATAGTGTACGGGAGGCGACATTGTGCGGTTACAGGAACTAGTGCAGGAACTTGGCACCGTGGTGGGCCACGATGTAGACATAACCAGCATAGTCTACGATTCCCGGGAAGCCCAGCCAGGCAGCTTGTTTGTCGCGGTGCCGGGATTCCGTTTTGATGGGCATGACTACGCGGCCGCTGCAGTGCAGCGGGGAGCGGTGGCTCTCATGGTGGAGCGCCTCCTTCCTGATCTGCCTGTGCCACAGGTTGTGGTAGAAGATGCCAGGGCTGCCCTAGGCCTGGTAGGCGCAGCGTTCTACGGCCATCCTTCCCGAAAACTCCGGGTGATTGGGGTGACGGGAACAAACGGGAAGACCACAACGACATACATGATAAGGTCCATCTTGCAGCGTGCGGGCCATACTGTAGGCTTGATCGGCACTATTGAGACGGTTGTTGGGAACAGGAGCTCGGCAAGTGAACGCACCACACCTGAGTCCCTTGATCTCCAGAGGATCCTTGCAGAGATGGTGGAGGAAGGCTGCGACTACGCTGTGATGGAAGTATCATCCCACGCACTAGAACTTAAGCGCACCGATGGCATTGCGTTCCGCTGCGGCGTGTTCACAAATCTCACCCAGGATCACCTGGACTTTCATAAAACCCCGGAGGACTATTTCCGCAGCAAAGCCAAGCTGTTTAAGCAGGTGGCGGGCTTTGGGGTGGTCAATTTTGACGATCCTAAGGGGCTCTCCATGGCCGCGGAGTCTAAGGCGCCCGTTGTAGGATACGGAGTGGAAAGGGAGGCCCAGGTTCGAGCGGGGGATGTTGTGGTAGAGGCAAAAGGTACAGCCTACTCCCTCCACACCCCCTGGGGAACCGCAAGGCTTAAGCTTCCTGTTACTGGCCAGTTTAACGTTTATAACTCCCTGGCTGCGGCCGCTGTATGTCTTGGGGAAGGTATCAGCTTGGCGGCGGTTAGGGACGGCCTCGAAGCTTTGCAGGGAGTGCCAGGAAGATTTGAACTAATAGATGTGGGCCAGCCCTTCGCGGTTATTGTTGACTATGCTCACACCCCTGATGGCCTAGATAACGTCCTGCGCACCGCCAGAGCTATGACAGCAGGGCGGGTGGTGGTGGTTTTTGGGGCCGGTGGCGACCGGGATCGGAGCAAGCGCCCCATTATGGGAGAAATCGCTGCTCGCTTGGGAGATCTGGTGATTATTACCTCTGATAACCCCCGCAGCGAAGACCCTGAGGAGATCTGTGCTGAGATCGCGGCGGGAGTGCGCCGGGCAACAGGTTCTGAGGACTATGTTGTGGAACCAGATCGGAGGACAGCCATTCGGCTGGCTGTCGCCAGCGCAAGGCCTGGTGACACCGTGCTCATCGCAGGCAAAGGGCATGAGGCCTATCAGGAGATCCAGGGAGTGCGCACGCATTTTGATGATCGGGAAGAAGCCCGGAAAGCGCTAAAGGAGCTGTATGCATGAAACCGTTGACCCTAGAACAAGCTGCCCAGTGGGCCGGGGGAACGCCCCGAGGAACAGGATTGATTACACACGTTACAATTCACAGCAAAACTGCCTATCCCGGCAGCTTGTTCGTTGCCCTTCCAGGAACAAGAGTAGATGGGCATCAGTTCGTTCCTGAGGTGCTGGCTAAAGGGGCATTCGCCATGGTCAGAACGGGAGCGGTGGACTTGCCTGGCGTGATCGAAGTGGATGATCCCCTGGTGGGGCTCCAGAACTTGGCCCGGGCTTATCTCGCCCAGTTTGACGTACCTGTGGTTGCCGTGACGGGCAGCAACGGCAAGACAACCACTAAGGACATGATCACCCGCATCCTTGCGGAGCGCTATGCAGTGCACAGCTCGGAAGAGAACTACAATAACGAGCTGGGGCTACCCCTCTCCGTCCTGGGCTTTAATGAGAGCCACCAGGCTTTGGTTGTGGAAATGGGAATGCGGGGACTGGGCCAGATTAAGGCGCTCACTAAGATCTGCCCTCCCAGCGCTGCGGTAATCACCAATGTGGGCCCCGTCCACTTTGAGCTCCTGGGAACCATGGAGAATATCGCGCAGGCCAAGGGGGAGATTCTCGATAATCTGCCCGAAGATGGGTTTGCAGTGCTCAATGGGGATGATCCCTTAGTGCGAAGGCTCGGGCATCGGACTCAGGCAGAGGTGCTCTTATTTGGAAGAGGCCAGGGAAACGATTTGACACTCAGCAACTTGACCACCGACTCTCATGGCCGGGTTAGGTTTTGGGTGGAAGGCTTGGGTGCTGCGGGAGAGGTTTCCCTAAACGTCCCGGGGATCCATAACGCGTGGAATGCCGCAGCTGCCCTGGCTGTAGGGCTCAAACTCGGAGTTCCTTTTTCCCAGTGCCAACAGGCCCTAAAAGACGTAAGCTTGAGCAGTATGCGCCTGGAAGCAGTGCCCACTTCCTCAGGGGCCTTAGTCATAAACGATGCTTACAACGCCAGCCCAGCTTCGATGCGGGCAGCCCTGGATACGTTCGCAGCCATGGAGTGCCAAGGCAGACGACTGGCCATCTTAGGAGATATGCTAGAACTGGGGCGGCTAAGCCGCGATGCTCACCGAGAGGTAGGTGAGTACGCGGCTCAAGTTTGCGATGAGTTGTACTTCGTGGGCCAGTGGGCCGAAACGTATCGTCAGGGTGCAGGTGGAGGAAAAGCCTTCGCAAGCGTGGAAGATTTGCTAAACAACTTGCCGCGGGTTGAGTCCGGGGATCTGGTTCTTGTCAAGGCCTCGCGGGGCCTGCGATTTGAGCGAGTTGTGGAGCGCCTCCAGGAAGGGGATTAGAAGATGCTGCAGATTTCATCGCCGATGTTGGCTGCGTTGATTGCCTTCGGTTTGGCAGTCTTGGCTGGGCCAGGCACCATATATTATCTTCGGAGGCTGAAATTCGGCCAACAAGTTCGCAGTGATGGGCCCAAGACGCACCTCAAGAAGGCCGGGACGCCGTCTATGGGCGGGGTCCTCATTTTGCTTGCGCTTGCTGTTGCGGTTGTGCTCACCAGTTCCATGGGGCGCGACGTTTCCATCGCCCTCCTCGCCACCTTGGGGTACGGCGTCATCGGGCTTTTGGATGATGGACTGAAGATTATTGCCAAACGTTCCCTTGGCCTCCGGGCCCGGGATAAGTTGGTAGGCCAGATAGGGATTGCACTGCTTATTAGTCTCTTCGCCTTGTCCCAGGATGGCCTGAACACGAGCCTGATCGTCCCCTTTGTGAAAACCTCCATTGAACTCCATCCAGTGGTGTTCGTGATCTTTAACATCCTTGTCATGGTGGCCGCAAGCAATGCGGTGAACATCACCGACGGCCTTGACGGCCTAGCTGCAGGAACCACCGCCACCGCAGCTCTAGCCTTCGCCATCCTAGCGTGGCTTAGTGGAAGCCACGACCTGGCAGTCTTTTTTGCGGCCGTAGCCGGGGCGTGTTTGGGATTTGCCTGGTTTAACGCCCACCCGGCGCAGGTCTTCATGGGGGATACGGGTTCTCTAGGGCTGGGGGCCGCTTTGGCCGCTGGCGCGATCCTCACTGGAACCACGCTGTTCCTTCCCATCATCGGCGGGCTCTTCGTGGTGGAAACTTTGTCGGTGATCATCCAAGTGGCCTACTTCCGCTTAACTAAAGGGAAGCGGGTATTCCGTATGGCTCCGCTTCACCACCACTTTGAGTTGGGGGGTTGGTCAGAAACGACAGTGATGATCCGCTTTTGGCTTTTGGGCTTGGTCTGTGCTGCAGTTGGTTTGCTGGGTGCCCTCTAGGAACAGTGGCTTGTGATACTGAATCTGTTCTGCAATGAATAAAGATAAGGGAGGGGGGCAGGTGAAATGCTTACAAGGGGCGGCAAACCCGATATTCTCATCTTTGCGGTAGTGATAGCGCTACTCAGCGTGGGGCTGATCATGGTCTTCAGCGCTTCATCCATCATGGGTATTTCCGATTACGGCGATCCCTACCACTACGTGCAGCGGCAGTCCATCCTCGCGGGAGTAGGGCTGGTGGCTTTGTTCGTCCTTATGCGCATTGACTATCACGTCTTTAGAGCCCTAGCCCTCCCAGGCCTCATTCTCTCCTTCGCTCTGCTGGTTCTGGTTTTGTTTGTGGGGCAGGGGTCAGGGGGAGCGACCCGCTGGATTCGTTTGGGGGGCTTCAACCTACAGCCGTCGGAGCTTGCCAAGTTTGCCATGATTAACTACGCCGCGGTGTATATCTCCACCAAGCGAGAGCGCATCAGGGGCTTTTTCGCAGGGCTCTTGCCTCTGCTGGTCATCTTAGGGGTTAAGTTTGGCCTCATTATGCTGGAGCCTGACTTCGGAACAGGGGCTGCCTTGGTGTTTTCCAGCTTAGTGGTAATCTTCGCTGGTGGTGCCCATATGGGACAGCTGTTCCTCCTCGCGGCTATGGCGGCCCCAGTAGTGTGGCAGCTGATTGCCAAGGAAGAATACCGGTTCCGCCGGATCATGGCCTTCCTCGATCCATGGGCAGATCCAACTGGTGCCGGTTGGAACGTGATCCAGTCCCTCTTGGCCATCGGGTCAGGGGGCTTATTTGGCCTAGGGCTCGGGCGAAGCAGGCAAAAGTTTTCCTATCTCCCTGAACGTCATACAGACTTCATTTTCGCGATTCTCTGCGAAGAACTGGGGTTTGTTGGGGGAGCCTTTGTGGTGCTGCTGTTTTTTATCTTGGCCTGGCGGGGCCTTAAGACCGCACTGAGGGCTCCTGACCTTTACGGATCACTCTTAGCCGTTGGCATCACTTCAATGATCGCTTTTCAGGCTATGATCAATATCGGCGTAGTAACCGGTTCACTGCCTGTGACTGGTATTCCCCTGCCCTTCATCAGCCACGGCGGATCTTCCTTGCTGACTAGCTTAGCTGCGATGGGAGTGCTCCTCAACATCTCTCGGCAGGGCAAGAGCTGAGGGTTTCGCTGTTTTCACCAATACCTACTACCCGCATACTATGTACGGTACTGACTGCGGGTAGAGGTGATACGATGGCGAAACTAATCATCGAGGGTGGGCACCAACTGAACGGGACAATTCGGATTGGCGGCGCCAAGAACTCGGTTTTAAAGCTGATGGCAGCATCCATCCTTGGACATGGATCCTTCCATATAACGGATGTACCAGCCATAGACGATGTACGTACCATGGTGGGGGTCCTCAGATCCCTCGGGGTGCAGGCCGCACTCCACGGCAATGAACTGCACCTTGCCGTCAACGGTGTCCAAGGGCGGCCACCTGAGCGGTTAGTGCAGTCCATGCGGGCATCTGTTCAGGTGATGGGTCCTCTCTTGGCCAGGCTCGGCAGGGCTGAGATCGCCCTACCTGGCGGCTGCGCCATCGGCTCTCGCCCCCTGGACATTCACCTCGACGGCTTGCGCCGGTTAGGGGCACAGATCGAGGAAGTGGAAGGGAGAATCATCGCCCGTGCGGAAGTGTTAACTGGGGCCGATCTCACCCTTCGCTACCCAAGCGTGGGGGCCACCGAGAACATCTTGATGGCGGCCACCTTGGCCCGGGGCACAACTGTGATCCGGAATGCGGCCAAGGAACCTGAAATCGTAGATATTCAAGATTTCCTTAACCGCATGGGCGCCAGTGTACAAGGGGCGGGAACTTCTGTCATTACAATCCACGGCGTACCGGACTTGGGGTGTGCAGACTACCGGGTCATTCCGGACCGGATTGAAGCAGGCACCTACGTTATCGCCGCGGCCGCGACCGGTGGTGAGCTGCACTTGCTGAACGTTGTTCCCCACCACTTGGAGCCGCTCTTGCGCATTCTTACTGCTATGGGCGTACCCATCGAAGTCGGGGAGCGGACAGTGCGCGTATATCGTGCAGGGCGTTTGCATCCTGCTCAGGTTCAGACTGCGCCTTATCCAGGTTTTCCCACCGATCTCCAGCCTCAGTTTACGGCCTTAACTCTACGGGCCTTTGGGCAGAGCATTGTGCGGGAGTCTATCTACGACAACCGTTTTGGGTACACCACAGAACTGCGTAAGCTCGGCGCAGAAATCGCGGTCAGCCAGAACCGGGCCGTGGTAAACGGCGGGCGGCCTTTGTTTGGGGCAAAACTGTCCGCAGGTGACCTGCGGGGAGGGGCGGCCCTGATCATAGCCGGCCTCATGGCCGAGGGCGTGTCGGAAGTGGCGGGCCTCCACCATGTTGACCGGGGCTATGAGAACATTGCTGGCCAGCTGCAGTCCTTAGGGGCTCGTGTTGTGCGGCTGGAAACTGGGGGGGATGGTTATTGAATCAGCCAAAGACTAGCTTAGCATTTTTGTTGGTCATCCTCGTTGTTTTAGCGTACCTTTTTCTAAACTCCAGTTACTTCACTGCTGCGGCTCTCCAGTGGACAGGCCTAGTCTTGCTTGACGGAGCGCAGCTAGATGACTTTGTCGATTTTCAGCCAACCAATGTTCTATATTTGGACAAGGGGGCACTGCAGCGCCGCTTAGAAGAGCATCCATGGATAGAGAAGGCCACCGTGCGGTGGACGTGGCCCAATCACGTGGAGGTGATGATCTCTGAGCGTCTGCCCCTGGCTTGGGTCGCTTACGGGGACATTATCTATGTGTTGGACAGAAGTGGTGCACTCATGGCTCCCCCGAGTCAGTTTTCCGTCCTGGAACTGCCCAAGGTGGTGAATGTGGATCTGACAGCGCAGGCCCAGCTGAAGGCGGCTGCTCGGGTTTTAGCAGCAGTCCCCCCTGGGATGGTAGGGACCTTTGCCAGATGGGATGGGGCCAGCCGGGCGCTGGTCACCAAGTCTGGAGTGGAGATCATTATGGGGGACATGGAAGATGTGGAGGCTAAGCTCCTCCTTTTGGAAGAGCTTTGGCAAGATTTGGCTGCCCAAGGGCTGGATCCTGCAGTCATTGACCTACGGGTGCTTAAAAATCCAGTGGTGCGCCTTAGGCAGCCCTAGGAGTTTTTTTCCCTATTTCCGCCCCGCGAAGAGGGAAAAGACTTTCAGGTGTTGAATCAAGGGATAAGGAATTCGTTGCGCAAAGAGGGGGATCCCATGTTCGAATTTGACTTAGAGAGTCCACAGTTTGCAGATATAAAGGTAATTGGATGTGGCGGAGGCGGAAGCAATGCGGTTAACCGGATGATTGCCGCTGGTTTGACTGGGGTACAGTTCGTTGCCTTGAACACCGATGCGCAAGCCCTGCAGCTATCCGAAGCAACTGTGAAGATCCAGGTTGGCCAAAAGCTGACCAAGGGATTAGGTGCTGGGTCCAACCCGGAGATTGGCCAGCGGTCCGCGGAAGAGTCACGGGAGGACATCCGCCAAGCCCTCGAAGGCGCTGACATGGTTTTTATCACAGCGGGCATGGGAGGAGGAACGGGTACTGGTGCTGCTCCAGTGGTCGCAGAAATTGCCAAAGAATTGGACGCACTGACTGTTGGTGTAGTAACCAAACCGTTTAGCTTTGAGGGCAGAAGGCGTATGGCACAGGCGGAGAAGGGCATTGAGATGCTCAGGGCCAAGGTGGATACGCTTATTACTATCCCCAACGACCGGTTGCTCCAGGTGGTTGACAAGCGGACTTCCATGATGGAAGCCTTTAAGATTGCCGATGATGTGCTCCGCCAAGGTGTGCAAGGCATTTCTGACCTGATTACAGTGCCCGGCTTGATCAACTTGGATTTTGCCGACGTCAGAGCCATTATGACCAATGCCGGCTCCGCTTTGATGGGTATTGGCCAAGCCACAGGAGAAGATCGGGCAGTAAAAGCAGCCAAACAGGCTATCAGCAGCCCGCTGCTGGAGGCTTCGATTGAGGGAGCAAAGGGTATCCTGATGAGCTTGACCGGCGGGTCGAACTTGGGCTTGTTTGAGGTGAATGAGGCTGCAGAGATTGTTGCAGAAGCCGCGGATCCAGATGCCAACATCATCTTCGGCGCTGTGATAGACGACAGCTTCCAGGATGAACTACGGATAACGGTAATCGCCACCGGGTTTGATGCTGGCAGAAAGCCGGCCGCTGTTAAGCTCGGCAAAGAGCTAGACGCCCGTCCATTTACTACCGATGAACTAGATATACCCGCTTTCTTGCGGAGGAGATAGTTACATACGGAGAAAGAAGGCCTGCATCCTCGAAGGGTGCAGGCCTTTATTCCATCTTCTTGATTTCTCGCCGGAGCTTTTTCAAGATCTTTTTCTCCAAGCGGGAGATATACGATTGGCTGATACCCAATAGTTCTGCCACTTCTCGCTGAGTCCGCTCTGTCCCGCTGTTTAGCCCGAAGCGAAGTTCCATGATCTTCTTTTCCCGGCCCGTCAAGCGCTCTAGGGCCGCCTCCAGAAGGGCCTTATCCACTTCTTCCTCGATGTACTTCACCACATCGCTTTCTGATCCTACCACATCTGCAAGGACCAACTCATTACCGTCCCAATCAGTGTTTAGGGGTTCATCAAAGGAGACCTCCGCCTTTAACTTGCTCGTGCGCCGGAGGTACATTAGGATCTCGTTTTCGATGCAGCGGCTGGCATATGTGGCCAGCTTGATGTTCTTTGACGGGTCAAAGGTGTTCACCGCTTTGATGAGGCCGATGGTGCCGATGGACACCAGGTCTTCAATGAGGATGCCCG
>FZPS01000031.1_pt141 | contig 10447 bp, 10 predicted proteins | sample 1817821 | NCBI WGS metagenome assembly FZPS01 (sample SAMEA104158645, study PRJEB21678) | metagenome | place: Germany | collected 2015-04-21 | reverse complement strand
ATTGTGTTTAAAACGCCATATTTCAACGCGCGCGATGTCGTTGTCGCGATTGTTTTGGATCATAATGCAAGCCCGATTGGGATGCAGATAGGCGTCCAAGCTCTTTCCCGCCTTGAGAATGACAACAGTTGTGTCCTGTGGAGCCTGGTTGATGTCGTTGATGATGCTGTAGGTTTGTCCAAATGCACGAACTGTCATCTCGCGAGAAATCTCGCCGGTGAGAAAGCTCTGGGTCTCTGTATCTATCTTGAAGGTATATTCTTCACCGCCGGGAATTGTCTGCAACTCTCCATCTTCAAGAGCCACATAAGCGGGGAAGGAACAGCGGTTTATGACGCGGAATTCAGAGCCAGATTTGCAAGCTCCGACCAAGATCAACAGCGATAATAGTGCGACTATATATCGAATTTGCTTCATTGTCTTCTCCTCTTTGCTTATAATTTGAACAAGCTTAAAGTTCTAAGAACAGGTGTCAAGCAATTTCGAAAATCCGGCGATTTTAAAAATAATTCTTGGATGCTTTTTTAAGATTATGCTCGCCTCAAGCAGAACATCGCTCTTCTGAATAGCTCATTTAATCAAACGTCATATACAATTTTGCAAAATGCAATATTTTCTTTGAAAAAAGATTTGACATGGCACGTAATCGAATTATAATATGGTGTATAGACACTAAAATGAAAACAAGGAGTACACAAATGGATCAGTACAGAATGCCCTTACTCGGCGACAAATTCCCAGAAATGGAAGTAGTAACCACTCGTGGTAAAATGAACCTCCCCGGCGATATGGCAGGGAAATGGTTTGTATTATTTAGCCATCCGGCGGACTTCACCCCGGTTTGCACCACTGAGTTTGTAGCTTTTCAAAAGCTATATCCTCAATTTAGAGAAATCAACACCGAGCTCATCGGAATGAGCGTTGACCAAGTATTCTCCCACATCAAATGGGAAGAATGGATCAAAGAAAACATCGGCGTTGAAATTCAGTTCCCCATCATCGCAGACACCGGTGCTGTGGCAAACCGCCTCGGCCTCATCCACCCCGGAAAGGATTCAAACACCGTTCGCGCAGTATTCATCGTGGACGACAAAGGCTTCTTGCGCATCATCCTCTATTATCCCCAAGAATTGGGTCGTAATATGGAAGAAATCCTGCGTGCAGTCAAGGGAATGCAATATAGCGACAAAAATGGTGCTGCCATGCCCGCAGACTGGCCAAACAACAGCATTATTGGTGACAGAGTCATTGTGCCACCTCCAAAAGATATTGACGCTGCTAACGAGCGCATGCGCACCGCCAAAGAAAAAGGCTATGAATGCTTTGACTGGTGGTTCTGCCATCGCAAAGGCTGATCATTTCGTTTGGAATCAAAATAGATATAGCGCCTGCCAATTCGGTGGGCGCTTTTCTATTTTTTGGGCATCAGGTTTACATAACATTTTTGAATCTATGATTATTTAGAATTATCTCAGGCTTCATTTTTGAGTCACTTACGAGTTCGGCAAAATAATAGTTGCTCATTTTGTCACCTTTTTTTCGATTTTGTCCCCCTTATATAAGTGAAGGCTTTTTTAATTAGCCGAAAGATGATTTCCCTCTTCAAGGAAAACATGAATATCGAAAATAATTAAACGGGAGTATGAAAGCTTTTCTTTTTTTGTTGACAAACCCACGCTGAGTATTAGTTTGACCGACAAAGTGAGAAAAAGGCTCCAAAAGGAAGAACGATGAAAAGATATTTGATTTTGCTATGCATGACCCTTCTTTCCGCAGGCATGTTGAGTGCGCGCATTGCCGCAAAGATCGGCGATCGGGAATATAGCACGGAAGAGATCAAATCAAGCTTTGAAGCTTATAAGGAATTTAATCAAAGTTCGGATTCACCAGAGAAGCAGGCAGAATTGCTGAAGCTTTTCTTTGATAATATGATCGCAAAACACATCTACGATCGTGAAGTCAAAGCGCGTGGCATCACCGTCTCCGCCGAAGAATTGGAGGCTGAGATCACCAGGCGTCCACCTTCTTTGGCTTTTGCAATTGAGGAGCTTTATACAGGTGATGAATTTGATTATGACAAATATTTGAACAAGCTTGAGAGCGATACATCATTCAAAAAAGGGCTCATTGAGAGCATCAGCGACACTTTTGCCTTCTCTAAACTGCTTGAGGAGGTTCGCAATGAAACTGTCATCGATAGAGATTTAATCAAAACTCAGTGGTTGAGCATGGGCAATAATAGCGAAGCGCGCATCATCCGCTTCATCACCAAAGAAATCGATGCAGATGTCACCGAGGCGGATGCCCGAACACTTTATGAGGCAACAAAGCAGGATTACCTCAGAGAAGATGGACGTAGCTTGCGCTATGTGGTCTTTGATTCCCCGGCAACTCACGGGCGTGCACAGCACTATGATGGTGGCGTCGATGAAACAGAAAAGGCAGATGAATTCTTGGCTTTGGCAAAAAGAAAAGGTTTTAGCAAAGCGGCAAAAGAATTGGATTATGAAGTATTCGAAACCCCGCCTTTTTCCTTTGATGATGGTTTTATCCGCGGGATCGGCAGAGACCTAAACCTCATGAAAAGGATATTCAACACTTTCGCAAATGAGCAAATTGGGCTGCATAAAAGCAATATGGGCGGCATCTATGTCTATGAAATAGCTGGCACTTATGATCACTATTACATCCCTTTCGAGATAGAGAAAGATCAGCTCATGCTCAAAGCTGCATTCCTCAAAAGACAAGAGGCAAAAGAAGATGAGATCGTGGAATTCATCACCGGCAGAAGTTCAGCCGAGTATTTTCAAGAAGCAAGAAGACGCGGTTATGAGGTCTTTGAAAAGATCGACATCACAAGAGATAGCAACTTCGGCGAGCATGGCAATATTGAGTTGCTAAACCAAGCCATACTAAGCACCTTTGAAGGAGATTTTACCCCGCTCATCGAAGATCAAGGGAAGTATTTTATCGCATGGGTAAACAGACACTATGTGCGCAATGAAAAGGTCTGGAAATTAACCGGAGAGTCGATCATCAACGAAGTGAGTAAAGTGGAACGTCAGAGACACTTAGACCAGTGGTATCAAGAACAACTCAAGAGCTTGGAACTGCTCTATCCTGAGGCTTCAGTGATCTTAAAATGAATCAGGAAAGCCCGAGGTATCGACATGCATAATTCAATATTTATAAGAAAAGATGGAATCACAAGAAGAAATCAAAAAAATATCTTTACGAAAAAGCGGCTTTCGCTGAGCGTGTTTAGCATGGTGAATGTGGAGGTAAGATGCTAAAATATATTAAGCAAAACTTGCTGGTAATCATACTTTTGAGTCTGGCTTGCAGTCTTTTTGCTGCCGGCGAGACCATCTATGAAATCCGGGTTGTCGGAACAAAGAACATAGCTCCGGAATTGGTGACATCGGCGATAAGCATGCGAGTGGGCGATCCTTTGGACCCCGAGGCGGTTGCGCGCTCTATCAAGACTCTATATCGCATGGGTGTCTTTTCCGATATCACTGTGCTATCTGAACCCTATCGCTCCGGTATCAACGTGATCATTGAAGTGGAAGAAAACCCCGTCGTGAGCTCTGTCAGCTATCATGGCTTCAAGGCGGTCAAAAAAGAGAAGGTGGAAGAACTTGCCAATCTCAGAATAGGCTCATATTGGAGTAGTGGCGTGAAAGCCGCACTACATCAGAAGCTCATGAGTGAATATTCCTCCAAGGGATTTGGGAATGTCAAGATCGAAGTCATCGAACAAGACCTACCCGACATGAAGGTTGCACTTCAGATCAGGGTGGAAGAAGGCTCACGCACCACCATCAAACAGATCACCTTCAACGGCAATGAATCCATGGATGATAAGACTCTGAAGAAAAAGATGAAGACCAAGGAAAGCGGGTTCTTGCGCAGCGGTAGATTTGATCAGGAAAAGTTCGATGCAGACCTCATTCTCCTCAGCAATCACTACAAGAAAAACGGCTATATAGATATCAGCATCACCGGCTATGAGATGGTTCAAATCTCGGACAAATATCATGAACTGGTCATCAACTTCTTTGAAGGTCAACAGTTTACTTTTGGCTCTGTCAATGTGCACGGGAACGAGTATTTCGACAATGAAGAGATTTTGGCACAGTTTTCTATGAAAGAAGGAGATACTTTCAATCAGGAGAAGTTTGAATCTCAGATGTATGGCATCTATTCTCTTTATTCTGATGAAGGCTTTATCTATACGCAGATCAATAGCGACTATGCCCGTGACGAAGACCGCTTGAATATCGAGCTGAATATCACCGAGAATACGCGCGCAAAGGTGAGGCAAATACATCTCTCCGGCAATGATAGAACCAAAGAGAAGGTCTTAAGACGCCAATTGGAGATTGCGCCGGGGGATTACTTCCGCCGCACTCAATTGATTCGCAGTCAACAAAATATCTATAACCTCGGCTACATTGATCCCGATATCGGCATAGACTATGATCAAATCAATAGAAACGGTGATATCGATCTCAAAATACACGTGGCTGATGCAAGTAGTGGCATGGCAAATGGCGGCATCGGTTACAACTCTTTGGACAAGCTCGTGGGACAATTTTCCATCTCACAAACAAACCTCTTTGGCAACAATTGGAGCAGCGGTCTGACTTGGGACTTTGGTGCAAACACCCAGAACTTTGACTTCAGCTTCACTAATCCCAATCTCTATGATACAGACATCCTCTTGGGAACAAATCTCTATTATACCAGCAAAAACTGGAGCTCTTTCAATTATAAGATATCTACGCGAGGCGGGACAGCCAGACTGGGACGAAGCGTGCCTTGGGTGGATCGAAGCCGTGCCAGCGTAGGTTATTCCTTCTATAGCAAGAAATATAGGATCACAAATGAGAGTGCTGTGATGGCAGATTCTGTTGCAAATGCGACCCTGATCGAGCTCGCCAGCAAAGATTGGATGCGCACCTCAGCGGTAAACTTTACCTTTAGCCGAGATAGCAGAGATAACATCTATTTCCCCACAAAAGGCTCGCAGCTGACGCTCTATTCAGAGGTTGCAGGCGGACCGTTGATGGGTGACTTTGATTATTTCAAGCAGATTGCACAAGTAAACTGGTACACCGATGCTTGGTATAAGATCACTTTCCGCAATAAATGGAGATTCTCTTATATCACGCCCTATGGCAGGAGCGACGATGCACCGCCGGATGAGAAGTTCTATCTTGGCGGAACAGGCGTAGATGGCATTCGCGGCTATCCTGATAGCTCCATCGGGCCCACAGGCGGCGGCACTCGCGCAATTCTCTTATCCAGCGAGATAGGCTATCCCATCGCTGGTGACCAAGTTATCGCTGTAGGGTTCTTTGATGCGGGTGATAGCACCAATCACCTCCGAGATTTCAACTTTCTCAAATTCAAAAAAGGAATAGGAGCAGGGATCAGGATTCGCAGTCCTTTCGGACTCATCGGCTTTGACTATGCTTACGGCTTAGATAATCGTAGCTGGGAACCTCATCTCCAGTTCGGAACAACGTTTTAACCTATGAAATATAAACATCTTTTTGGACCGGTCAGCTCGCGCAGACTGGGGGTTTCTTTGGGCATAGACCTCGTCCCATATAAACACTGCCCCCTCAATTGCGTCTATTGCGAGATACAGAGCACGACCTATCTGCAAACTCAAAGAGAAGAGTTCTTCCCCGTAGAAGAGATTCTTGAAGAATTGGATAGTTTTTTGGCAAGCTCTCCCGAGCTGGATTATATCACCTTCTCCGGTGCGGGTGAGCCTACTTTATATAGCCGCATTGGTGAAGTCGTTGACCACATCAAAGCGCACTATCCGCAATATAAATTAGCCCTTTTGACCAATGGCATCTTGCTGAGCAATGAAGAAGTGCTCAATTCCATCATAAAGTGTGACCTCATCCTGCCTTCCTTGGATGCAGCTACTCAGGAAGTGTTTGAGCGCGTTAATCGTCCCATGGAAGGTGTTATGGTCGCCGAGCAAATCGAGGGACTGGTTCGCCTCAGACAAAGATATAGCGGGGAGATACATCTCGAAGTCTTCATCGTTCCGGATATCACAGACACTCCTGAGGAACTGGAAAAGCTCAGGGATGCAATCCTTAGAATTAAACCGGATTTGGTGCAGCTCAATTCCTTGGATAGACCAGGAACCGAGGAATGGGTGGAAGCGGCGGACGCCAAACGTCTGATCGAGATACAGAAGTATATGCAAGAAAAGATCGAGGCACCGATTGAAGTCATCGCAAAAATCGAGTATCAAGGCGGGCTTAATGCGCTGGATTCTGACCTCGTTGAGCGCATCCGCGGCATCATTCTCAGACGCCCCTGCACCGCTGAAGAGCTGGCTAAAACCTCTGGGGCTCACATCAATGAGATTTCCAAAGCCTTGCGCGAACTCAACAACCTCGGCAAACTTAAGACCGAAAGAAAAGAGCGAGGTGTCTTTTATTCATGGATAGAATAAAGACAAATACAGCAATCATCACGGCTGCCGGTAGCGGAGTGCGCATGGGCGGCGGCATCAAAAAGCAATTTCGCCTCTTGGGCGGCGTGCCTATAATCATCAGAACGCTCAAGCCTTTCTTCCTCTGTGAACATATTGATAACATCATCATCACCGCACCGGAAGAGGATGTGGACTATTGCCGTGAGCTGATTGAGGCGCACTATCCTGAAGCAAGAAAGCCATACTTGGTAATCAGCGGAGGTGCGCAAAGACAGGATAGCATCTTGGCAGCATTAGACCATTGTCCGCCGGATACAGGCTTGGTTTTCATCCACGACGGCGTGCGTCCTTTCATCAGGACAGACTTTCTTGAAGAGCTCTGGAACATGGCGCTTCGCTTCAAGGCGGTGGTTCCCGCTTCTCGGCTCAAGAACACGATCAAGCAAGTAAGTGGCGAATATATCGATAAGACCTTAGCGCGGGATAGGTTGATTCAGGTTTTCACCCCGCAAGTTTTTGACTTTCAACTTTTGATAAATAGCTATGATAAAGCCTATAGCGATGGCTTTACGAGCACGGACGACTCGGCATTGGTAGAATATTATGGCAGCAAGGTGAGCTATCTTCTCACCAATGATTTGAACTTGAAGATAACCGATGAATGGGATATGACAATCGCCCATCTCATCTTAGAAAAAGAGATATTTTAGCTTAGAAAAGAAGGTATTACATTATGCTTAGAAAGCTTCTTAAAAGACTTAGTAAAGTCGAGTTACGCATTCCCATTTTAATCCCCGGTTTAGGTTGTGGCGTTTTGGGCATGTCTTTGCCAAAGGTTTCCCTGAACCTCGGCAAGTATGCAGCTTCCCTCTTAAAAGACCTTGAATATCGCGGGAAAGACAGCACCGGTGCAGCATTTTTGGATGATGAAAAGAACATCACCCTGCTCAAAGATGTTGGAGCTCCTTCACGCCTGATCACGACTTTGGGCATCCAAAAACAATCAGGCAAGATATTTTGTGGACAGGTTCGCTGGGCATCCTCGGGCATGGTCACAAAAGAAAACGCACAGCCTCATGTGGTAGATTGCAAGCGTCAAATCTTTGGCGGACACAACGGCAACATCATAAACACCACCGAATTGGCAAATTTCCTGAGCCGTGAAGGTCACGACCTGAAGACAGACACCGATGGCGAGATGCTCATCCACATGGTGGAACACTATTATGACATCGAAATGACGCGTGCAGGCAATCCCGAAGACCCTAAAAAGTCTGATGAAGCCATGCGCAAAGCCATCATCCGCACCGCCGACAAGATAGCCGGCTCCTATGCTGCGGTGATCGTTAATCCCAAAACTGAGACCAGTTGGGCGATCAAGAGCGGCTCCAGCCTCTATTTCGGAGTCGGCACTGTTGATGAATTGCCCTTCTCTTTAGCTTCCAGCGACCTCACATCAGTTTTGCGCTTCACCAAGATGCTCGTCAACCTTCGTGAAGGCGAATTCATCGAATATGGCTCGGAAGACTACCAAGTTTATGCGCTTAGAGACCTCAAATTCAAGCGTTTGGGCATGGTGGACGAGATATACTCCACCGGTGATAAAATCCCCACACGTGCCACATATTCCAAATTACGCGCAGAAGACGTGCAGCTCTTGCCAAAATATAAATACTTCATGGAGCAAGATATCTACGACCAAAGCGAATCTACCGGCAAGCTGATCAAGCTCTTCCAAGGCGGTTCAAATTCCGGCAAATACATGGAGCAGAGCATCAAACAAAGCGGCACGGAAGAGTATATCAATCACGCTATGTTGGAGATTTTAGGGCTTCCGGACTTAAGCGAAAAGCAGGCGAGATTTGACGAGCTCTGCAATTCGGAGGAGGCCAAAAAGCTGCTCAAACACACCCAAGAGAACTATTCCGCCATCTTCGACGTGGCAATCAAGGAAAACTTCGAGCAGAAATACTTCTTCTCGGACGATAAAAACGTATTCATCGAACTTCTCGGCAGCGAGTTTGACAAGAGCAGACTGATCATCGCCAAAGCTTTGGATAGCGTCTCCGAAAGGATTGCCGTGCTCGCTTTTGAACACAAGATCATATCTTTCTTAGAGCTGATGAAAAACACTTTGGACAACAATAGAAACATCTATTCAATCGCTTGCGGAACCTCTTTCCATGCTACCAAGATGGCAGCGCTGTTTTTCAATGAGATCGCCCAGATCGAACTGCTCCCCATCCTGCCGGGAGACTTCCGTGGAGAATATTCCAACTGCATCAAAAACGACGATCTCGTTATCGGGGTATCTCAGAGCGGTGAGACCAAAGACCTTATTGACATCTTTAACGACATAGATAACAAGAACATAAACGTTCACAAGATCGTGATTGTAAACAATCTTAACAGTACCTTGGGACAAGAAAAGAGCGACGTTGCCATCCCGATTCTCTGCGGTCCCGAGATCGCTGTTCCTGCCACCAAGAGCTTTATGAACCAAATCACGGTCTTCTATTATCTCGCCGTCAAAGTGGCTGAAATGAAGCTGGAAACTATCAAAAGCACTCTTTCTAAAGAGGAATATAAGCAAAACAAAGCCGCTCTGAATCGCAGGATAAAGCTCATGGGAGACATCCCCACCCTGCTCAAAGAGACCATCGAAAAGACCGACGACGCCATCGACAGCATGGCAGCAAAGATGTATCTTGAGCCATCCATGCACATCCTCGCTACCAAGATCACCGGCGTTGCACTGGAAGGTGCGCTAAAGATACGCGAGACAGTCCTCACTCACGCAGAAGGTAAAGAGGCCAGCGAATTTAAGCACGGCCCAAATACCATCTTGGGCAAAAACACCGTCTTCGGCGTCAAACACGTGCGCAGTTTCATCCGCTCTTTCAGCAAGATGATCGACACCATCGACGAGGAAGCCAAGGAGAGAGACCTCGATGCTCAGGAGCGCAAAGACCTGCTCAAAGCATTGGCAGACTACATTTTCACCCACAATATGCCTTTCAATCTATCCACCGAAGGCACCAAGCTTTTCAAAGAAACCGTGAGAGGCGTGGACTTCTTTGAACCCCTCTATCGCAACTATCCGCTGGTGTATGTGACCGGCCCGGATCCGCGCGATGTCCAACTCACCATCACTCAGATAAACACTCACAAGATACGCGGTGCAAATTCCTTCGTCATCGCCGAGGAAAACGAAGCTCTGCTCAAAGCCGCCTCCACCAATCCCAAGGAAGGCGAATATTACAACTGGGCATACATCATGCTTCCCAAGACCGGCGACACGCTGATGACCTGTTTCTCGGCAACCATTGTGCTTCAGCTTTTAGCACTGAGAATGAGCATTCGCAAGCTGAATAAATTAGACCTTTTAGGCGTAAAAGACCACGGAGTTCACCCCGACGTCCCCAAAAACGCCAGCAAATCCATCACGGTTGACTAACACAATGAGAATTGGCTTTGGCTATGACGTTCATCGTCTGACACTAGGACGCAAGCTCATCTTAGGCGGGATTGAGATCCCGTTTGAGATGGGCTTGGCCGGCCATTCCGATGCAGATGTCTTGATCCACAGCGTTTGTGATGCGCTTTTGGGAGCACTCGCGCTGGGCGACATCGGGCAATTCTTCCCTGATTCCGATCCCGCTTTCAAGGATATTGATTCCAGGATTCTCTTAAGAAAAGTGTATGAAAAGGTCATTGAAGAGGGTTATGAAATCGGTAATCTTGACGCCACTATTGCTGCACAAAAGCCAAAACTTGCCGGATATATTCCCCTGATGAGAGCCAACATCGCTTCAGACCTGCGCTGTGAGATAGACAAAATATCCGTGAAAGCAACGACTGAAGAAGGTTTGGGCGTTTCCGGCGAAGGGCTGGGAATGAGCGCAACGGTGGTCGTCCTCTTAAAACCAAGTTCTTTTAGCTAATCTTTTATCACTTTTCTTTGGGGATTTTGCT
>FZPS01000069.1_pt218 | contig 10448 bp, 9 predicted proteins | sample 1817821 | NCBI WGS metagenome assembly FZPS01 (sample SAMEA104158645, study PRJEB21678) | metagenome | place: Germany | collected 2015-04-21 | reverse complement strand
CGGAACCACTGATGCTGAAGAAGGGAACTCCTGCTTCGCCGGAGACCGCTTTGGCCAGCAAGGTCTTGCCCGTGCCCGGACGCCCCACCAGCAACACTCCCCGTGGAATCCTTCCGCCCAGACGCTGGAACTTTTTGGGATCCTTAAGAAACTCCACTATCTCCTGCAGTTCTTCTTTGGCTTCATCCACTCCGGCGACATCCTTGAAGGTGACCTGGCTCTTACTGCCTTCATGCAGACGCGCCCTGCTCTTGCCAAAACTGAAGGCTTTCGAGTTTTGATTGCCCATGCCCCGCAGAAAAAAGAACCACAGCCCGATCAGCAGAATAAAGGGGAAAATATAGGACAGGATGCCACCCCAGACAGACGGCTTTCTGGTGATTATCGTCACATTACCAGCCACAAGTTTATCGATCAAATCAGGATCGTCGAAAGGCATCACGGTATGGAACTGGTTGCCCTTTACGTCCTTGTAAAGGATGTCCCGCTGCGTGAACTCGGTCGTGGTCACTTCACCTCGCTCCACCTGAGCAATGAACGTGGTATAGTCCTTTTCCTTGACTTGTTGGCGGGAATTGCGCCAAGTGAAGAAAAACAGCAGCGCCAACAGCAGCATGATGATGATCAATGTGTACGATCCCGGAGCTTTTTTGGGCATCTTCATCCCCGGAGGCATATTGGGTGGGTTCTTGCTCTTGTCTGGTGCCTGATCAGGTCCCGGCGCCTTAAGTCTTTTGGTGATAATTATCCGTAAAACACTGATCACCGAAATTACCAGCAAAGCCAGTATGAACCATCTGATCATAGACCCAAATTCCCGCAAGGCAGAGCCAATGGCTCCCTGCTCCTGATGGAACAATGGGGAGGTAAGCGAGTCAATCTTGTCTTTAGCAGGACTTTGCTCGTTTGGATTATCAGCCAATCCTGCCTGTGGCTGTTCCTGAACCAGGCTGTCACCGACAGTGAAAGCTGGCGATGTGGTATTGCTTTGGGCCAAGATTAGCTGCAACCACAGCAAGGCCAGGCAAAATATCAATAGTCTCTTCATTTATACAACGATTCCTTCAGGATACCGATATACGGTAGATTCCGGTATTGTTCGTTAAAATCCAGCCCATAGCCCACCACAAATTCATCACTGATCTCAAAACCCACATATTCAAAAGAAACATCCATCTTATGGGAAGCCGGCTTGTCCAGCAACACACAGGTGCGCACACTTGCCGGATTGTGTTGCAGCAGATAGTCGCGGATATATTGCAGGCTCAATCCGGAATCCACAATGTCTTCCACCACGATCACATCCCGTCCGCTGATATCGATGTCGATATCTTTACGGATTTTCACCACTCCCGAGCTGGAAGTTCCGGAGCCATAACTGGATATGGCCAAAAAGTCAATTTCCAGGGGGATTCTGATGCTGCGAACCAAATCCGAGAGAAAGATAAATCCCCCCTTCAAAATTCCGATCAGCACCGGTGTGGAGTCTTTATAGTCACTGGCTATCAGCATACCCAATTCCCGAATCCGGTTTTGGATTTTGAATTCATCGAAAAGCACGTCAGATAGATCACAGTTCATACGATTCATTATCTTCTCCAAATTTCTTGATTCTGCTGGCAGCCCGTTTCGGCTTTTCGTGTACCAACTCGGCAGTTATATGCAGATAGCGCTGGCTGCCGGAGTCAATCGCGACCCGGGCATCCAAACGGTGGCCAACGACCCAGAAAATCTTTTCCCCGTCGTCAAATAGCGGGATTGAATCACGCTCAAATTTGGGGACTTTCTGGTCAATAAAAAACTCTTTCAGCCTCTTTTGCTGCTTCATCCCCAAGGGAATGAAACGGTCTCCTTCCTGGCGGCTGCGGATCGTAAAGGGGAAGCGTACCTTGTCAGCATCCAGATAGACCCTAAAGCCTCCCTCGTCCCGTTTTTTGGGCAAGACCTTAAGGATTTTGAATGAGAACCTGTAGTCACCATAGACAGCCCTGCTGCGATCTTCTTCCACGCTGAGTGGTTCCGGAATGGAAACAACAAATTCTGCGCTGCTCAAGGTAAGCTCCCGATATTGTTTTCGCACATATACCTTGTTTCCGAGCTTGGTTTGTTTGGAGCCTGAACTGGCGGTCAATCTGATAATCTCCTCAAATCCATGCATAAAAAAGTCCTGCTCGCTCGCGCCTATGCTGGCCATGGCAGCCTTTATCACATAATACTGCTCCACTCTGCTAAGTTTTTCCAGCTTGTCCAACGAGAGCGTGATGGCTTCTCCGCTCTGCTCGAGTACTGTCCTTTTCAGATGCTTCTGCGCTTGCGCCTGCAGCAATTGTTCGGTTTCCAGAAAGATTTTTGCCTGTTCGCTCAATTTTTCCACAGCGGCGGGATTGATGCTGTCGATGATCAGCGGCAACAACTCGTTGCGTATCTTGTTACGCCGGAACCTGTTGTCGCTGTTGCTGCTGTCTTCCCTCCAGGGAACTCCCTCCTCTGTCAGGAGATCCACCAGCTCCTGTTTGGAAAAGCAAAGCAGGGGGTGAATCACCACGCCGGAAGAAGGTTTGATGCCTGCCAGACCGTTGATGCCAGCGCCCCGCAAGAGATTCATCAGCATCGTCTCGGCCTGGTCGTTTTTATGATGGGCAGTGGCAATGCGGTCAAATCTATACAGCTCAAGTATCTCGCGAAAGGAGGCAAAGCGTTTTTTCCGGGCTTGGTTTTCCAGACCCTCACGCTTGTCCAGCTTGATCTTTCTCACTATCAGGGGGATATTCAGGGACAGGCAAATCTGTTTGACCAGTTCTACATCTGCATCGCTCTCCGCACCCCGGAGCTGATGATCGACATGCACTGCCAGCAGTGTGATATGCATCTGCGCCCGCAGTCGGGAAAAAAGCTGTAACATCGCCACAGAATCTGCTCCGCCCGAACAGCAGAGCAATATCTTCGCGCCTGCGCAAAACAGCTTTTGATCCTTTACGTATCTGTGCAGCTTGGCAAGGGCTTGATCCAGCTTTCGCATATCAGCTCCTGAAAATAGTTCTTGAGATTGTAAGTATTTTTGCCATGCGAACCTTGTCAAGTCGCTTTTTTCCCACCCCGAAGGAGAAACTCGAGCGCCAAATACGCATCGGCACTTTTTAGCGACTTTCCATGCATTCATTATGATCAGCCACGTTTTTTCACAGGCTGGGAAACGTTCTATTTAAGGACACCTCATTTCACCATTTCACCTTTCACGGCCTAATCGTAGCACCTATATATTATGGGGGGGGGAGGAGGTGGCCTCATTTGAATCCGGCGCTCTGGGCTGGGTATTCCTGGGGTCATCCTTAACCTGATGAGGGATGACCTAAGGATGATGGCACGAAAGCGAGGAGCAGCAAAGGACGGCAGTATGAAGCATTTTGCGGAATGTACCGGATTATTTATACGTTTGTCAAGGAATTTGTGCCGGTTGTTTTTGGATTGTGCGCTTGTTTCGGTAGATCCTTTTCACCATTTCATCTTTCCATCTTTCAACAGATTTTACAAGAGATTGTCAAATAACAAATTGCATAAATTTGTTTGATGAAAGCGAATTGGTATCATCTCTCCAGATAAATGCAGAAAACGCCCTGGCGCTTACCAGGGCGTTAAATTCTGCGTGTGAGACTATAATTTACTTAGTCTACAATAACCAGTTTACGGGTTTCGTTCAGCGAAGGAGTGCTGAGCTTGTAGAAATACACTCCGCTGGCGCACACGTTACCCTTGCTGTCTCTGCCGTCCCATTTGATCAGCTGATCTGAGCCTTCGGTGACCTTGTGGGTCTTCACCACCTGGCCAAGGATGTTGTAAACGGTCAGGGTTCCGGTCTCTCCAGCTTTGACGCTGTAATAGAGGTTGGTTGAAGTACCAGCTTTGAAGGGATTGGGTCCACCGCTCAATGAAGGGGTTATGGCGGGAGTCTCGGTTGAGGTAACGTCTTCAATCGTGATGGTCACAGGATTGAAGAACTGGCTGCCAACCATATCCACGCTTTCCAACCAGTAATAATAGGTGTGTCCAGCTTCAATCTCCATATCGGTGTGCTGATAGATGCTGACTTCACTTGAATTGTTGGCTTCGATCATGGTGGGAGTGATCAAAACTGCATCAGCTTGCACGGGTGTCTCGCCACGATACAGTCTGTAACCCAGCATGATAACTTCGGATTGGCTAACCCAAGTAAGTTTAACGCCTTGATTACTGGCATCATACGTGCTGGTGAAGCTATTCAGAGTAACGGGGGTAATACCGGTGGGAACACCCCAGAAACTAAACTCGACATTCGCGTTTGTTGCATTGAAAGTAACAGCAACGGGAAGCCAGTCTATATATCCGGTTCTCTGAACGCTATAGTCACCAGATTGATAATTAACAAATTCATGGGGTGTTTTATGCCCGGTAGGTAAGCCGTTAAAGTATATCTCGGCACCAGTACCAATATTCCAATCAAGCTCTTCCAATGTGACCACATCGAACGCTCTTATAGTCAAATTGGCGGCGTACACACCCGCACAGATAAGGGTCAAAAACATCAGGGTTACCATGACTTTTCTCATGGGTTCCTCCTTGCACTATTAATCTTGAGTTCTACTTAAACGATACCGTTTATCCTGTCAAGTTCTTTTTTCGACTATTTCCTTTGCTTGGTTGCCAAGCATCTACCGAATTAGCACTTATAGGTATTATAGACCCAACCTACATCTTCAGCTTTCGGGTAAACAAAACGGTTCCTCGTCAAGAATGCTGCAAAATAGACACTTTCAGCCGAAGCCTCAATATCATTGTCACGTCTTTAATCTCAACCTGGAAATCCCCTACCGACGCAGTTGATCAAAGCCAAATGGAAACTACAAAAACTTTTCCCTTTACAAGGCTATGGAGTTTCCCAACTTGGTCAGCGAGTACATACAATAAAAATGTAAGGAGAATATCATGCTGAAAGTGAATGAATACTTCGAAGGCAAAGTCAAATCCATAGCCGTGGAAAACGCCCAGGGAAAGTCAACCGTTGGAGTGATGGATGTGGGAGAATTCGAGTTTGGCACCAACACCATCGAGCATATGACTGTGATTACCGGCTTGCTGACCGTTCTGCTGCCGAATGCTACGGAATGGAAAGACTATCAAGCGGGAGAGACTTTCGTGGTGCCCGCCAACACGAAATTTAAGCTCAAAGTCCCGCAACAGACAGCCTACCTCTGCCGTTACGAATAAGCTAAATCTATAGCCAGATCACCTGGCGCGCGGGAGGGGCAGTTGCGTAACAGGCAGTTCCCAATGTTGCGGATCGTGATTGAGCAACAGCCTGCCCTGCCTTTCCCGCAGCCGGGTGTAAATGTATTCTTTCGCCGCGGTGGTTTCCCGACGGCAAACATCATAGGCCGAAGTGATGGCCAGGGCAGTATGAAACATGGTGGGGATGATGTCGGCAGCGTAGATGTAAAACCCGTCTTCCGCTTCAATCTCCACGATCTGGCTGCCCACAGTGTGCCCCCCGGCAAGATGCAGCTTGACCCCGGGAGCTATTTCCGCGTCACCTTGGATTAGTTCGTATCTGCCTCTGGCTTCCAACAGTGCCAACTGCCGGTCAAAGTTGTAGGAAGCCCGGTTCAATTCGTCAGGATCTTTTGCCATATTCCATTCGCTGGCCTGAATCCAATGCCTGGCGCGGGGAAAGGTCAGACGGTCCGCATCACCGAATCCGGTAACGACACCTCCAGCATGGTCAAAATGCAGGTGAGTCAGCACCACATCGGTCACATCAATATCCCTGATCCCCAGTTCAGCCAATGAAGCAGGCAGCATGAATCCGGAAGGCTGATAGATATCCTTTTGTTTGTCGCTGAGGCGGTTACCCAGGCCTGTATCCACCAAAATCACCCGCTCGCCTGCCAGGATAAGCAGTGAATTCAGATTCAGCTTCTTACGGCGGCGTTCATCGACTTCGATCTTCCTGCTCCACAAAGCCCAAGGCAGAACCCCAAGCATGGCTCCGCCGTCGGTCCAGTAATCTCCGGCAAAAACTCTATGAATTCTGATTGGCGTCACCTTGTTTTCTGCGTTGTCTTGGTTTGGGTTTGGGATGACGTTTGCGGTCAAATTTTTTAGGGGTTTGGGAAAGCACTTCTTTTTCGCTCTGATTGGCAGAAAAGACCACAATGCGCTTCATATCGCCTTCACCCAATGTGAGAGTCTTTAGCGCCTTATCCTTTTCCACAAAGCGGTGGATTATCCTACGGTCAGAGGCGTTCATCGGTTCGAGCGTCACGGGTTTCCCCTTGGCTTTGGCGCTCTTGATCTGGGGAAGATATTGTTTTAGGAAAGCGGCTTCTTTGCGTTCGCGGTAGCCATTGGCGTCCAGGTAAATCCGGTCCAGGCTCTTTTCATCTTCAAATACGCGATTGGTAAAATACTGCAAGGTCTCCAGCATACTGCCGTTCTTGCCGATCAAAAAACCTGATTCCTTGCAGCCCTTCACCTCCATATGGATAGTTTTGCCTTCCATTTTGACAGCAACCGAATCGTACATGATGCCGATCTTATGCAACAGGTTTTCAAAGAAGACTGCCACCCTCTCTTCGATGGAGGGCAGCTCAAAGCGCACTACGGCTTTCTTGCTGGAGAAAAGCCCCAAGAAGCCCGACCGGGGTTGCTTGATTACTTCATATTTCAGCTCCCAGTCCTTGATCTTGTGCTCTTGCTTGAATGAGCGGATCACCTGTTCCAGACTGGTGCCGGTTTTTTCGATATGGGTCATTGAATTTCCTTTGTTTTAAGTCTTTTTTTCAGATAGTACTGCTGCGCCACGCTCAGGATGTTGAACACAGTGTAATAAAGCACAAGGCCGGAGGGCAGGCCTTTGAAGATGAAGAACATCAATACAGGCATCAGCCAGGTCATCATCTTGCTGCTTTGCTGCATGGCTTTCTGATTTTCGTCCATCTCATCCACCGCTGATTGGGAGGGCCTCGTCATCAGGCTCTGCACGATCATGAACCCAGCCATAATGATCGGCAGTATCCAGTAGGGGTCAGGCTCGGACAGATTCAGCCAGCCCAGGAACGAGGCGTTGCGCATATCGATTGTGTAGCGCAGGACAGTGTACAGAGCAAAGAAGATCGGCATCTGAAACAGCAGGGGCAGGCAGCCGGACATGGGATTGGTGCCGGCTTCTTTATAAAGCTTGGAAAGCTCTATCTGCAGGGTTTTGGGATCGTTCTTATACTTCTTTTGCAGTTCCTGGATCTGCGGTTGGATGCGCTGCATCTTCAGATTGGAATCCATGCTTTTTTGGGTGAGCGGGTGCAGGATGATCTTGAGTACGACGGAGAAGATAATGATCACCACTCCATAGTTATGGATAAACTTATGCAGCCACTTGAGGAACCAGGCAATAATATTGCTCAGCCAGCGATACCAGCCGGCTCCTCGTTCGGGAATCAGCTCCAAATGCCGTCCGGCATATCCCTTGAGCGTGTCGTAATCCGCCGGTCCGGCATAGATCAGGAAGCTTTGTTTCCAGTTTTGGCTTGCCACTCTGTCCCAGGAATCGAGGATCATGCCCGGATTGCCTGTCTTAGTGTTTACGCTGGCTTCGTAGTTTCTGATCAACTGGTTGCCCGTCTCCACCATGGCGAGCGTGAAATACTTGGTGCGCAAGGCAGCCCAGCCAAAGGCGTTGAGAGGACCTTTCAGCGGTTGTTTGATGACCTTGGCCAGACTGGTCTTGGTATCGTCATTACCCGCATAGACGATAACCTTGTACTCCGTGCCTTTGATGCGGTCTTTGGTTATTTCCGAATCCGCGATGCCAGCGGAAAAATCGTATTCGATGCCGTTAACCGCTTGGGGCGAACTCACCGAAACATCCAGCGTGATACCATAGCCGCCGTCCAGGGCATAGATCTTTTCCACGATAGGATTGACAGAATCGCCCAGATAGAACCTCACGCGATGGGAATCCGGCTGGGCTTCATAGAACCAGTTCAGCATGCGCAGGTCTTTGTCTCCGCCTCCGGATAGCAGACGGATGCCTGCCACGGACTCGTTTTCAGGAATCAGATTCACCTTGCGTTGTTCCTTCGCCCAGGTAAAATCATTCAACTCCACGGCGCTGATGCTGGCTCCCAAGGTCTCAAAACTCACCTGTATCCTGTCGTTTTGCAGCTTGATCGTCTCGCTGGCGCTCGCTGCCCTGATGAGGGAATCAGAAGCCGCCGGGCTGGACTGAACAACTTTGGCCAGGCTGTCTGCCGCGACGCTGTCCGCCGGACTTTGCGCGTCTTGAACTGGCGCTTTCTTGGGGGGAAACACGTAGAGCTGGAGAACCATAAAGATAAGCAGCACCAGCAACATGGTCAACAGAGATCTTTTATCCACTAAAACTCCTCAGGGAAGCGGGTCATAACCACCCCTGCAAAAGGGATTGCAGCGAAGGACCCGCCACAGGGTGAGTCCCAAGGCTTTGAAAAAATTGAATTTCCGAAAGGCCTGCAGCCCATAGCTGCTGCAGCTTGGCTCAAAGCGGCATACACGCGGCAGGATACGGGAAAGGCTTTTCCGGTAAATTGAGATCAGCAGGATAACCGCCAGATTGGGCAGATGCAGGATGCGGTTCAACACCGATCTCTGAGATTTGCCGTCATTGAGTCCAGTTCGTTGCATAATTCCTGCCAGCTTAGCTCACCCGCTCCCGAGCGGGCGATAAGGTTCAGTTTATACCCCAGGGGGTGGCTGTCTGCATTTTCCCGCAGCCAGGCTTTGATCCGGCGTCGCAACAGATTGCGCAGCTGCGCTTTGCCCACTCGTTTACTGATCGTGATGCCCAAGGCAAATTCGCCGGGGCTGCTGATGACAGCCGCGTTAAAATGACCGCTCCGGAGGTAAAAATCGGGAGCGCGAAACTCTCCATATTCGCTGTGCTTCGTAATCAGGCGAAGCATGGGTCATACGCTGAGCGTCTTTCTCCCTTTGGCGCGGCGGCGGGCAAGCACTTTCCTGCCGTTGTGGGTGGCCATCCTGCTACGGAAGCCATGGGTGTTCTTACGGGAACGGTTTGAGGGCTGATAAGTCCTTTTCATATATCTAACTCCTTGATTGGATACATATTCTTGTGAGATTGTCATGATTTTTGTCCTGCCTCTGCTGTCAAGGCCAAATTTTGGGCTTTCTCACGCAGACGATGCCCCGCATCCGGCACATACGGTTCACGCAGATATACGCGGATAATTTAAGGGCTGCCGAAGTCTGTTCGGCAGAGGCAACGGAGTTGCCTGTTTGGAAGAGACCTCCGGTCTCTGTGGCAAATGGACTTTGCCACCCCCCGGGATGACGCGGTAATGTAGTCTGGTATGCTTTGTTTCCGGTCTGACTGGCTGTTTTCAAAAGACTGGATCCCGGCTCAAACCACCCCACCAAACCGCTACGCGCTTTGGCGGGGACCCCGGTAGGCCGGGATGACACGGTTATTAGCCTGGCGTGAATTGTTACCGGGTTGAGTGGTTATCCCAAACGGCGCTAAAGCAAGCGCCGCTACAACTCCTTTTCACACTCAAGAATCTGCGCTTTTTTCTGTGCCAATCTGCGTGAACCACCTTTTCACCTTCAAATATCCTGCAGATCCTGTCGATCCTGTCATCCGCGTTCTATTATCCTTTCCACGAACTTATCGTAGCACCTATATATTGTGGAGGGACGGGCTTCATTTGCGCCGCCCTCCCCGGCGTGGGTCTTCCGGCAGTCATCCTTAACCCGGTGAGGGATGACCTAAGGATGATGGCACCAAACGCAGTCGCAGCAAGGGCGGGCGGTATGAAGGAAAAACGGGATAATCAGCACTATTTGTTAATTAGAGCAAGTATAGCGAGGGGCTTTTCCGCTGTCCGGCAATGCTTTTGTGCTTGACACATTGACCGGAGACTGGCAACAAGTCCGCAATCTACAATCAGCACAGAGGAGAAAGCCGTGGATCTCAAACTATGGTCTTGGAATGTGAATGGCCTGCGTGCCGTTTTGGGCAAGAACTTCATTGCCGACATACAACGGGAAAAACCGGACTGGATCGGACTGCAGGAAACCAAGCTGCAGGCGCACCAGATTCCGGACGATATGGGGCGGTTGTCAGACTACCGGAAGTATTGGTCGCACGCGGAACGCAAGGGCTATTCCGGCACCGCGGTGCTTTCCAGGCTCGAGCCCGAAAGGGTGGCTTACGGGTTTGACACCCCGGAGTTTGACAACGAAGGCAGGATAGTTGCCTGCGAGTTTGCCAGCTTCATCATCTATAACATCTACTTTCCCAACGGCCAGATGAACGACGAACGGCTGGATTATAAGCTGCGGTTTTATGACCGCTGCCTCGAGGTTATGGAGCGGGAACGGCGCAAGGGCAAGATGGTGCTGGTTTGCGGAGACTACAACAC